>FKKE01001713.1_pt1 | contig 37903 bp, 34 predicted proteins | sample 1106331 | NCBI WGS metagenome assembly FKKE01 (sample SAMEA3931202, study PRJEB13176) | freshwater metagenome | biome: Drinking water system; feature: drinking water; material: freshwater | place: China | collected 2013-02-06
GGAGTTCAAAACCAAAACCACGACAGAATCGCTTTCGAAGCGCAAGCCCCCACGCCCGATTGATTCTCCCGCCGAACGGCGCATGGATGACGAGCTGCATTCCACCGCTTTCATCAAAGAATCTTTCGAGGATAATCCGCTCCTGAGTAGGAACGGCGCCAAGTATTCGACGGCCTTCCCCAAGGTAGCGAACAACTTGCTCAGCACCAATGGTAGAGAGATGACATTCGTCGCGGAGCATCTCAAGCGTGGCGTTCTCGCGCAGCTCCGCTATCTCTGCTGAAAGCTCGGCCGTGCGTGACGGTGCCTCGCCCAACCAGAATGGAATTGAGGGGGGTTCACCTTTCGCATCAACGACACGGACTATACCACCCTCAACTCGAAGCACTCTCCATGACGTATTTCCGAGCTGGAAGATATCCCCGATGTTCGATTCGATAGCGAAATCTTCGTTCAAAGTGCCGACGAAAGTTCCGTCTGGTTCGGCAAGCACGCTATAGTCAGCCACGTCGGGAATTGCTCCTCCACAAGTAACAGCGACCACTCTCGCCCGACGGCGTGCAAGAAGTCTCCCCCACACCCCATCACGGTGAAGTAACCCGGCCTTCCCACGAGTGTGGAGTTGGACGACCGTATTAAATTTCTCCTGGGTCAGTTCACGATAGGGCCAGGCGCGCCGTAATGTTTGATAGAGTGCCGTTTCCGTCCATTCCTCGGCGACACAACAGGCAACTATTTGCTGCGCGAGAATGTCGAGTGGGGAACGGGACTGCGGGGTTCGATCGAGCACGCCGCGGTTTACCGCGCGTACCAGAGCAGCAGCTTCTACAAGTTCATCGATGGTGAGCGGAAAGACTCTCCCCTTCGGCACTCCAGTGAGCGAGTGTCCAGCCCGCCCAATGCGCTGGAGGAAGGTGGCGATTGACCGGCTTGCACCCACTTGAATTACCAAATCAACTTCGCCGATATCAATTCCAAGCTCAAGCGAAGCAGTAGCGACTAACGCGCGGAGCTTCCCCTCTTTTAGGCGTGCTTCAGCATCGAGACGAGTTTTCCGGGAGAGGCTCCCATGATGACAGGTCACCGCTTCCTCGCCAAGCAACTCAGTGAGTCGGGCGGCGATTCGCTCGGCCATCTTTCGCGTATTAACAAAGATCAGTGTGGTACGATGTGACTCAATGAGTTCGCTGATTCGTTGGTAGATTTCCCCCCAGGTTTCATCCGAGCAGACTGATTCCAACGGAGTCTGGGGAAGCTCGATTTCAATATCCCAGTTCCGTCGGTGTCCGATATCAACAAGCTCACACTCCCGGCCCACTCCGACGAGGAACTGGCCGATATCTGCAAGCGGCTTCTGTGTGGCGGAAAGTCCGATACGCTGCACCGACCCTGCGAGCTGTTCTAAACGTTCCAGGGAGAGCGCAAGATGAGCTCCGCGTTTATCACGAACAAGAGCGTGAATTTCATCGACAATCACCGTGCGAACCGTACGGAGCATTCCTCGGCCGCTTGCAGTAGTGAGTAGAATGTAGAGCGATTCAGGGGTGGTAACAAGAATATGCGGCGGCTTTCGTCCCATTTTCGCGCGATCGCCTGGAAGTGTATCTCCAGTTCGAACGAACACGCGAACATCCGGGACGAAGACATTCGTATTTCGAATCTCCTCGAGCGGCCGCTCAAGGTTCTTCTTCACGTCGTTACTGAGCGCCTTGAGCGGCGAAATATAGAGCACTCGCGTTTCATCGGGGAGAATCGACCCTTCGCGATACAACTGATTAATCGCCCAGAGGAATGCCGCGAGAGTCTTTCCGGAACCTGTTGGCGAGGCGATAAGGACGTGCTTCCCCGCCTGAATAAGCGGCCAACCAAGGCGCTGTGGGGCACTCGGCTCCCCGAGTGTTCGCGCAAACCACTCTGCAATTGCGGGATGAAAATCAGTTAAGGGCATACGATATTATACCGAATCTCTTTCAGGTGGACCACGAGGGCAAATGTAGCTACCACCTTTTGTTCCGTTGACAACATCCATGAAATCGTAAGAAAATTGCACCACAAACGATGAGAAGCACTCGCCCCTATTCCCAAGTTATGTTCTCGCTTGTCCTGGTGTTTGCTGCCGCATTACTCGTGTTGTATCGGCAAGAGCGGGCAAGAGCGGCGGAAGCGCAGGCGAAGATTGCACTCCTCGAAGGAGAATTGAAGCAGGTGCGAGAGAGCGCACTTCTTGCGGCACGTCGTCCTGTCATGATGCCAAAATTCCCACAACCGATGGTTCCCTCACCTCCTCCCGTAACGCAGTTACCCTTACAGCCAACTCCGCCGAGCGAATCCCAGCCAGCAGCTGCAAAGCAAGAAGATATATCCCAGGCAGGGATGAAGAGTTGGTGGGTGAAGCAACGAATCGCTCAAATCGAACAGTTCACTGCATTAACCGAAGAACAGCGCCGGCGATTAGAGGAAAAATTTACTGCCGAGCAGAAACGGATGGAAGAAGGTTCGTTTCGGGTTGGAGTAGACGACGAGGAGGGAGACACTGAATCCCTCGCCGACATTCTCGGAAGCGATACTGCCGACCAATTGCAAACCTTCCAGCGCGAACGTCGAGAGAAGTTCATGAAAGAACATCGCGAGCAGGAGGTGTTTTCGCTCACGCGGAAGCTCGGACTTTCGACTGAACAGGAAGAGCAGGTGCGAAGCGCACTCGACACTGTTGAAGGTACGCTGAATGAGGAAACTGAAGCTGAGCAAAAGCAACTGGCAGAAGCAGGAACAAAGGTCGAGCCAACAAGTCACATGGATATTTTCAAACGTCGGATCGAGCGTCGACGAGAATTACTCAACGCTCAATTACAAGGTGTCCTCTCAGACGAACAGTACAATAAGCTGCTTGAGGATCAGGCGACATCTACACCCTTTCCGTTTGGGTTTTGAATTCAGTTTAGTTTGAGTCGTGCAAGTAGCGGCGTCTAAGGAACATCGCCAAGTTCTTCCGGCGCCCCCTGATCAACGTCTACCTCTCCCTCAATTGTTTCGGCAGCGTCCAGGTTCTCCTCTTCGTCGATCCACTCTTCTTCCTCTGGTGGCTCGCCGTCATAGACCAAGCCGAGTCGATGTTGATAGTAAGCAGACTGGCTGAATAGATAAAAATCGAGTGCGCTCTTCTTTCCTAGCTCTACCGCTTCAAGCAGGCCCGCGCGCGTATCCACTGCTTCCACAAACCGTGTGCCGAGCGTCGCTGCAAGTTGCGCCTCATCTGGGGAGATGAGTGCACCTAAGTAATAGAGCGGGTCAAGGAAGGCATCGACTCCCCGTCCAATTGCGTCTCGCACACTTGATGGTCCGAAGATCGGCAACACCAGGTACGGTCCATGCGGGACACCGTGATACCCAAGCGCAATACCAAAATCCTCTTCGTGAGGTTCGAGTCCGACGTGCTTCGCTACATCAATCAAACCGCCAAGACCGACTGTTGAATTGAGCAGAAAACGGCCAGTATGAACACCGGCTTGTTCGAACTTTAATTGCACGATGTCGCTTACTAAGAACGAAGGATAACGCAAGTTACTAAAAAAATTCGAGACGCCCGTTTCGACAAAGTCCGGGGTAATGTAGGCGTAGCCACGAGCAACTGGTTCAAGAAAGTAAATGTCGAGTTGGTCGTTAAACCAAAATATGGCGCGATTGAAGTTCTCCCACGGATCATAGATCTCTTCGGCGAGAGCAGGTTGAAATCGAAGCAGAGTTGATGCAAAGAGCAACACCGTGAGGAATAGATATCTGAACATGAGCCTTCATTTACTCCGATTGTTTTCTTTCCAGAACGCCTCAATTTAATTCAGGATACCGTGAGAGCGCTAGCGGAACTCGCTTATTCCCCCAATTCCCAGGCGCACCCTGAAAAACTCCATGGCAAGCGGCACTACAGAAATCACATTTACCGGTTTCGGTAAGATGATATTCGGTAATGACGAACCAATCACGGCCGATTACCTTCCGCTTGCAGGAATGGCAGTATGTGCTCCCGCCGTCCTGATCATGAACATTCCCTGTATAGGGATAGTACAATCCATTGGTTAGGGCAATCTCTCGTGCTCGGGTGAGAGTTTCTCTCGGTGTTCGTGAATGACTAAGCATTTTGTAATCAGGGTGAAACGCAGTGAAATGAATTGGTACATCACGGCCGAGATTATTAACGATCCACTTCGTCAGCTCGTTAAGTTCCTCCGTCGAATCATTCTCTCCTGGAATGAGGAGCGTGGTGATCTCAAACCAGACTTTCGTTTCATGTTTCAGGTAGCAAAGTGTATCAAGAACTGAAGCGAGATCTCCGACACAGATTTTAGAATAGAACCGTTCGGAGAATGCTTTCAGGTCGACATTTGTTGCATTCATGTACTTAAAAAATTCTCTTCTCGGCTCGGCACAGATATAACCAGCAGTTACCGCGACAGATTGGATGTCGCGCTTTCGGCATTCCATTGCAACATCAATCGCATACTCCATAAAGATCACCGGATCGTTATAAGTAAAGGCGATACTTCTACAGCCAAGTTGTTTCGCTACATGAGCGAGCTTCAACGGGCTTGCTTGGTCAGCAAGGGTCTCGATTTCTCGTGATTTGGTGATGTCCCAATTCTGGCAAAATTTGCAGGCGAGATTACACCCCGCGGTGCCGAATGAGAGCACGGCACTGCCAGGATAGAAGTGATTGAGTGGTTTCTTTTCGATCGGGTCGATACAGAACCCACTCGAACGCCCGTATGTTGTGAGAACGATTTGGTCGTTCTCACGCATGCGGACGAAACACATCCCCCGTTGACCTTCCTGAAGCTCGCAAGCACGTGGACAGAGATCGCATTGAATTTTACCGGATGTAAGTCGATGCCAGTACTTCGTCGGGACAATGTTTGCAGCGAGCGCTTCCACAGGAGGAATTATAGTGGGAGATAATTGACGAGGACAATGCGCCATTCCCGTGCAGAGGAGAGGCTAAGCTCTTGATAAGAATACATGAGATAGAATAATTCCTGATATTTTAACAGTATATTTAATAAGCGGTGATTTGTATTTCTGTTCCCTTCTGCAATTAATCGCAGCCTAAACAACTCCGAGCTGTGATATCATTGCCACCTAGGGCAACCCTGTCGTGGCTTGCCCGGATTTTTCGTAAGTCAGGCGACAGTCCTATCTAAGTCTGGAAGTGGTATGGGAATCGCTCGCCACACAACTTCCCTCGCGGAGCGCGCCGAGTCATCCGATTCGGTAACTGATCTCAGCGAAGTCGCACGTAAGGTCTGCGAAGAGCGCTTCCGAATACTTGCAGACACTGCGCCGGTGATGATCTGGCGTTCAGGAATAGATGCACTTGTAAATTACTGTAACCGTTGCTGGCTTGAATTCACCGGCCAGAGTTTCGAACACGAGCTCGGTACTGGCTGGGCATCGGGAGTGCATGCCGATGACTTGGATCGGTGTCTCGCCACCTATCTTGCTGCCTTCCGCGAACGAAAACCATTTACGATGGAGTATCGAGTCCGCAGAGCCGACGGCGAGTATCGGTGGATCATTGATCATGGAGTGCCGTTGTTCGATAGCGGCGGTGTCTTCGAAGGCTACATCGGGTCGTGTTTAGATATCTCCGATCAGCGGCAAGCTATTGAGGAGCGCATCGCACGTGAGCGACAGCAGATGCAGGCACAGAAGATGGAAGCGATTGGCCAACTCGCTGCTGGCATTACACACGACTTGAATAATTCTCTCACCGCAGTCGTGGGACACCTCCATTTAATCATGTCGCGAACCGACCCCGAGTCAGACGTTGCGCACTCGGTTGAAGTCGCGCTCCAGGGATGTGAGCGCGCAATTGATACCCTCCGACAACTGCTCAGCTTTGCACGACATGGAGAATATGACGTAACGCGAGTTCAAGTCGGGAACGTCATTCTTCAAACATTGCAGCTGCTCTCGCGAATTATCGGAAACGATATTAGCATCGATTTTCGTCAGTTCGGTCGTGAGCTCGAGGTTGAAATCAACGTGCAGCAGATGCAGCATGCAATCGTGAATTTACTGATCAATGCTAAGCAAGCGATGCCTGAGGGCGGGTCTGTCGTGATTTCTATCGAACGTCATCAGATCGATTCGCCAACACTCTATAATCTGAAAGCGACTCCGGGGAACTATGTCGTGGTGTCATTTACCGACAGCGGAGTGGGAATCTCGGCTGAGAATTTAGGGAAGGTGTTTGACCCGTTCTTCACCACGAAGCCACAGAGCAGTGAGAGCGCTTCGGGAACAGGGCTTGGACTGTCGATGGTGTACAGTACACTTCAGAACCACGGCGGCTGGGTTGAGGCACGGTCTGCGGTAAATCGTGGCTCCACATTTTCACTCTACCTTCCGGAAGCAGTCGAGGTGAACAACGTCCTACCACGCACTGAGCAAAAGTTCGAGTCAAAGAAGGAGCCCCTCGCCTTAGTCATCGATGATGAGCCGGCCCTTGTTGAGCTTCTCGAGAAGTTTCTACAACTCTCCGGTATAGTGACCGAAGGATTTCGTTCCGGCCGTGATGCAATTGCATGGTATCGCGACCACTATCAGGAGATCGATATTGTTGTCCTCGACATGCGGATGCCGTCAATCGATGGGAAACAGTGTTTTGAAGCGCTCCGCCAGATTAATCCTGATGCACGGGTGGTGTTGCTCTCAGGCTACACCGAAGACACCGAGGTGAAGGAGTTGCTCGAGAACGGAGCGATCAAGTTTTTCCACAAACCACTCAAATATACCGAACTTGTCGAATGGATTACGGAGTATCTTGGCCTCTCTCGCAGTGAGAGAACCCCGAGCCCAACTATATAAAATCCTGTAAAACTAGATGATTAGCAGCTACCAAGCGCGTATAATAGAGGTTACAGTATCGCCCCGTACAGGAATAACAATGAGAGGGCGATGTGTCGTCCTAAGGGCGGTCAGGTTTTATTGAGCGACTTACATTCCCACCTAGTTGTTGGTAGGGAGAAGCGTAAGGGTTTATGGACGGTTGTTCAGGTCGAACTACACGACATTCCCACCAAGATATTCGAGGGGTAGCAGCGCTAGAGGCTGTAATCTGCCTCCCCTTTGTTGCGTTTTTGCTCGTAGGCATCGTCGAACACAGTCTCGCGCTACGTCACGCGCAGGTTCTTGCCGATGCTGCCAGATACGCTGCCCGCGAAGCAGCCGGAATCCCCACCGATCCGCCGCTCAATTGTCAGCCTTGCCGAACGAGGTGCCTCGAGGAGGAGGCTGTGAAGAAAGCGCAAAAATATCTAGAAGACACACTCGATAGCGCAAAAATCGCGCTTCCAAAAGCAAAGCTCTCTACGGTCACAGAGGGAGGGAGAGCGTTTTCAAGAATCGAGGTGGAGATAACGCGTGACAAAAACACTGCCTATCTCCGAAAGATGCTTCCAGAGATCAAAGTCAGGAGCTCGTTTCATCTGGAGAAAAATTGTTCATGAGCGTCGCATCTCGAAAACGGGCCGAATATGGCGCAACGATGGTTGAATTCGCAGTCGTCGCTGCGTTCGTCTTTGGCTTGTTCGGCTTAATCCTGGATTTCGGCCTATTGCTCTTTGATTATTCGATCCTCACCCATGTAACACAAGCTGTCGCGCGAAAGAGTGCAGCGACTGAATATCCGAAGACCTGTGATGAAATTCAAGCAAATACCTGTAAGCTCCGCTGTGAAAAACTCAACAGCCTGGGCTATCTCGGAAACTGGGCGGACAGCTTTGCTGTCAAAATCGTCCGCAAAGTCGATATCAACAGCCCAATGCTCGATCCGAACTGTTCACTTATGATTAATAGCCGGAAATCAAATAGTTGTTTCTTCTGTATCTTTCCGCAGTCCGTAGCGAATGTTCGAACGCAGAGTATCCAAGCGGTCGAGGATCGCGGTTTCTGTGAAAGCATTCCAGCTTCAGGGTGCGACGAACTCGATTGCGCTACTGTTCGGTGCGAGAGCGAGGCGTAGCAGCGATGAACTGCGTGTATTTACCGAGAATCTTCCGGAAACGCGATGAAGAAGGAGTCGTGCTCGTTCTTGTTGCAATGTTCATTGCCGTGCTCTTAGGTTTTGCTGCGCTTGTTACCGACATCCCACTTCAGGAACTAAACGTTCGGGAGTTACAGAATGCTGCTGATGCGGCCGCACACGCGATGGCAGTACGCCTCGATGGCACGAAACAAGGATGGCTCGATGCAAAGCGTGCAGGGTTTCGCGTGCTCAAGGATTCCTCGCTCCACGCTAAATTTAAACAATTGAATGCGCCACTTGATCGGCCACTCAGTCTCGACCTTAACCATGATGGCACAGACGAAACTTTTGCGCTTGCCGACCCGTACGAAACAAATCCACGCTATCGCTATAATATCGGGACGCAAGATGACCTCGTCGTTATCCTTGACCGCGGAATGCTGCTCCATAATAAGTTCGAACGTTGGGAAGATCTCACCACACGTCAGATTAAGGGAACCGCACTCGAACATCGAGTGTATCAACTTGCACATGCGGCTCGAGTTGAGATTCGGGTTTCAAATGTAAGGACGACTTTCGGCAGAATCTTCGGGCACGACGTGCTTCCAGAAGTGAAGGTGACGGCAGTCGCGGCGTATGACCAATTTGAAAAGGTTGAGGTAGCGCCCCTTGCTATCCCCGCGTGTCAGTTACGATTTGACCCCGACCATTACAAAGTGCCACTCGCCGAACCTGATACACGACAACAGTGTCACCGGGATATTATCTTTGCTGAGGCGAAGTACCGGAATCCACTTCGCCGACAGGGGATTTACCGGCATCAACTCTACAATTCATCGATTTTAGTTCCGGTGCCAGGAGAGAGTTTTAAGACATTGAGTTTTAATTTCCCGCTCGTCGGCACCATTGGAGTCTTTGATGATGAACCTGCTGACCTTCGCCCTGATGAGAGCGACGACATGAAGGGGGCAGCAAATATTCAGGAGCTTGTCGACTATCTCGCACAAGGTGGTGCTTCGGGCTCAAAACAAGTAAAACTTGGCTATTCATTTAAGCCCCTGGTCTGGGGATCTCAGTCGATGTGCTCCTCGCTCGGAGGACACTCAGACGACTGTAGCGATGCCGCAGGCCATTTGGAGGCGCCATACAATCAGCAGTTGGGAGACATCCTTTCAAGCATCATGAATGGTGCGAGTGGTTCTCCTAGGTACGCTGACCAGTACGGCACTTGTTCTCAGACAATTACCTCACGAAGTGATTGTCCAGCGTTTCCGACCTTTCCCTACCCACGACTCTCTGCAGCAGAGGGTGGAGCACTCGGCTGGATGTGGATTCCGGGTCAGGCTCCGCAGACATATACCAACCCGCTCTGTCACGACCAAGCACAACGCATTACGGCAAACGACCCCGAACGGCGGATGAAGAAGGTGCGTATCGCACTCATTGCTCCGTCTGAGCCAAGCTATAAATACTGTTCTTGGAGCGAGGGAGATGGTGCCTGGTCACTTCCCTTACCAAAGACGAAACCTGTCGTCGTCGGTACTATTGAAGCGACGCTTATCGATTTCAACCTCGACTCACTCCAAGATGAACGATTAAACCCGCGCGATCGAGCGCCAGCAGGATGGCTTTACGGAGATGGGTACGTTCCCCCAGACTGCATGAACACGCCAATGACCTTCGTCAATGCCATGGTTTCTAACTTTGAACGGATGATGGGACTACCCGCCGGAGGCGCTGGAATTGATACCACAGCAAAATACTGCGCCGTGTTACCACAAATACACGCTATGCTCACGGCAGTCGGCAATCCTGGACTTGCTCCTCCGCCAAGTTCTTTCACCGGCACTTCATGCACGACAAGTCTTCCAACCCCTGACGATCCATCACACCAGCCGAACAAGGGAAATCTCCCCTCGGCCCATTGCTTCCCGGTGTGTGATAACGTCGATGCTCAACAATGCGGGACAACCCAACTCTGGTGGGACTGGGAACCGCAATACGGATGCGGAGGCATTCAGTCGCGACTTACCTGCGATGACAAATCGATCCCAAGTCAGAACGCAAGAGTTCGAAAAGAGCCGATCATTATTTACCGTGAGTAGGGCACTCCCTTCCCGCTGTTGACGTCGTTCCTCATCCCAATTAGATTTGCACCTCCTCCTTGATATCACTCACCTGGGTAGTTTCTCTCTTCGTTCGGAGAGGGCGAATCTTCTCTCCGGGCAGCAACGATTAACGGTTGCCTCGCTCCCTGAATTCTCCGGAGTAATTCCTAGCGCTCCTTGGGAGCATGGAGGTTTGTTATGGGAGAAGAACTCCCCGAAATTGCGAGCATCTTGATCCAAGGGCTTTCCCAACCGTTTGGTGCTTCCCGCTGGGTCCGCTGGGCGGATATCACTGCAGCACTTAAAGGCCGAGCATACGTGCCGGACCCGTGGGCGCGTATCCTCGAACTCAGCAAGCCACCGACCGCGCAATACGGCGCAATCGTCTACCTAAACCCTCCGCTTGCGCCACCCGAAGGCGGCGAGCCATTCGCTGACGGCGTTCTCTACCCGCGCGTGAACACTCGAGGAAAGATCCTCGATGCAAAGCTAGCGGAAACCGGGTATACGCTTGTAATGCTTTTTCAAGGCATGCCGGGAAATTTGCTGATCGAAAGTTCGGGGTGGGATCTCTTCAAGGAGCAATTGACGTCGCGCCCACACTAACTCCCGGGAATGACTTATGCGGTTTGGTCGTTGCCGCCCCGGGACCATTTTTACAACTCAACTAAAGGGCTGCTCTAGCTTACCTTTTCGCCTAAGTACGCCTCTTGAACCCGCGGATTTGCAAGCAAGCTCCTCGCTGAATCGGCGAGCACAATTTGTCCGGTCTCAAGCACATAGCCTCGCGAAGCGATGGTGAGCGCAAGGTGCGCGTTCTGCTCGACGAGTAAAATTGTCATCCCTTCCCGATTGAGCTCTTGTATTGTTTCAAAGATCCGCGCGACGATAAGTGGCGCAATTCCCATTGATGGCTCGTCTAAGAGGAGCAACGTCGGGCGACTCATCAACGCACGCGCAATCGCGAGCATCTGCTGTTCACCACCAGAGAGCGTGCCCCCAGCCTGAGTCCGCCGCTCGTAAAGAATAGGAAACAACGAGAAAACTCGCTCGAAGTCAGGCGCGAGCTCGTCTGTTCGCGCACGGGTGTAAGCACCAAGTTCTAAGTTCTCGAGCACGGTAAGGCGGGGAAAGATCTTCCGTCCTTCCGGGACCAACGCGAGTCGACGACGAACGATTTCATGCGCCGGGAGATTTTGAATCTCCTCCCCGCGAAACGCGATTCGACCCCGCTCGATTCGAAGAATTCGCGCGATCGCAAGCAGTGTGGTGGTTTTCCCGGCACCGTTTGCTCCAATAATTGTAATAATCTCTCGCTCAAAGACTGATAACGAAATTCCCTTCAGCACTCCGATTGCGCCGTAGCCAGCGCTCACGTCAGCAAGTTCAAGTATCGCGGTCGCACTCAATGCTTGATGTCCTTCCCAAGGTAGGCTTCGATTACTTTTGGGTTCGCTTTAATTTCGTCCGGAGTTCCTTCGGCAATTTTATTGCCGTAATCAAGGACTGCAATTCGATCGGAGATTGCCATTACTACTCTCATATGGTGCTCGATGAGGAGGACAGTTACGCCAATCCCTTGAATCTTCTTAATTAGCGCCATGAGGTCCACTGTTTCTGAGGGATTCATTCCCGCTGCCGGTTCATCGAGGAGGATCAAGTTCGGTTTGCTCGCAAGCGCCCGCGCAATCTCGAGTCGGCGTTGGTGGCCGTACGGGAGGCTCGATGAAGCAAAATCGGCGGCCGAAAGCAGTCCAACGAAGTCGAGGAGACGCCGTGCCTCAGCAACTGATTCACGGTGCTCGCGATGAAATGCAGGTAAGCGAATAAGATTGGCAAAAAATGAACTCTGGAGCTTCGTACTCATGCCAACGAGCACATTTTCTAGCGCGGTCATCTGGGGGAACAGGCGGATGTTTTGAAATGTCCGTGCAACGCCATGGGCCGAGACAATATCAGGCGCGCGACGTGAGCGAACCCAAACGGCGTGGGCGCCAGCACCACCAACCACAAGCCCGAGATGAAACGGGAGCAGCGTTTCATGGAACGGTCGCTCGGAGAAGAAGTTAATAAATGACGAGAATGCCTGCTCCCAGGGGAAGGGTTGCTGGTAGGCATAATTTGCGGTGATGGTGGCTTCCCACAATGCTTGAGCGTGTAACGCACAGGTGAGAAATGCTCCGGTACAGAAAGCGACGAGGAGATAACTGAGGAGCGTATGTGAGGTAAACTTCCTCAGCGTCTCTCCGCCTTGAAAAAAGACCTTCCCTTCAGTCGGCGGATAGATACCAGTGATGACATTAAACACCGACGTCTTCCCGGCACCATTCGGACCGATGATCGAAAATATCTGCCCCGGGAGAACGCTGAGATTGAGTCCGTTCACCGCGGTCAATCCACCGAAACGAAGCGAGATGGCTTTCAGCTCTAAGATCGGCGATTCCATAAGGCTAAGCACTCGACTGGCTTGAACGAGCTTCTCCCTCCGGTTCGGGACGAGATTTTCGCTCCGAAACTGGGAGCAATCCTTCCGGGCGGTAACGCATCGTGAGGATGAGGGCGAAGCCAAAGATGAAGTACTTCCAATTGTTCGGCTGTGAGAAAACATTCTCCGTCGAAACCAGCCCCTGTTGCATGAGAAAGGTGTTCAACTTCACCAGGAGAATCGAATTGAATCCGATCATCACCACCGCCCCGAGCAACACTCCGGGGATACTCCCCATTCCACCAACAATAACGATACAGAGCGCCACGACGGAGACGAGAAAATCATAATTCCCCGGCTCGCCACTTGAGCCAAGATGACTTGCATAGAGTGCGCCGGCGAGGCTACAGAGTGAAGCGCCGAAGGCAAACGCAAGCAGCTTGTTTTTCACCGGATGAATCCCCATGCAACTCGAGGCGAGTTCATCTTCACGAATCGAGATGAGCGCGCGTCCAAATCGAGAGCGTTCCAAATTACGAACCAGGAGAATCGCAACGAGCAGAATTGCAAGGAAGAGATAATACCACGGCCGATAATCTTCGGCGGTGAGCGCCTCGGCAAAAAACACCGGTTGAATCCCTTCGAAGCGAAGCTTCAGCACGGTCGGATTCGGTAGCGGGTTAATGCTCTGAATTCCTTTGGTGATTACCTCCAAGTTTTTCAGTGAATCTTGGATAATTTCACCGAAGCCGAGGGTTACAATCGCCAGGTAATCGCCACGAAGCCGAATTGTCGGGAGCCCGAGTAAGATGCCAGCGACTGCGCCCATGACGATTGCCGAAGGAACCGCGCTCCAGAATCCAAAACGAAATGGGTAGATGTCACAGGTAAGAATCGAATAGGTGTACGCACCGATCGCCATAAATCCGGCTACACCGAGATTGAGTAATCCAGTGTAACCAACGACAATATTGAGACCCAAGCCCAAAATAGCGAAGATGAAAATCGGTCGAAGCAGGTCAGAGGTGACGAGATCTTGCGGAAGGTAGCTGTCTATCACCGGGAGCAAGAGCACTAGGATGAGTGCGACGAGCGGTTTGCGATACTGGGACATTAAACCTTGTCCTTCACCGAAGTCCCAAGTAGTCCCGACGGTCGAAACACCAGTACAAGAATGAGCACAGTGAAGACGACAACATTCGTCCATTGCGTCGCAACGTACTGGTCGCTCAGCGCTCGAAATATCCCGATCACAAGCCCTCCCAATACCGCGCCCGGGAGATTCCCGATTCCGCCAAGCACCGCAGCGGTGAACGCATCCATTCCCACTCGATATCCCATCTGGAAATAAATCGTATTGTTATAGAGCGCATAGACAACGCTTGCGACGCCTGCGAGCGCCCCGCCAAGGATGAATGTGGTACCAATAATTGAATCCACATTTACTCCCATGAGCCGTGCTGCAACTGGGTTCTGCGCCACGGCACGCATCGCCTTGCCAAGTTTCGTATATTTCACGAGGAACGTAAGGGTCACCATCAGGGGAATGGTGACCGCAAAAACGAGCAGATCTTTTAAGGTGAACTGAATAACATGTTCGCCGAGCAAGTTTGTGCTTCCTACGAGCGCGGGGAAGTCTTTCGGAGAAGCAGCAGTTCGCCCGAAGTTGAATACCTCAAGCGGAACCCCGCCCCAGAATAGGCCGATATTGAGGAACACGAATGATACCCCAATTGCGCAAACAAGCGGCGCAAGTCGAGGGGCGTTTCGAAGTGGTGCATAAGCGAAGCGATCAACCCCCCAATTCACAGCTCCGCAGAAGACCGGAACAACGACGAAGAGGAGCAGAATCGCTCCGGGAGCACCAATCACTCCACCGCCGTCGAGGCCGAAGACGCCAATGATGGTGAGTGCCATAAAGGCACCCAACATGAATAGGTCACCATGGGCGAAGTTAATGAGCTCGATGATCCCGTAGACCATCGTATAGCCAAGTGCGATGAGCGCAATGATCGTGCCGTTTGACAGGCCGGTGATCATCTGCTGGATGAATACCTGGAAGTCAGTCATCGGCGTGCTGGCTGGCTAGCCACCGAGAACCTTAACGAATTCGAACTGGCCATTCTTCACGGTGTTTCCGCTCATCGTTGTGAGCGTCGTGTCACCATTGGAATCAAAGGACCACTTTCCCAATGCTCCTTCGTAATCCTTCGTTTCAGCAATCGCCTTCCGAATCGCGTTTCGATCTTTCTTTCCGGCGCGTCGAATCGCCTCGAGCACAACTTTCGCGGTCTCATATCCATATGCGGAGTAGGCTTCGGGATCGGACTGATAAGTCTTCTTATACTTTTCGAAAAACTCTCGCCCTTTGCCAGTGAGCTGATCCGGAGGAAGCCCACCAAAAGTGAGGTAAGTCCGACCTTCGAGATTCTCCTTTCCTGCCGACTCGATGAACGAGGACTCAAAGCATCCGTCTGGAACCATGAGCTTCACGTTTAATCCACCAGCGACAATATCCTTCGCCAGCTGACCGGCGTTACTCTGCGAGGTGCCACCGAAATACACGAGCTCTGGATTCTGCTGACGAATCTTTACCACGAGTGATTTATAGTTCGACGCTTTTGGGTCAATCCCCTCAAAGCCAACGATCTCTAGTCCATGCTTCGGTGCAGCCTTACGGAACATCTCCGCAATGCCTTTCCCGTAGAGCTCTCGGTCGTGAATGATGAACACTTTCTTCGCGCCAAGGTCACTTGCCCAACGAGCACCGACGACTCCCTGAATGTCATCAGCCGGAACGACTCGAAAGAAATTTACCGTTCCACTTGGACGATAGACCTGCGGCTCATTTGGTTCGCCAACACCTGGTTTCGTAAGCCCTGGCCAAGTGGCTGCAGGAGACACGACCGCGAGCGAAGCTTGGTTCAGTTTCGGAGTGCTAATTTTGGCGGCACCGGAATTATACGGTCCGATGTACGCCATCACATCCGGGTCCTTAATTGCTTTATCCGCATTCGCTGCCTCTACCGCTGGATCCCACTGTCCGCGTTCGGGTGAAGCATCATCCCAGTCTTCGTAAACAATGTTGAAATCACCAACTTTCCAACCAACTTCCTCGAGGGCGAGTTTGATTCCGTTCACGATTGTAGTTGTTTGAACGTTCGAGCTCCCAGTGCGTGGTAAGCTTGAGACAATTTTAATAGTCTTCTCGTCGGCCAAAGCAAGTTGCGAGAAAAAGAAGAGGATCGCGAGAATACCAAGGCAGGGAACGAATCGTTTCATAGAAGTAATTCTCCTTTGACGAGGGCTTAGCCTGCGGAATCCCGCTCACCGAACATTTGGCGGAGTTATAAACACTCAACTTAGGGCTGTCAAAGCAAAATACGGCGTGATACTAGGGAAATGTGTCTCGATATCTTTTGGATATTTTTGCAAGTCGAAAGTTGTTCGTCCTGCTGCTGATGGCGATAGCGTCAGGACTCCCAATCGAGCTCACCCGAGAGACACTGAAGACCTGGATGGCAACGGAAGGGGTGAATCTCAAACAGATCGCGATCTTCTCCCTCGTTGGTCTCCCCTACACAGTAAAGTTCCTCTGGGCCCCGATAGTCGATGCCTGGGTTCCGCGTTTTCTCGATCGTCGCCGCAGTTGGATGGTCATCTGTCAAGGCGTGTTGTTTGTTATCACGGTATTGATGGCATTCTTCAATCCACGTGAACAGCCAGCCATGATGGCGTATCTCGCGTTCTGTCTCGCATTTGTAAGCGCAACTCAGGATATCGTGATCGATGCTTACCGGGCCGAAGTGCTTGACGCAAACGAGCTCGGTGCTGGTGCTGGGATTGCCATCCTCGGCTACCGAATCGGTATGATTATAACCGGCGCAGTGGCGCTCGTGCTTGCCGATCACTTCCCTTGGCGTGTCGTCTACCTGATGATGGGGACAACATTTTTCATCGGAACAATTGCAGCTCTCCTTGGTCCGAATGTCAGCGGAGAGGTAAAACCCCCGCAGTCGTTTCGAGACGCCGTCGTGCTCCCCTTTGTCAGCTATTTTAAACAGCGAGGCTCCGTTGAAATTCTCGGATTTATTTTACTCTATAAGATCGGCGATGTACTCGCATCGGTCCTCACCGGTCCATTCTTTGTCCAGCTCGGATTCACCCTCACCGAAATCGGCGTGGTGAAGAAAGGGGTGGGACTCTTCGCTACTATTCTTGGCTCGCTCATTGGTGGCGCCATTATGTCACGCCTCACGATGAAACATGCCCTACTTTACTTCGGGTTCCTTCAGGCGCTCTCCACTCTCTGTTTTGGAGTTCTCGCTGTCATTGGCCCCGACCGGACATTCATGGTCGTTACCATTGTATTTGAAAATCTTAGTGCTGGATTTGGCACGGCGGCATTCATTGGGTTCCTGATGGGACTCTGTAACCGGAGATTTACTGGAACTCAGTACGCCCTACTCTCAAGTCTTGCGGCAGTGAGTGGGGTCTTTCTTGGGTCAGGAACCGGCTTCGTTATAACGGCCATCGGCTGGCCGATGTTCTTTACGCTCTGCACAGCGCTTGCCGTCCCGGGGATGTTGCTCATTATGTATCGTTTCGATTACTGGGATACTGGTGAAGGACTAGCGCTCAGTCGCGCTAGCTTTTGAGGAAGTTCAAGGTAAACGTGAACGAGAACCGGGTGACTACGCATGTCGAACGTACGATCTGGGTGAGTATGGGTTTGTAGTTTTAGGAATGAGTTCGTCATGTGCTCTACCACAAGTGTTAGTTCACGCTTACCTTCAGCTTCCACACGAGAGCAAAGCTCACGTTAAGAGCGCGTCGGTAAACAAAACATCGATATTGGAACTTTCACACCCGCTCAACTTCACAGGTTTCAGTCCTGAGAAGCTAGGCTCAATAGGCTAAGCTACCCACCGCCCATTGAATCTACTTGAGATGAAGCAATAATCGGACCAAGTCTCGAGGGGCGCTCGGTCACCCTGGTTATGGAAAACTGCTGGGCCAGGCATTACTCTTGGTGCCAGAGACAACGAAGTTTGTCCTCATCTAGCGCTTTCAGTAACGGGTTCTCCCCCCACGTTTGACGTTGGAGAAGCGCGGTAAAGCCCCCGGCAAGACCATGGGTCTTAGGGAATGCCCGAAAGCAAGGAAGCTCGGAAAACGGGGACTGGTAGCTCGCGAGTGCTGGTATTTCCAGGGGGAGAAATTCGGGCCTTCGAGAGGTAAGCCATTCGATTATTTTCTCATTCTCATCAGTACTGTAGGTGCAGGTGGTGTAGAGTAGGTATCCTCCCGGCCGCACTAACGACGCGGCACAGGCGATGATTCGTTTCTGCCTATTAGCGTTTCGCTTGATGGTAAGTGGATGAAAGCACCCGGGGTTTTTCTCCCCGCTTGCAATCAGAGCTTGCCCCGAGCACGGAGCATCGACAATCACTAAGTCACAGGTGCTGTCTTGGGTATTGGCCAAATGCTGTGGGTCGTTACTCACCACTGATACTGGTGCAATCTGACACCGCTTGAGATTTGAAATTAGACTTGGCGCCCGTGTGCGAATCACTTCATTGCAGATGAGACGGCGTGGGTGAAATAGCGCCCAGACATAGATACTCTTCCCCCCAGGCGCAGAACAGACGTCAAAAATCACCTCTGGTGTGTGGCTAAGTGTTAAAAGTGGGGCCGCCATGAATACCGAAGAAGCGTCCAGGAGGTAGAGATCACCACGGTCGTGTTCGATGCGGTATGCAAGTGAGGCATTTGCCGAGCTTCGCTCGACAAACTCCGGTTGAAAATCAAAAGGCATAAGCGAGTGCTCGGGCGCTGCCGGGCGATTCCGGAGCCAGAGCTGGCATGGGTTTGAATAGTTGCCCGAGAGAACAGCACGTTGAAAGTCGAGTTGTTTACTCAGTTCAGAAAACAGGCGTTCGCTGAATTTTTTTAGGAGTGGTGGCGGTTCTGGTTTGTGCGAACTATTCTCGCGCGCAGTGTTTGGCATGAGTGAGTATAACACAAGTGGAATCGCGCTGGGAGGAGTAAGCTGGAGCCACGCGATGCACTCCAGCCCAGCGTCAGGGTTGGTTTACTTGCAACTCGGCGGATCCCCTTTCTCCACTGTGTCGACGTCTGGATCTTCACTCAAGGATTGAACAGCAGCAGACGCTTCGTCAATGATGCCGTACGCCTCAAATGGCTGCACCTCTTCCACGCACTCCACCCCTTGTTCCGTAAGCCGCTGTTTACAGTCTTCAGCAAGGTGCTGGGTTTTCAGATGGAAGTGCACATAGGTGAAATGATGTGTGTCGTGCGGGTCCATGGCTTCTCTCTCCGTGTCAACAAACGTTTTTTGGAACGCTCAATCCTCATCGACAACCGGAAGTGATCTGCCTGTCTCGCCGTGACCAAGTGAGACGTGGTCAATCCAATAGAACCAAATCAAACCAACAGATCGGATTATAGGGTGGGTAGACTTTCTAATCTAGTCAGTGTTAATTAGAAAAATAGATGAGCGCTACTTTTTTTTTAATTATCGGATGTTAAACTGTCAATAAATATTGACAACAAGTAGTATGTCGGTATATTCTGACAACACAGTAATTGATCTCTCCGGTGCGCTCATGCTCCATAAGTATTTCGAAGAATTAGGTTTCTCAGACAAGGAGGAGAAGGTTTATCTCGTGCTTGCTGAACTCGGTAAGGCAACTGCAAGCGCAATTAGCAAACGAACGAGTATTCCACGGGCAACTGTATACACAGTGCTCGATGATCTTGTGAAAAAGGGCGTGGTCTCTCAAGAGCAAACCCGCGGCTCTTCTCTCTTCGTGGTGAATAACCCTTCCGCTTTTGTTCGACTGATTGAGCAACAGCGAGAGGAGCTCGATAAGAAGACGAAAACAGCCGCGGATCTCGTTACACTTCTTGCGCCGTACTTAAAGAGCACCGGATTCAGTGTGCCAAAACTTCAATTCTTTGAAGGGAAACATAATGTCGAGACCATGCTCTATGACTATCTCACTGAATGGCGTGAGAGTTATGCGCGAACGGAGGACTACACGCTTTGGGGCTACCAGGATAACACCGTGGTTGAAGAGTATCGCAAATGGCATGAGCACTTCTGGAAGACGAAGAGCCCCCAGGAGCATATTCGGCTGTATTCGAATACTTCGGACTTAGAGAAAGAGCTTCGACAAAAAATTTCAAACCGTGAAGTTCGACCATTACCCGCAGGTACTCAATTTTCAAGTAGCATCTGGATCTACGGTGAGTACATCATCATGCTCGCTACTCGACAGAAGCCACATTATGCGTATCATCTGAAAGATGTGGTGCTTGCCTCAAACTTACGGGCGATCTTCCAGCTGCTTTGGAATGCAAAGCTCGGATAATCTGTAAAATTCCATACTTAATGAATCAGTCAGCGTACGATGTTGTTGTAACCTTGAATTGCACCACGAAGACCACTAAGACCACAAAGGTTACAAATCTTAGGCCTTTGTGATCTTGGTGGTCTTCGTGGTGCAAAGGGATCAAGGCATCTCGCCCAGCGGAACGTAGATTTCGCCGCCGCGTTCGTTAAACTCCTGCGCCTTGTTCTGTAGCCCTTCGCTGATTGCAGCGTACTCCCGAATGTCCTGCGTAATTTTCATTGAGCAAAACTTCGGACCACACATTGAACAGAAGTGTGCAACCTTCGCATGCTCTGAAGGGAGCGTCTCATCATGGAACGCACGTGCCGTGTCCGGGTCGAGCGAGAGATTAAATTGATCATTCCAGCGAAACTCAAACCGCGCCTGGCTGAGGAGATTGTCCCGGAGTTGTGCGCTCGGATGACCTTTTGCGAGATCGGCAGCGTGTGCTGCTATTTTATACGCCATTACCCCGCTCTTTACATCTTCTCGGTTTGGTAGGCCGAGGTGTTCCTTCGGTGTAACGTAACAGAGAAGTGCACAGCCATACCAACCGATCATTGCCGCTCCAATCGCCGAGGTGATGTGGTCATACCCGGGAGCAATATCGGTGGTAAGTGGGCCAAGGGTGTAGAACGGAGCTTCGCTGCAAGCTGAGAGTTCCTTGTCCATGTTCTCCCAGATGAGTTGCATCGGAATGTGCCCCGGCCCCTCGATCATCACCTGGACATCGTGCTCCCAAGCGATCTTCGTCAACTCTCCCAGAGTCTCTAACTCCCGAAATTGCGCCTCATCATTTGCATCAGCGATCGAGCCCGGCCGAAGACCATCGCCGAGCGAGAATGCAACATCATAGGCGCGCATGATTTCGCAAATTTCCGCAAACTGCGTGTAGAGGAAATTCTCGCGGTGATGGGCAAGACACCATTTCGCCATAATCGAGCCCCCGCGGGACACTATTCCCGTAACACGGTTTGCGGTGAGTGGAATGTAGGGAAGGCGAACCCCCGCATGAATCGTAAAGTAATCCACTCCTTGTTCTGCTTGTTCAATGAGAGTGTCGCGGAATAGCTCCCAGGTCAGCTCCTCTGGGGCACCACCTACTTTCTCCAATGCCTGGTAGATCGGCACCGTTCCGATTGGCACCGGGGAGTTTCGAATGACCCATTCACGCGTCTCATGAATATTTCGGCCAGTAGAGAGATCCATAATCGTATCTGCTCCCCAGCGCGACGCCCATACTGCTTTCTCTACCTCCTCCGCGACACTCGAGGAGACACTTGAGTTCCCGATGTTTGCGTTAATCTTCACCAGGAAATTTCGCCCAATGACCATCGGTTCACTTTCCGGATGGTTGATATTGTTCGGAATAATCGCTCGCCCAGCGGCGATTTCGTCGCGAACAAATTCCGGCGTAACGGTTTCAGGAAGATTGGCGCCAAATCGCTTTCCGGGGTGGCGCCTGAGCGCGATGCCGAATTGTGCTCGCGCCTCATCGAGCCGCTGATTCTCACGAATTGCTACGTATTCCATCTCTGCGGTGATCTCTCCGCGCCTCGCGTAGTGAAGCTGGGTCACCGTACAACCTGGTTTTCCACGGAGCGGTCGAGGTTCATTCGGAAAGCGCGGCGTTTCAGCTTTTTCCTTCGCCACGTTTCTCGCGAAACTGGACGAATACTCACCGAGGAGTTCGACATCCCCCCGTTCACGAATCCAGCTCTCACGGATTCGCGGAAGCCCTTGCTCGATATCCACAATCGCTTCAGGGTCCGTGTAGGCTCCACTCGTATCATAGACGGTAAGCGCTCCGCCTGGATGTGCGCCGTTTTCGAGTTCTATCTCTCGCATCGCCACTTGTAGGCGGTGGAGCTTGCCCGGGACATATACTTTGCGCGAGCGTGGAAATGGTTCTCGCGTTATTTGTCCAACGTCGGGTATTTTATTTTGATTTTTCCTCATGCACATTCTCCTGTGAGTAACCGTCCACAATTTTCCGCACTCTTCGTTCGAAAGACCTGGCAAAGGACCTCGTTTACAACCCAGTAAAGTCGGCCCTTTTCCAGGTCTTTCCGCCTTGATTGCGGAAGAATTGTGAACGGTTAAGTTTTTTAGAGTTCCTCCCAGTGAACAGTTACTCCTGTGAGAAGTTGTGGTCGGTGTTCCAAGAGAATGTTCCGGAGAACTGGTGCCTTTCCCTGCGTCAGCATTACCTGCATCAGGTTCAAAGGGTATGATCTCAGCCCCGTCTTCTCGGGACACCCCTAGGAATAGAGTGACGATACCCCTTTCAAATCATCAGTGCAACCAACAAGAAATAGCCGATACTCGTCAGTCCATTGAACGTAAAGAATGCGTGATTGATTCGACTGAAGTCGGTTGAAGTGACAAGCAAATGTTGTCCGAGAAGGAGAACGCTCAACACCGCAACGCCTAAAAAGTACGCGGTTGGATAGTTTAATATCCATCCGATGAAAACAAATCCGCTCGCCGCACCGACATGGAGGAGCGTTGAAACAACCAGAGCTGTTTTGATCCCATAGCGGGCGGGGAAAGAATAGAGCGCATTCAGGCGATCGAACTCCAGATCTTGAAGCGAGTAGAGAATATCAAAGCCGGCGACCCAGCAGAGCACTGTACCCATAAAAGCAATTGGAATAATTGACACCTCCGGACGCACGACCCACCAAGCTCCCCCCGGCGCGAGTGCAAGCGCAAGGCCAAGCACAAAATGGGAGCCCGCAGTGTAACGCTTGGTAAAGCTGTAACCGAGTAGGAATAACAAAACGAACGGGGCGAGGACCAAGCAATGACGACCGATGAGTCCTGCAGCCCACAAAAACACGGAACTTGCGATGATGACGAGGAGAATGACTGCGCGAACACTCAGCTTTCCTTGTGGAAGTTCGCGATTTTCGGTCCGCGGGTTAAGCGCGTCATACTTGGCGTCAACGAGCCGGTTAAAGGCCATCGCCGCCGTGCGGGCACTGACGAGGCAGAGGATCACCAAAACGAGTGTTAGCCCACTGCGAGGAACCGCCGAATTCCCTGGTAAGTTAAACGCGATTAGGAAAGATGCGAGTGCAAAAGGTAAGGCGAATACCGTGTGTGGAAGCGCAACGAGACGAACAAATGTAGCGAGAGCCATCGGTGTTAACTAAGTGCGATGCCTAAAATAATCAATCTCTCAGCTCGAGAGCATCATCGAAACCTTCGCAATGTGGTACCCGGAAGCCAAGGACCGAGATGTATACACGGAACAGCCGCCAAAGGGACTAACCTCTTGTCATTGCAAGAGAATTGTTATAGCAGAAGCTTCAACTGGCTGCGTAGGTTAATGTAGTTTATTGGTCGCAAAACTTATGAAAAACGATAGCGATTGCCTGACAAAAGCCGACTTAGTCGATGCCGTTTACGACAATCTCCCCTTTGATAAGCAGAAAGCTGGCCAGATAATCGAGGAGTGGATTGAGCTGCTTAAGGAAGGGTTAGAGCGTGACCATAAGGTAATGCTCTCCGGCTTCGGCGTGTTCGAAGTGAAGAGTAAGAAAGCTCGTCCTGGCCGCAACCCCCAAACAGGCTCCCGTATTACACTCGGTGCTCGGGCGGTCGTAAAGTTTAAGCCAAGCCAGATTCTTCGACGCGAGATTAACGAAGCGGCACCTTCTTCCAAGCATCCTCCCAACGTATCCGGCGAAGGCGATACCGTACATTAGAGCAACTCGCGCGAACTATACCTTTCATAGCAAGCACATTCGGGCTTTTTGTGGCGGCTTCTCGTCCGCACAGAGTTTTACTCAGTAACTGAATAGTGGTATTTCTAAGAGCGCGACTACAAAAAAACGCTCTTAGCTAGCTGCGAGGGCAATGAGCTCAATTCCTGAAAAAGAGAAGGACGCGATCGGAGCAATTGGCGGTCCGCGTGAACGCATCCTCCAAGCCGCACTCAAACTCTTCGTTGAGCAGGGTTATTTCAATACAAACGTCCCGGATATTAGCCGCCACTCTCGTTGCAGTGTTGGTTCGATCTACCATCATTTCTTAAATAAAGAGGAGATCGCTGAACAGCTCTACAAAGAAGGGATTCAGCAGTTTCGTCTCGCACTTACCGAATCGATTAAGCCCGCGCGCGATTTACGGGAGACAGTTCGTAACATTGTCATTGGCTTTCTCCAATTTGCAGAAGGGAACGCCTTGCTCGCACGCTATCTCTGGCTCGCGCGACATAGTGAATTTTTAAGTTCGAAAATAGCAGAACCGACGATGGTCGGCTTTGACTCCCTCGGCCGTCAGCTCACGATGGTAATCAAAGGCGGAATCCGACGCGGCGAGATAAAGAGCGTGAAGGCGGAAGTAATCTGGAGCATCATCTTTGGAATTCCGCTCAGCTACTTAAGGGACTGGCTCGACGGTTACAATCGCAAACCCCCAAGCGACGTTGCGGAAACGCTCGCTGACGCAGCATGGGCGGCCCTTCGGGGAAGCAGCAAATAGACCACCCTACCCTTTTGCATCAAATCGGACCACGGGGTCTCGATCTTGCAGCAGATCTTGTAGCAAACTTTCAGGTAAAGGTCGTACGCGAGCCAGTGCTCGGCGTGCAAGTACCGCTTCTGCCTCCTCCCCTTGATGCGTGGTGAGCCATTCTTGCAGTTCAAGTTGTCCCAGTCCGGCTAAACGCTTGGTTAACAACGTCAAATTCATCCGTTCGATAAAAGTCTTCGGTAGGCGGTTTGCAAGGATCGCCCGTGTCTCCTCTCCAAGGTCCCCTCGTTCGTAGAGCGCACAGTCAACAGTTCGATTGTCGGTTGCTACAAGCTGCTGAGTGAGTTTGGTGCCGAGATGGGGCTCACGTGCGAGTTCAGTAAGAACTAATCCCTGTATGTTCTCGGCGTCGGCATCAACTGAGAAGTGCTCGAATATCTTATCGTGCTCCGCTTCGGTAAGCTCAGGCCGGAGACGAATGACTCCTCCGCCGGTCATCAGCTTCTTACGGAATAACTTCTTTAGTTCCGGAAGCGTCGTTTCCGCATCGACGAGAAGGGTATGTATCATCGGTAACCAACAACCGAACGTTTTTCGACGTCTTCTCGATTTTCCCCTGCCGCTTTCTGGAGAACGGCAGGCCGGTTACAGATCCGACATTGCTCTGGCAGCGGAACACCTCGCAACGCATAGAATCGCTCTTCAATCGAGGTAATCCAGAAGTTCTGGCGACAGGTTCGACACAATATAATACGACCGCAACGTTTCATTGATACTTCTCCCGGCAGGGCAGAGGCATTGTAACAGAGTAAATGGTGACAGTCACATTTGACCCCACGGTAATCGCTCAAGGTCAACGTTCCCACCGCTGAGAATGACTCCTACTCGCTTCCCCCTGAAAACTTCGGGGTTTTCAAACAAAACTGCGACAGCAACTGCTGATGATGGTTCAATAATAAGCTTCGTCCGTTCCCAAACAAATCGCATTGCACTGATGATTGCTTCTTCGGACACGGTGTAGATCTCTTGAACTCGCTCTCGGATAACGCTGAAGGGCTTTTCGCCAAGCGACGCAAGAAGACCGTCGGCGATCGATTTTGGCTCATCAGCCGGGAGAAGTTTCCCCGCTTTCAACGACCGCGCTGCGTCATCAGCACCCTTTGGCTCGCCGGCAAAAATCGTGATCGACCGACCCTTGCCGCTCAAGGCCAATGCCGAGCCACTGAGCAGTCCACCCCCGCCGACCGGTGTTATAATCGCATCGAGCTCATCCACCTGATCGAGGAGTTCAAGCGCTGCGGTTCCCTGCCCGGCGATGATCCGTTCATCGTTATATGGATGAATGAGCACCGCCCCGGTCTGTTCGATGACGTCTCGGGTTGTTGCTTCGCGCGCGGCCAGTGTAGGCTCACAGAGCCTCACCTCTGCTCCATACAATGCGACAGACTCACGCTTCACCCGAGAGGAAGTGCTGGGCATAATCACCGTTGCTTTCATGCCGCGGAGCTTCGCGGCAAGCGCAAGGGCTTGTCCGTGGTTTCCCGAAGAGTGTGTAACAACACCGCGCTCTCGCTCAGCCGCAGTGAGCTGAAGCACTGCATTGGTTGCGCCTCGAATTTTAAACGCTCCTGCGCGCTGTAGATTCTCACATTTAAGGAAGATGTGGGCGCAGAGTTGCTCGTTCAATGTTGCCGAAGTGATTACCGGTGTCCGGTGCACGAACGGACGAATACGTTCCGCCGCTTCAACCACGTCTTGAAATTGCACTAATTCCTTACCCATTCTCGCTCACATTCACTTCGCGAACCGGAACCGCTGCGACAACTAATTATTGGGTGATTTTTATGGATTTCCCGCGTTAGCGGGAATCTGTGAAAATTGCCCAATAATTAGTTCAAAGCAGCCAAACAATAGTAGCTAGTGCGTTGACAAGTTATGCTCATTATTTACTTGTCAGCGCACTAGCAGTGCAAGGACCAAATTAAAGAGCAGCACGTCATCTAGCTCGCCAGAGATTCGCAGTTTCCCATCGATTACTGCCTGCTGCGGATTGAGGTCACCTGATGCAAGGAGGAGCAAATTCGCAGCAGATAAGGCAAGGGACACATCTGCGGGATCGTCCCCGCGATAAATTCTGGGCGGCGACTGATTGAAATTCATCACCCATTTCTCCGTCCTTTCGTCCGTAATATCGAAGCGGAAAATCCCGGAGAGGCCGCTCGTGACCCAAGGGTGTGCACCACGCGCTTCAAAACGCTGCGCCCAGGAGGTAAAAATGGATTCTACGTTTGTTGCTGCCACGTCGACTTTGCTACCAAGTTCGATTCGTGTGGGCAAGCCTCTCAGCGGAGCAACGCTCTGCGGCTAGCAAACTCTTTGACTTTGACCTCGACTTCGACCTCGACCAAAGAAATCACTGTCGAGGTCGAAGTCGAGGTCAAAGTGCAAAAGGGAAATTGCTCTTTGGGACCGCGGAGCGTTGCTCCGCAAGGTCAGGTTTCTGCGTCGCGGGTGAGCTCGCCTAACTTTTCGATCTTCACGCGGAGTTTTCGAATTTCGTCGAGCTTTAGCTCACGGTGAATGGAGATCTGAATGAGTTGCTTGCGGACAAGTAATCCAGCTGCCTCATCGCCAGTTCGTTCATACGCTTCCATCAACGCTCGGACGCATTCTGGATTCTGCCAGTAGCTCCGTTGACAGGCGATCGTAGCAAGCTGAACTGCCCAACCAATCTCCTCCTCTTCGCCGGAGAGAATATAGCTCCGTGCCATCAGCGCGTAGAGTTTTGGGTCTCGTGAAGAGCTCTCCATCGCCCGACGCAATTGGAGGCGTGCGGGGAGAATCCGCCCACTCTCAAGGAAAAGCTCGGTTTGAAGAATCATTGCTTCGACCGGCGCCATATCCGATGCCACCACTCGAGCGAGGAGCTGTTCACCGAGTTTTCTATCGCCGAAAAGCAATTCAAAGCGGGCGCGAACGCCTTCAATCGTGAAATAACTCGAATCGGTAAGCGCTACCTCTCGGCGCAAACGACTGAGCTTCTCTCGGAGCTCCGTGGCAAACCGGCCTGCTGCGCCAATAGAGAGGAGTGCATGCCCATAGGCACACGCTAGCTGAATATCCGTCGGAAACGCATTTGACCCTGCTCGGAGAACCTTTGCCGCTGCAGCATGGTTCCCAAATCCCGTCTCAATCTTTCCAAGCAACAGGAACGCGTCTTTGATTGGGGTTTGATCCGCAACGACTTCGTAGAGAACATTACGTGCTCGCAGATGATCATTCATTCGATAGAGGCAGTAGGCATAATCTGAGCGCGCATAGGGCGCCACGCGATGATTAGCGTATTTCTTGAGCCCCTTTCGATAATAGTTTGCAGAAGCTCGGAAGTAGCCCCGGCGAAAACAGTTTGCTGCAATCACCCAGCTGAGAACCGGCACAGTGCGCCACAATCGCCACCACTGGAGGAACAACGCGGGTGAAGTCGCGAGCGGCAGATGACGCAATACATGAGATGATCTCAAAAATCTTGGCTTCACTTCGAATTTCACCTAACACTCCCCTCACCGTAGAGTTTGCCAGGTGTCTCTTCCTGACGAGCCCGAGGAGGCGAACTACAAAAGTGTTATGGTCGCCGGGCCCGGAGATGTGAACCGAACGGCCTCCTTTTTCTAAGAAACCGAACTGATCGCCCCCAAAGCCATCCATTAACGCTATGGAGAGACCCCCCGCTCCCCTTGGTTCCCCTCCTCCCAGGGGCCACTGAGGACGGGACAAAGCGCCCCTTTCTTCCCTAGTAAAGTGCTCTATAATCTTGCCTTTCCGACCGTATCCCTGTAAAAGTGCTTCTCTTAATCCCTCTACGATAAGTTGTGCTTAGGGCTTCGAATCAATCGAGAAACGGGGAGGCAATCGAGCGTCAAGTCATGTACGCAGTCATTAAAACAGGCGGGAAACAGTATCGGGTGACTCCGGGCACGTGCTTTAACGTCGAAAAGTTAGCAAAGACCGAGGCGCCGACCCCTGGGAGCGTTGTCTCTTGCGGCGATGTATTGCTCGTCCATGACGGCAGCGAGGTGAAGATTGGGCAACCACTCGTCCGCGGCGCAAAAGTCGAACTCGAGGTTCTCGGTCCGATGAAAGGCCCAAAGATTGTGAGCTATAAAAAGATCCGACGAAAAGGGAAACGATGGAAGAAAGGCCATCGTCAATCGTACACTCGCGTTCGAGTTCAAGAGATTGTTACCGGTTAAGGCGGCATCATGGCACATAAGAAAGCAGGTGGTTCATCACGGAACGGTCGAGATTCGCGAGCTCAACGCCGCGGGGTAAAGCGGTACGGCGGCGAACTGGTCCGCGCAGGAAATATTCTTGTTCGCCAATGCGGAACCAAATTCCACCCGGGGAAAAATGTCGGTTGGGGCCGTGATCATAGCCTCTATGCCCTGATCGACGGCGTGGTTACCTTTGAGCAACACAGCCGGAAGCGTCAACAGATAAGCGTGCTTGCGAGCGAGAAGTCCTAGGCCTGACATCAGCGAATAACTCCTCTGCGCTCCGCTGCGACCTCGCTAAAACCTCTGCGTTTATTTATTCTGAATGGTAAACTCGTATTGCTATGAAGTTCATTGACGAAATTAAGGTCCGAGTAAGCGCTGGTCACGGCGGAAGTGGACGCGTCGGCTGGCGCCGGGAGAAATATGTCCCAATGGGCGGTCCGAACGGTGGCGACGGCGGAAACGGCGGTTGTGTCATTTTCGCCACCGACCCAGGGATCAATACCCTCATCGACTTCGCGTTCAGTCCTGAGATCGATGCGGCAGATGGGGAGGGCGGTGGCCAGAACCAATGTAACGGCCGAAATGGCGAGGATGACGTTCGGAGAGTCCCGGTGGGCACTCAAGTTTACCATGAGGGGGAACTTGTCGCTGATTTGAACGTCCCAGGGGCTCGCTGGATCGCAGCTCGTGGCGGCCGCGGGGGCAAAGGGAATGCTCATTTCCGAAGCTCGACATTTCAGGCGCCTGACTTCGCGCAACCAGGTGAACCTGGGGAAGCATTCGAATTTCTCCTCTCACTAAAATCCGTCGCTGATGTTGGGCTCATCGGCTTACCGAATGTTGGCAAATCAACGCTCATATCGCGCATTTCCGCTGCACGACCAAAAGTTGCGAATTACCCTTTTACGACACTCAATCCCAATTTGGGAGTCGTCGCGCTCAAAGATGGAGCCCGGTTTGTTGTCGCCGATATTCCGGGACTGATCCCCGGGGCGCATACCGGAAAGGGATTGGGGATTAAGTTCTTAAAGCACGTTGAACGAACTTCACTCCTCGTTCAACTGATTGACGTCACGACTACCTGGGAGGACGAGGCGCTCGCAAACCCAGCCGATTCGACCGTATGGGTTGATGCTGCTCGAAAGCAGTACGAACTGCTCGACCACGAATTGCGATGTTTCTCCCCAGCACTCGCAAAGCTCCCTCGGATAGTGGCATTTTCCAAAGGCGAGTTACCGGAGAATCAGCAGGCGTTTTCAACTTTGCAGCATGAATTTGAGACTCGCGGAATCAGGGCTTTTCTTATCTCAAGCGTAACGGGGCTTGGTATTGATGCGCTTTTGTACACCCTCGCCGAGCAAGTTGCAGCCACACGGCAGGGCTTCGAAAATGAAACAACTATGGGGAAAGACTCCGAGATCCGACAAATCCGAACTTCAGATTACTCGAATTAGTGCCGATAGACTCACTGTGGCCGTATCAAGTGAATTCGGATTGCCAACAAGATAACTCGCTGTTATAATTGTAGTTGTTGGGTCAGCTATCAACTGTCACTAACTTATGAGGTAAGAAGGCTTAATCGCTTAATGAGTTCGCTCAAGTCAATCAGCTCCTCCTCCGTCAAATCCCAAAATAATCAACGTCTCGACAGTGCTCATTCTCTCTTAGCTAGCTCTCACGTAGTCACCATGGCGATGGAAGCAGCGATCGAGAAGAAGGCGTACGATCTGCGAGGCCTCGTGCTCAGAGAGATTTCGGACGTTGCCGACTATTTCGTCGTTGCAAGTGGAAGCTCCGATCGCCACGTTCGTGGTATCGCAGATGAAATTATGCGGCGTCTTGCTGAGGTGGGCGAGCGACCCTTCAGCATCAGTGGCTATGAGAACGGGGAATGGATACTTCTCGACTATGTGAATATTGTGATTCACGTCTTTCACGAACCCGTCCGCCATTTTTACGGTTTAGATGAGCTGTGGAATCGGGCACCGTTGCTCGAATTACCAGAACAACTCAGCATCGAGGCAAAGAGGCTTCGCACTGGATTGTTTCCAGCGTAAAGCGTTCACATTCCGACGCGCCCCTTTTAAAACTTACGCGAGTCAGGTAAGTTTGACCTCGGGGTACCGATGCCAAGTAGAATCGTAAAAGTCCTTATTCCCACGCTGCTCATCATCGCTATCTTCTCCTATATATTCGTGCTCAATCCCGGGTCGGTTACTCTGAACTATTGGGGAGGGAGGAGTTGGACATCACCACTCGGCATTGTGGTGACCGTAGTTTTCTGTTTTGGAGCGACGGTGGCAGCAATTCTCGCATTTTTCCTCACCGCCAAACACACCTTCCAAGATTGGAAGAGAGACCGCGGGATCCGACGGCGAGATGAGCGGGCTCAATTGCTCACCCGGGGTCGCGAACAACTGGCGATGGAGAACTTCGGCGCAGCTCAGTCGTTGTTCGAACGTGTGATTGCTGGCGATCCAACGAATGTTGTCGCGCGAATACTTCTCGCTAAGGTGTATAGGCGTCGTGGCGATTTACCTTCGGCAGTCAAAGTGCTCGAGGAAGCCCGGCAAACCCAACGACCAAATCTTGAGTTGTTGTTCCTCGCGGCAGATATTCAGGAGGAACTCGGCAATCTCACGGGAGCACTCGATAATTTTTCCCTCGTCCGTCAACATGAGCCACAGAATCTCGCCGCACTGAAGCGTCTCGCCGAACTCTGTGAACAGATGAATCGACTCGATGAGGCTGTAGAATTCCAATCCGAGGTTGTTCGTTTGAGTCCTGGGGCTGGGTTTTCGGCGGAGCAGGCACGGCTCGCGCATCTGCGCTTTTTAATCGCGATGCGAAATCGTGAGAACAATCAAGCTCACTTTCGCCAATCTCTTGAAGCGATCCTCCGGGAGCACAAGGATTACCCTGATGCTCTCCTCGAATTAGCACGTCTCGATTGGTCGTCGGGGAGATATCAGCAGGCAACGAAATTCTGGACTCGTGCATTTCGTGCAACACACGATGTTCGTCTGCTCGAGCAAGCTGCTTCGCACTGGCTTACCCTCCATAATCCCCAGGGCGCTATTGAATACATGCGCAATGCCACCTCATCTCTTCCCGACGAAAGCCCGGCATACTATCGGGCACAACTTGCGCTGGTTCGCTTGCTGCTGAATGTCGAAATGATCGCGGAAGCAAAAGTGGAGATGGACAAGCTCCGCATGCTTGGCCCTCCCTCGACTGAGCAGGAAAGAGAATTTGCCGTACTTGAAGCTCGGTTGCTCCAGCGGGATGGGAGATACCTCGAAGCCTATACGCTGCTTCTGAGACTTCTCGGCGAAAACAACAACGAGGAGAGACTCCTCCTCAAGCAAGGTGGCCAATCGCGACACCCGCTCCAGCTTATCGAAGCTCCTTCGCCTCAATTATCGACGCCATAGCATGAAATCCCGCTTCTCCAACTTAGTTCTCATTATCATGGACGGCGTGGGGCTTAATCCAAATCCCCATGGGAACGCCGTTTACCACGCGCACACGCCTGTGCTCGATCGCCTGTTTGGAAGTGTTCCAACAACGCAACTTGTCACCTGGGGGCCACGAGTGGGCCTCCCCAACGGCCAGATGGGAAACTCCGAAGTTGGCCATCTCAATATCGGTGCCGGGCGTGTCGTCGAGCAGGAGTTACTGCGAATCAACCGCGCAATAGACGAACGGAGACTGTTTGAAATTCCTGAGCTCCGCTCCGCATTGAAGTCCGTGCAGAATACGCCGGGGAGCGCACTCCACTTCGTAGGTCTTATGAGCAGCGGTGGCGTCCATAGTTCAAGCAAACATCTCCGGGCTCTCATCACCGCTGCCGTCGACGCTGGAGTCGAAAAGATATTCATTCACGCAATAACCGATGGCCGCGATACTGCACCGCGAGCAGCGGAAGGGGAATTTATCGAATTACTCGAATTCCTTGCAGCTGAGCGAAAGCGTGCCGGGCGACCGATGGTACTCGAGGTAGTAAGTGTCATCGGTCGCTACTATGCGATGGATCGCGATAATCGCGGGGAACGGACATCGCTTGCCTATCACCTGCTCGTCGAAGGGACGGGCGAACTTCACGCTGACGCGCTCCAGGCAATTCGAAGTGCCTACCGTACCAACATAAGCGATGAGTTCATCAAACCTGTTTCAATCAGGACGGCAAGCGAAGCAGGAGCGAGTTTGGTCAAGGAGAATGACGTACTTGTCTTTTTTAATTTCCGGGCCGACCGGATGCGACAGATCGTAAGCAGCTTTCTCTTCACGGGGACGAATTTCAACATGTTCGAGCGGCGAACGTTTGTTCGCCTGGGTGGGGTATACACACTTACCGAGTATGACCCCGACTTTCCGGTCTCTGTAGTCTTTCGACCAATGTCGGTACCAAATCACTTCGGTGAAGTCGTTTCCGCAAAAAAACTGAATCAACTTCGGATTGCCGAAACTGAGAAATACGCACACGTAACCTACTTCTTTAACGGCGGAGTCGAGGCAGCACTTCCAGGTGAACGACGGACTCTCATCCCCTCACCCCGCGACGTTCCCACGTATGATCTAAAACCTGAAATGAGCGCCGTCGAGGTAACGAACGAGCTCGTAAAACAGCTCGCTTCGGGAGATTTCGGGGTGGTTATTGTCAACTACGCTAATTGTGACATGGTTGGCCATACCGGAAATTTTCAAGCAGCTGTAAAAGCAGTAGAGACCGTTGATACATGCGTTGGTCGAGTACTTGAAAGCATTACCAAACTTGGAGGGGTTGCAATCGTCACGGCGGACCATGGCAATGCAGAGCAAATGATCGATTATACTACTGGGGGCCCGCATACTGCGCACACGCTCTTCCCGGTCCCATTATCTCTTGTAGGCGAAGGCCTCCATGGCATATCATTACGGGGTGACGGCGCGTTGTGTGACATCGCCCCAACAGCATGTGAGCTCCTCGGTCTTCAAACCCCCGCTGAGATGACGGGACGGTCACTCATTAGCTAAGCGAACGTCGCATGTGGAATGAATTTCTTGATTTTATCTTTCCCCCAACCTGCCTCGTCTGCGGGAAACGATGGGGTCTCGGGTTGGATCGCGGCTCGAGTGTCGTCTGTTCACGGTGCGATCCTCTCGCGATGCCATATCTCGATGATCTCGTGACACAGTGGAATTCCGAGCTTCTCACCGATCCGAGTGCTCATCAACTCTTCTGCGATCGTTGCGGTGAAGTGACCACCTCTTGGGGGACAATCACTCAGCCACGCTTATGTGTCCCATGCGTACTCTGGCCGCCCCCATTTCGCCGCGTGCGTTCGCTCTGGCGCTACGCAAATCAGGTTGCAGAGCTGATCAAAGCCTACAAGTACAGAACGAGGCGACCACTTGCAAAGTACATCACTGCGGTCGTAGCAACCGCCCTCCAAGGTACAGAGTCTCATCCCCCACTTTTCCCCGAACATGACTGGGAGCTTATTGTTCCGCTCCCTTCATCAGACGAGATGCTCCGCCAGCGTGGCTTTAATCACATGGGCCAGGTGGCTCGAGCCCTCTCCCGGAAGCTTGGCATTCCGAATACAGTTGCGGCGCTCACCTCATCCCGAAACCGCGCTCCCCAGGTAAGTCTTATCGGAAAGGCGCGCTACGATAATGTCACTGCCGCATTTCAGGTGAACGAATCCATCGTGTCCGGGAGAGTCATTCTCGTGCTCGATGATGTTATGACCACCGGAGCGAGCGTGTGGGGAGCAGCAAGTGCACTGAACGAAGCGGGCGCCTCTGCGATTGATGTGCTCACTGTCGCCCGTGCCGTCGATTTCCACCATCAGAGACTTAGCCGTTCGAAGGAGCAGCGAGCGATTGTACAAGAATTGGTCGAGAACCTATGTTAAAAAACCTCATCGCCCTTAATACTCTGAAAGAGAAGCGCGTGATTTCTCGCGTCGTAATTTTTGCTACGCTCTTCTTCCTCCTTGCAGCGATTATTCTCTCAGCACGGCCGGTCCGCCCGAGCACATCGGACAGCGAACTTGCGGCACTGAAAGCCGAACTACGAAATATCGAGGAACTGCGCAGTGACATAGTAGAGCTCCAAGCGGACGTCCAAGAGCTTCGCCGTAGCTCACAACGTGCGAGACTAACGGAAACTCCTGTCTATCCTACCACTTTCTCACCCGACGCAAGCGCGCTTGATGACCCCTTCTACGGTCCTACGGATGCCCAAGTAATTGTGATGGCGTTCTCTGCTTACGATTGCGTGCCGTGTCGCCAATTTGCGACTGAGACATTGCCCACGCTAAAGAAAAACTATTTCGACACTGGGAAGGTGAAATTTATACTCCGGGATTTCCCAGTTTCTGCAGTCGACGAGCGTTCGAAAATTGCAACTCTCGCGCATTGTGCTGGCGAACAGGGGAAATATTGGGCGGCGCATGACATGCTCTGGTCGAAACCACAAGCAGTAGATTCAATCGATGTTGTGGAATTTGCGGGATCCATTCCTGGTCTCAGCCCGCAAAAATTGCGCAAGTGTTGGGAGAGCGGTCGTTACTCCGAGGAGATTCGCGCCGACATCAGCGACGGCAAGCGAATCGGCGCACGAGGCATGCCCGGCTTCTTCATTGGCGTAAAGGGATCAGATGGCAGTTTCGCAGGGAAGTTTATTCGCGGAGCACAGCCATACGCCGTTTTCGATCGCCAACTGGGCGAATATCTCGAGCAGGTGCAGGGGAAAGGTTAACCTTCTGGTGCTGCCATGTCATTGCGAGGGAGCCGAAGGCGACCGCGGCAATCTCATACCGAGGGGATAGCAATAGCTACAGTGCTGGGAGATTGCTTCGCTGCGCTCGCAATGACATTTACTTTGGTCCTGCTTGTAATCCCTACCGCCCACGCGGAAAACCCGGTGATTATTATTCATGCCGAAGGCGAATCATCGAATGAAACTCACCCCGATGGATACCACCTCACCGCCAAGGATTTGGACCATGGGCTCGGAGCGGCGATTCCTCAAGCACTGAATCTTCTCCCTGGGATTCACGTTGACCGGACGACAGGGGGTGGAGTGAGTTCACTCTACATTCGCGGTGCAGAACCAAATTATGGCACGGTGACGCTCGATGGCGTCGAACAGAATGCACCGCTCAACTCACGGGGTGGAGCACTCAACTTCTCGGGCATGTCGACCCAGGGAATTCTTGAAATGAGAGTCCTCTCCGGACCACGTGCGCTACGGGTAACACCATCTGCGCTCTCAGGTATCATCGAACTCTCTTCGGCGAGCCAAAATCTGGGTGACTCATTGAAGCTTGGAACTGGCTATTCTCGGTATGAAAATACCTGGGTTGAGGCAACGGCTTCCCAGGGCCTCCCAAATGGAGCCGCAAGTCTCGCAGCACTCGCCGAGGAAGCAGGGCCATTTGAGGATGAGAGCGAGATACGAAACGGTGTTGTTGCAGGAACACTGAGCGTGATCGAAGAGAATGGAGCGGGAGTGACTCTCAGCACACGCTACACCGACCGCGATACTTCCGCGTTTCCCGACGATAGCGGAGGGGCAGGGTTTTCTGTAATTCGCGAGCGTGAAGTGAGTGATTTTTCGGCGCTCAGTAACTCGCTTGAAATCCGCCTCCCGACGCGCGCAGGGATTGATTCACGTATTGCGTTTCATCTCTACCGCGAGCGAGAGCTTGTTCTCTCACCAGGAGTTGCACCGGGCGTGCGGGACCCAGTAGGAATTCCAGCATTCCGCACAAATAATGATTTTCTCCGTAGCGAACTCGAGGCTGAGACGATCGTCAACGTTGCAAGTAACGTGCACATTCGAACTTCAGTTGTTCTCGACCGAGAGGGTGGCGAAAGTAGTGGAGTACTGAGCTTCGATGGAGCGGAGGTTCCAGTCGATTTTCTCGAAACAAGAACAAACGGAGAACTTCTCGTGGAAACGGCGTATTTCTCCGCTACGGGGTTTCGGGGTTTTCTTGGCACTTGGGTCATCTCGCCCGAGTCGTTTGCCGACCGGCTCAGACCCTATGCCGGTGTCGATTATATCTTCCCTAAATCAAACGCTGGGCTACTCCTCGGTGTGGGTCGAGGTTTCAAAGAACCTAGCCTCTTTGCTCTTGGACACCCAATCGTGGGGAACCCATCGCTTATTCCCGAAAGCTCTACGAGCTTCGAACTCGAGCTTCGAAAAGGCTCCTCGGACGGGAAAATCATCGGCCGAGTGACCACCTTTGCAAATGAGTTCCAAAACGCGATCGACCTCGACGAAGGTCCACCGCCACTGCTGGTTAATCGTGATGCAATCACAACGAGAGGTGTCGAAGCTTCACTCGATATGGCGGCAGGAAGCATGTTCCGGTTACGACCATCACTCACTTACGTTGATGCAGATATTGATAATTCGATAGAGCGGCTTCGAAATCGACCGCGCTGGCAAGGGAGCGTTCTCCTCCAAGCTCAATTGAGTGATGCACATCGCGTTTCACTTGAGGCATTGCATGTCGGAGCGCGCCTTGACTCGTCGATTCCAACAGGTGACCGAAACTTACCCTCCTACACCAAAGTCGACCTGAACTGGTCCTGGAGAGTGTCTCATGTGGTTGAACTTGAGGTCAGTGTACGAAACGTCTTTGATGAGCGGTACGAGGACTTCATTGGGTTTCAGGGCCCCGGGGTGAGTCCCTTTGTGGGGCTTACTGCGTGGTTGTAGGCAACATTTCTCAGCCTTCAGCTTTCAGCTAACAGCTATCAGCCTCAGAGTTCGGCTTCAGCCTCTCATAGCCAAATAGCATACAGCACAACCAAACCAGCCTGCATTTTTCATCGCTTTCGCGTAGCCTGGATTAACCTGTAAATATGAGCTGCAAGTTTGTCTGCTAGTTCAGCAGACTCCGTGTTTTTGCTCTGTGCGAGGTCTAAAATCGCCTGACACTCTCGAAGTGAACCAAAAGCAATATGAAAAAATCGTGCTTGATCTGCAGTGCCAGAACGTTCGGTCCCTTCTGCTAAATTTAGCGCAACACTTGCTGAGGCACGAGATAGTTGTTCCCGTAAATGACGCGGAAGTCGCAGCGTTGACATGAGGTGGTAAAATTCAACGGCGAGATCGTAAGTTCTAAAATTTTTTCGCATAAGATAGCTCCGTGTAAGTGGTTTCAAAA
>FKKE01002007.1_pt2 | contig 37877 bp, 46 predicted proteins | sample 1106331 | NCBI WGS metagenome assembly FKKE01 (sample SAMEA3931202, study PRJEB13176) | freshwater metagenome | biome: Drinking water system; feature: drinking water; material: freshwater | place: China | collected 2013-02-06
GCTGCAGGCCGCCGCCGCCGGTCGCCGTGTTGACGAGGCCCAGTTGCAGACCGCGCACGTCGCTGGCGACGTTCCACGGCGACACCTGGGCACCCCACACGGTGCCCGCCCAGGCGGTCAGCGCGGCGCACTGCAGGCCGCAGAGGTCACCGGCTCCATCGACGAGGCCGAGCTGCGCGCCGCGTTCGACGGGCCGGCCCCGGAGCAAGGCGCGCCGGTGCGAGAGGTCATCGCCGAACTGGCGCAGCGCGCCGAAGGCGGGCTCGCGAACATGATCGGGCCTCGGTTTTTCGGCTGGGTCATCGGCGCAACCGAACCGGCAGGCATGGCCGCGGACTGGCTGGCGGCGGCGTGGGGCCAGAACACCGGCAATGCCCAGGCGACGCCCGCCTCGTCGGCTTGCGAGGAGGTCGCCGGGCGCTGGCTGCTCGAGTTGCTGGATTTGCCGCGCGAGTCGTCGGTCGGGTTTGTCACCGGGGCGACGATCGCAAATTTCACCTGTCTGGCGGCGGCGCGCGGCGAAGTCCTGCGTCGTATCGGCTGGGACGTGGAGGCCGATGGCCTGTTCGGCGCGCCGCCTGTTCATGTGGTGCTGGGCGAAGAGGCGCATTCCACCGTCTTCTCCGGGCTTCGTTATTTGGGATTGGGCGCCAAGCGCGTAGTGAGCGTGCCCGTCAACAAAGAGGGCGTGATGCAGCCTGGCGCGTTTGCGCGCGCCGTCGCCAAACTGGAAGGGCCCATCATCGCCATAGCCCAAGCCGGTCACATCAATTCCGGCGCCTTCGATCCGTTCGATGAGATCGCGGACGCGGCGCATGCGAAGGGCGCGTGGCTGCATGTCGACGGCGCCTTCGGCTTGTGGGCGCGCGCGTGCCCGGATCGCGCCGATCTCGGCCGTGGTCTAGAGCGCGCCGATTCATGGGGCGTCGATGGACACAAATGGCTGCAGACGCCGCATGACAGCGGCTACGCTATTGTGCGCCACGCCGAGGCTCATCGCCGCGCCATGCTCATCGCAGCGAGCTATTTGCCGGAAGGCAAGGAGCGTCATCCCGCCGATTACGCGCCGGAGCTCTCGCGGCGCGCGCGCGGCTTTTCCACCTGGGCGATGATCCGTTCGCTCGGGCGTCAAGGCATCGTCGACATGGTGAGCCGTCATTGCAACCAGGCGCGGCGCATCGCCGAACGCCTGAGCGCCGCCCCCGATGTCGAGATCATGAACGACGTTGTGTTGAACCAGGTCGCGGTGCGGCTAGGGACGGACCTCGATGGCGCGCTGGCTGACGCGCTCACCGATCGCGCCATCGCGCGCATTCAGCGCGAGGGCGTGTGCTTCGTCGGCGGCGCCAACTGGCGGGGCCGCCAGATCATCCGCATTTCCGTGATCAGCGCCAACACTACCGAGGCTGACATCGACATGAGCGCCGACGCCATCATCAGCGCGTGGCGAGCCGAGCGGGCGGCGATCTAATCCAGGCCGAGTTGGGCGATCGCGTCGGCGACGCCGCGCAGGCGCGGCTGCATGTCGTCGGCGATGTGGCGGTGGGTGGGGATGTAGAACAAGCCTAAATCCATGCCGCGCAGCGCGATGTCGGCGCAGCGCTCGGGCATGATCAGATGGAATCCAGCGGGCGCTTGCGCGGGATCGGGCAGGTTCTTCGCGACCAACGGCGTGTAGACCGGTCCCGGCAACAGCAGGTGCACGTCGAGTTGTGCGGCGGCTTCGTCGCGCAGCCATTCGGCCGCGGCCAACAGCGCGTGTTTGCTGGCGGCGTAGGTTCCAAGCCCGAAGCCCTTGACCGCGGCCGGCGCCGAGAGCGAATTCTCGGAGGCCGTGAACAGCATGCGCCCGCGCACTCCAGATGCGAGCGTGGCCGCATAAGCCTGCGCCAGCTTCAAGCCAGCGGAATAGTTGAGCGCGAACGTGCGCGCGGCGTCTTCGTCGTTCTCCTTCAACAGCCGCTTGTTGCGCCCGGCGCCGGCGTTGGAGCACACCAGCGCCAACGGTCCGCCGCGCGCTGCATCTTCGATCAGGCGCGCCGGCGCTTCGGGGTCGGTCAGATCGCAGGCGATGGCTTCGCCCTCGATCGAGTCCGCGACTTCGTCGGCGGCTTCCGCCTGAACGTCGGCGACGACGACCGCCGCCCCGCGAAGGGTTAGCGCGCGCGCCAAAGCTGCGCCGATGCCGGAGGCGCCGCCGGTGACCAGCACCCTTTTGCCGGCATAGTCGATCATGGGCGTTGGATCAGGGCGCGCACGTGCTCGCCCGCATACATCTGCACGCTCGCCGCCTCCATCTGCACCGAGGCAAGCACGGCGCTGAACGCGGCCACATGCGGCGTCTGGAAGTGCGCTGTGAGCGCGGCCTCGTCGCGCCAACGCTCGGCGAGGCGCAAGAGCCCAGGATCGAGCAGGTCACGCGCGATGGCGTACTCATGGCACCCCGGCTCAGCGCGCGATGCTTCGATCACTGTCTTGATCGCCGGCAGCACCTGATCGATCGCAGCCGGCGCGGCGCGGACCCAACCTTCGACAATAATCACGTGCGTTCTCCTCACGCGGCCTTCAGCAACTCACCGGCGAGGCCCCGGCGCAAGAGCGCGCTGGTCTCGCGCACGCCGAAGATTGCGGCGAACTGGCCGAAGCGCGGCCCGCTTTCGACCCCGAACAGCACTTCGTAGAGCGCCTTGAACCAGTCGCGCAGCGGCTCGAAGCCGTGTTCCTTGCCGACGGCGTAGACTTCGTTCTGAATGGTCTCTCCGTCGGTGGTGTTCGCCGGCAGCGCGTCAAGACGCCTGAGCAAGTCTTCGAATGCGGCGCGTTCTTTCTCCGTGGCGGCGCGGAATCGCTTCGTCGGTTTCACGAAGTCGTTGAAATAAGCGATGGCGTAATCGGTGAGCTTGTCCAGGAACGGATGACTCTGCGGCGTCGTGCCCGGCGCGTATTTGCCGATGAACGCCCAGAGCAAATCCTTGGTCTCGGCATTGGCGGCGGACACGAGGTTCATCAGCAGCGCGAACGAGATCGGCGTCAGGTCCCGCGGCGGCGCGCCGGCATGGATATGCCAAGCCGGGTTCTCCAACTGCTCGGCGACGTTCTGGCCGTGATAGCTGTCGACATAGGCGATGTACTCGTCCACCGCCTTGGGGATGACGTCGAAATAGAGCTTCTTAGCCGCGCGCGGCTTTTGGAAATTGTAGAGCGAAAGGCTCTCGGGCGCGGCGTAAGAGAGCCATTGCTCGACGCTGATGCCGTTGCCTTTGGTCTTGGAAATCTTCTCGCCGTTTTGGTCGAGGAAAAGTTCATAGACAAAATTCACCGGCGGTTCGGCGCCCAGTGCCTTGCAGATGCGGGCGTAGACCGGCTGGTTCGGCTGATGGTCCTTGCCGAACATTTCGAAATCGACGCCGAGCGCCGCCCAGCGCATGCCGAAATCCGGCTTCCACTGCATCTTCGCGCGTCCGCCGGTGACGGATTGGGTGATCTCTTCGCCGTCTTCGTCGTCGAAGGTGATCGTGCCGGCGCCCGCATCGATCTTCTTCATTGGCACGTAGAGCACGCGGCCGCTCTTGGGGCTGATGGGCAGGAACGGGCTATAGGTGCGCCGCCGCTCTTCGCCCAGCGTCGGCAGCATGATGGCCATGATCTCGTCATAGGCCTTGAGCGCGTTGAGCAGCGCGGCATCGAAGGCGCCTGACTTGTAGAGTTCGGTCGCCGACTTGAACTCGTACTCGAAGCCGAAGCCATCGAGGAAGGCGCGTAGACGCGCGTTGTTGTGATGGGCGAAGCTCTCGTGCGTGCCGAACGGGTCGGGCACGTCGGTGAGCGGGCGCTGCAGATAGGGCGTGAGCTTTTCCGGATTGGGGATGTTGTCCGGAATCTTGCGCATGCCGTCCATGTCGTCGGAGACGCAAATGATCTTGGTCTTGATTGCATCGCCGGTGAGCACGCGGAAGGCGTGGCGCACCATCGAGGTGCGCACCACTTCGCCGAAGGTGCCGATGTGCGGCAGACCGCTCGGGCCATAGCCGGTCTCGAAAATCACCGTGTCCTTCGGCCGCTTCTGGTGCCGCTCCAGCACCAGGCGCGCTTGTTCGAAGGGCCAGGCTTTTGCGCCTGCGGCGAGGGTGGCGAGGTCAGACATCGGCGAATCCAAAACGAAACACCGATGTAACGACGCCGCCGCCGCAAGCAAAGCGCGAGGCTTTACTCGCCAGCCTGCCGGCGTTTGCCGAACAGGCGGTCGCGCAGGCGGCCCAGGGCGGCGCGGCGTTTGGCGAGGAAGCCCCAGCCGAACACGCCGGCCGCCACCCAGAGGAAGCCTTCGGAGGCGACCGCCGCCGTGGCGACGATGGCGACCCAAACCGGAAGGCTCGGGCGATAGACATAACCGATAGCGACGGCCGCCCAGGCGGCGACCAGAATGGCGCCGGCGACAGCCAGGATGATCCAGCGAAGCTTCATCTCGTTCTCCTTTGGCTCGTCGCTGCCGTCGGCCCGGCGATCGGATGCAGGGCCGTTGCGCTTTTTGCGGAGCCGGGCACACTTGGCCGCGTCATGCGCACCTTGATCCTGATGCGGCACGCCAAGGCCGTCCGCGCTCACGAGGCCGATAGCGATGAAGCGCGCGGGCTCACCGGCAGAGGCCGGCGCGACGCCGCCGCCGCCGGCGAAGCCATGCGGGCCGCGGGGTTGAAACCGGCGCTGGCGCTCGTCTCCACCTCAGAGCGTACACGGCAGACGGTGGAGCATGGCTTCAAGATATTCTCGCTCGAAACCGACTTCGACGATGCGCTGTATCACGCCGCGCCCGAGGGCATCTGGGACGCGTTCGTCGCCAGCGACGCCGAGAGCGTCGTGATCGTCGGCCACAATCCCGGCATCGGCGAACTGGCGTCGATGTTGGTGCATCAGGCGCATGACGGCTCGAAACTGGCGCGCGAGTTCAGCGGCCACTTCCCGACCGCCGCATTCGCGGCGTTCGAGATCAAGGGCGAACTGATGCGCGCCGCCGGCCCGCGCCTGATCGCGGCATGGAAGCCGGCGCGCGAAAGAGATGATTAGTTCGGCACGAAGCGCGCGAGCCTATTGGGGCAAGAACGTTGCGCCTTCCAGTTGCGCGTCGCCGACCGAGCGATCGGCGCGAACGTAGGTCGTGCCGTTCCACACGTGCAGCGGATAGTCGAAACCCGGGCCGGCGAAGGCGATGTCGGCGACGCCGCGCGTGCGCGTCGGCATGATCGCCATGAACCCGCCGCGGCTCGAATAGATGGCGCGCCAATTCGCGCCTTCGCGCTTCAGCAGCGTGAGGCCGGGGCCGTCGCCGTAGCAGGACGCCATGGATGGGCCGCCGCCCATCGCCAGCAGCGCCGCCCGACCGACGTCGCCGCCGAGATCGACTTGCAGAATTTGCGGCTCGACCCGGTCGCCGCATTCGTTCTCCACCAGGCCGCGCGCGTCGGCGCGCAGGTTCTGCGATGCCAGGATCGCGGTGCGGTCGGCGGCGGAAAGCTCAGTGCTCGCGGGCGCCGCGGTTTGTGCGCCGGCTTCGCTCGGCGCTGCGGCCTGACCGCAGGCGGCGATAGCCAGAAAAAGCGACGCCGATAGCGTGCGGATGATGCGCATAGCCAGCCCTCCTCGTGGGAAACTGGCACGCGCAACCGCCGCCGTCAAAAGCTCAGCGCGCGGCGATCGCGGCGCCGACCTCGAACACGACCGAAACCTCCGCAGTGTAGAGCAGGGGCTCGGGCGCGATCGGCGGCGGCGCCACCGCCTCTTGCGCTTCCATCTGCGCGCGCGCGGCATAGATGGCGCGATTGCCGCTCTGCGCGATCATGTTGTTGGCCCCTTCCTCGACCAGCAGGAGCCGGCCCAAGCGATGGCCCGCGCCTTCGGCATAGACGCGCGCCTTGTCGACCGCGTCGGTGATGGCCGCCTCGCGCGCGGCGCGGCGGGCGCGGACGGTGTCGCGGATCGAGAACTCGACATCGTTGAAGGCGTCGGGTTGGGCGTTCACTGCCGCTTCGACCGTGCGGCTGAGATGGGCCAGATCGCGCACCAGGATGGTGACGCTGGCGCTCGCCTCATAGCCATTGATGCGATCGGGACGGCGGTCGCCGCCTTCGCGCATCACCGGACGCACCGAAACATCGGTGCGCTCGATCGAGACGTTCTGCGGATTGATGGCGCGCACCGCCGTGTCGAGCGCGCGGGCGCGCTCGGAGACGGCGTTGGTGGCGTCGGCGGCGGTGCGTCCCGGTCCGTAGAACGAGACGCTGATGCGCGCCTGATCCGGCGGCAGGTATACTTCCGCCCGCCCGGCGACGCGCACGATTGCAGGATCGTAGGGCCGAAGCGGCGCTATGACTTGCGCCGAAGCCGGCGCGGCCAGCGACATGACGAGAAGGCCGAGAGCGGCGATGTGGCGTTTCATGCATTCCCCCGCGGTGAAGAGGGCGCACCCTAAGTCCTGCGTTGCGGCGAAATTGCGGTTCAAAGCCCCACGGCGCGAAGGGCGTCGGCCTGGCGCACAGCCAGCGCCTCGCTCGAAAAGCCTTCGACGCTCTCGGCGAACATGGCGGCGAAGTTCAATTCCGCGCGCAGATGCAGGAAGGCGGCGCCAAGCCCGATAGCGGCGCGGTCCATGAACACGAATTCGCGCGGGATCAGCACGGGCCCGAGCGTCTTCAGCCGCTTGCGCACCTCGAAGGCTTCGCGCCGGCCGTACTCTGCCGGCGGCACGTCGTCGGCGATGGTGCGGACGCGATCGTCGAGCAGCGGCCCATAGATGAAGCGCGCCCACATGGTCAGCGCTTCGATCAGTTCGGCGTTCAAATTCTTGAAGCCCCAGATCTCGTAAGCGTGCGCGACTTGCGCCATGTCGCCGGCCTTTAAGCCGCGCCAAAGCCCGACCACACCTTCGAGGAAGCGCGGCGGGAAAATGCGCACGCAGCCGAAATCGAGCAGGTGCAAGCGCTCGGCGCCGTCGGTGAGCGCATAATTGCCTAGATGCGGATCGCCGTGGATGACGCCATAGTGCGTCATCGGTCCCCACCAGGCCTTGAACAGAAGCTCGGCGATGCGGTTGCGTGTTTCCTGCGGCTCGTCCAGCCAATGCATGAGGCCGCGCCCGTCGAGCCAGGTCATGGTCAACAAACGCTTGCTGGAGAGGCTTTCGACCGGCTCGGGCGTCTTGATCCGCGGCTCGTCGGCGAGCATGGCGGCGAACAAGCGCATGTGTTTCAGCTCGCGCGCGTAATCGAGTTCCTCGCGCAGACGCTCGCCCACTTCCTCGATCGCCTCGGTGGAATCGATCGATCCATCCATGCTCTTGAACAGGCCGAGCAATGTCCTGAGTTGGCCGAGATCGGCTTCGACGGCGCTGGCCATATCCGGATATTGGAGTTTGCAGGCAAGCGCGCGCCCGTCATGGGCGACAGCGCGGTGTACTTGGCCGAGAGATGCGGCGGCGGCGGCTTCGCGCTCGAACGATGCAAACTTGGTTTCCCAATCCTCACCAAGTTCGGCGCGCATCCGCCGCTGCACGAACGGCCAGCCCATGGGCGGGGCGTGCGCCTGTAATTTGCGGAACTCTTCCGCATAAGCTTGCGGCAATAGGTCTGGAATGGTGGCGAGAAGCTGCGCCACTTTCATCAACGGTCCCTTGGAGCGGCCCAAGGCTTGGCGCAGTGCCCGCGCCAAGGCTTGCTGATCGGCGCCAGCCACCCGCGCGGCGACCGCGCCGGAGATATTGGCGCCCACCGTCGCGACGCGTCCGATGCGCGCCGTGATGCGATTGCGCTCGGGATCTTTCGCTTCGCTCATAGTGAGTAGCGAATAGCGAATAGCGAATAGTAGTACTTTGCGTCCATGCGCCTTCCGCGGCTCCTCAAATCCCTACTCGCCATTCGCTACTCACTATCCACTATGGTGAACACGACCTTCATCTAATGCCTACGAGGCCTTACGAAAATCGCATTCGAGTGTGCCATTTTAACGCGACTTGAACGTCTCGTGGTTATGGTCCCGCCAACGATCAGCGTTTCCGTCAGAGAAACGCGACGAAGAATGTGGTGGGTTTGACATGGGCAAGACGATCCTGATCGTCGATGACGATCCGGCGCAGCGCCGTCTGTTGCAGGCGGCAGTGGAGCGCAACGGTTTCCTGACACGCGCGGCCGAAAACGGCGCTCACGCGGTAGAGGCTGTCGAGAAGCACGCCGATATCGATATCGTGCTGCTCGATCTGGTCATGCCGGGCATGAGCGGCCAAGAGGCGTTGAAGGAAATCCGCATGCGCCGCGGCGATCTGCCGTGCATCGTGCTGACTGCTTCGGGCGGCATCGACACGGTGGTGCAGGCCATGCAGGCCGGCGCCAGCGACTTCTTCGTCAAGCCGGCCAGCCCCGAACGGATCATGGTCTCGATCCGCAACGCGCTCGAAATGTCGAACCTGAAGACCGAAGTCGTGCGCATGAAGAAGCGCAGCGCCGGTCAGCTCTCGTTCGACGACATGGTCGCCAACGCGCCGGTGATGGCGCCGGTGGTGCGCATGGGCCGCCGCGCCGCCGCCTCCAACATTCCGGTGCTGATCACCGGCGAAAGCGGCGTCGGCAAGGAATTGCTGGCGCGCGCGATCCAGGGCGCGTCGGAGCGTGCGGGGCGCCCGTTCGTGACGGTGAATTGCGGCGCCATCCCTGAAAATCTGGTTGAGAGCATCCTGTTCGGCCACGTCAAGGGCAGCTTTACCGGCGCCACAGACAACCACGCCGGCAAGTTCGCCGAGGCCAATGGCGGCACGCTGTTCCTCGATGAAGTCGGCGAACTGCCGCTCGACATGCAGGTGAAGCTGCTGCGCGTGCTGCAGGAAGGCGAAGTCGATCCGGTCGGGGCCAAGCGCCCGGTGAAGGTCGATGTCCGCATTATCAGCGCCACCAACAAGGACCTCTCGAAGCTGGTCGCCGACGGCGCCTTCCGCGAAGATCTCTACTATCGTTTGAACGTGTTCCCGATCGAAGCGCCGCCGCTGCGCGAGCGCAAGGAAGATTTGCCTGCTTTGGTGCAACGCTTCATCGCTCGCTTCAATGCCGAAGAGGGGCGCAATGTCCGCGGCGCCTCGGCTGCGACCATGCAGATGCTGATGGATTTCGATTGGCCGGGCAACGTCCGCCAACTCGAGAACTCGGTATTCCGCGCGGTGATCCTCTGCGAAGGCGATCTGCTGCAACCCGAAGATTTTCCGCAGGTCTCCGGCTTGAAGCCGCTGGTCGCCGCCAACGACGCGCTGCCGGCGGATGTTCCGGTTCCCGCCAACGACCACCACGTGACGGCAGCGCACGCGGCGTTCACGGCGGCGGTGCAGGCGGCATCCGACGCCTCGCCGCAACCGGTCGCCGTGTTCGACGGCGAAGGCCATCTGCGTCAGCTCGAACAGATCGAGCGCGATCTGATCGAACTCGCCATCGATCACTATGCCGGGCACATGTCGGAAGTGGCGCGCCGCCTCGGCATCGGCCGCTCGACCCTCTACCGCAAACTGCGCGAATACGGGCTGGAAGAGCGGGCGGTGGCTGAGGGCTGAGTCAGCGACGTTGTTGCCTCAAGTCTGGACCGCCGGCGCCCCCGCCGGCATTGGCGCTGCCCCATCCAAGTTGGAGCGCGCGGCTCCTGCCGCGCGTGCGGCGCGGAGCGCCGCTCTCCTTGCTTGAACGCTTGTGCAGGCCGGCGAGGGCGCCGGCGGTCCAGACTCGTAGCTTCGTCTGAGCCTATTCCTCATCCCGCATGCGCGGTGGCGGCCGGTTCTTCCATCCCAGCGGCTTCTTCGTTGTCAGCCCCTTGCGTTTCTTGCCGCGGGCCTTGGCGGCGATCTCTTTCAGCTTCACCGTTTGCAGCGCCGAGAGCGCGTCGTCCTTGCGGCCTTTGCTGAGATCGGCGAAGGCTGAGCCGTATTTCTCAAGCCGCTTATCGACTTCGGTGAGGAATTCGTTCTCCCACTGCGAATAGTCGACCGCGCCTTCGCCCGGTTTCACTTCGCCGGTTTCGGGATCGATCGTCTCCGGCGCCGAGCTTCGCGCGGCGAGCTTGCGGATGATCCGCTGCGCCTTGCGTGTCTTCTTGCGATCGATGTCGCGGGGCATTTAGGCATTAGGTTCTAGGGACTAGGTGGTCGCGGCGCAATTCGCTTTCCACCACCACCCAGCACCTAAAACCTAGAACCTAAATCTCCCCCAGCGCATGCAGGTACAACTCGCGTATCTGCTCCTGTTCTTCGCGCTCCTGGCGGTCCTGCTTGCGGATGCGTACAACTTGGCGCAGCACCTTGGAGTCGAACCCCGTCGCCTTGGCCTCGGCGTAGGTTTCCTTGATGTCGTCGCCGATCGACTTCTTCTCTTCCTCAAGCCGCTCAATGCGCGCCACCAGCTGGCGCAGTTTGTCCTGCGCGGTTTGCGTCAGCGATTGCGCGGCGACCGTGTCCGTCCCACCAAAATCCGGCATGGCCATATCTTCCCCATCGTTTCGAGAATCGAATCGTTGAGGAACGTTAGGCCTCGGACTGGGCCGCCGTCATCTCGTTGACACGCCGAATCGCCGCGACAACCAGATCTGTTCTCAGCCGGTGCGGCATGTGGCCGGTGTCCGGCGCGATCACCAGTTCGGCGGCGGGCAAATCGGCGGCGAGCGCGCGGGCGTGGCGCTTGGGCGAGACGACCTTGTCCTTCTCGGCGGTGACGATGATCGCCGGTGTGAGTAAGTCGCCGTAGCGCGGCTGCTGAGCGGCGAACTCGGCCTTGCTGGCGCAGACATCGAGCGCGCTGGCGCGGAAGGCGCGCGGGCGGAAGATGAGCGGGACGCCGGCCGCTTCGAAATAACCGACCGGCACCGGCGCCGGCCAGAAATTGTTGGCGACGCTGGCAGGGCTCATCGCCGGTCCGAGCCAGGGCACGAGCAAGCCGCAAAAAATGTCGCCGAGGACGGGCGCCGCTGAGAGCCGCGCCCACCAAGCGGGCTTGCCTGGATAGGGATTGCAGGCTGGCGCGATCAGAACGAGGCCGCTGACGAGGTGCGGGTGATCGAGCGCCAGACGCAGCGCCACCGCCGCGCCCAGCGAATGGGCGACAATGATCGCCGGACCTTCGCCGCAAGCTTCAAGCACACGCGCGGCGCATTGGGCTTGGGAGGCGAGTGTGTGCCCGTTGCGTTTGGCGCGGGTCGAGTGGCCCATGCCCGGGCGGTCGTAGGCGATAACGCGATGAAGCGGAGTAAACTCGTCCGCCAGGGGTCCCCACAATTCCAGCAGGTTCGCGCTGGCGCCGTGGATGAGGAGCAGGCGCGGCGCGCCAATCGGGCCCGCCTCACGCACATGCAGACGCACGCCATCGGCCTCGATAAAGCGTCCCGTTGGCGGAAAGCGCGCTTCGGTGCGCCGCACATAGGCGCGCGCATGAAACGCAAGCGCCACAGCGGCAAGCGCGATCGCAGTTGCGATCGCCAACACCCAGACCATCATGCGTCGCGGCCGTCGACGCGCGGTTCGAGGCGGCGCACGCCCTGCAGGGCGGTCTCGTAATTGGGATGAATGACGAGCGCGGCGCGGAAGGCTTCCAGCGCGGCGCGCTGTTGGCCAAGCTCTTCGTAGATCATGCCGAGCGCGGCGAGGGCGGCGAAGTGACGTGGCTCGCGCTTCAGGGTTTCCTGGATGGCGGCGATCGCGCCCGGATAATCGTCGATGCTGTAATAGAGGTTGGCGCGCCGGTTCCAGGTCTCGGCATAGTCGGGCGCGAGATCGGAGGCCTGATCGAGGAAGCGCTCGGCCAGTTCGGCGTCGCCGGCGTCCTCGGCGGCTGTGGCGCGCTCGAGCAGAATGTTCACAGTCGGCGAGCCGCTATCGGCCCAGCGGCCCCAAATCGCGCGTTCGAGCGCCTGGGCCGAGCCCGCATCCTCGGCTTGCGCCAATTGATCGAACAGGGCGTCGAGTTCCGGGTCGGCGCGGCCGGGCGCGCTCGGTCCGGCGTTGCAGGCGACGAGCGTGAAGGCGGCTGCGAGAGCGAAAACGAAACGACGCATGGCGAAAATGAATCGACCGCAGCTTACCTGAAATTCATAGCGCCCGCGAGGGCTTCGCGGGCGCCTGTGAGCTTCAATTACGGCCTAATTCAGCCCTGCTTCGCCTTGTAGCGGGGGTCGACCTTATTGATCACATAGACCCGGCCCTTGCGGCGCACGACCCGGCAAGCCCGGTGACGGGCTTTCAGCGACTTGAGCGACGACTTGACTTTCATGGCCGTAATTCCGGGGCGAAATGGAAGCGGGGCTTCTAAGGGGGCGCCTGCGCCAAGTCAATGCGGGAACATTGAAGCGGCCGGCGACGCACAATAAGGGGCGTCGGAAGCTGATGACGAAGGGGATAAGCATGGCGCGAGCCTTTTTTCTTGCCGCGGCGGTTTCGCTGGCGATCGCCTGCGGGCCGTCCTCGGTGGGGGCCCAGCCGGCGCCGCAGCCGCCGTCCTTCCAGTCCTCGGGCAACCCGGCCTTCGACGAATGGCGCGACGATTTCGCCCGCCGGGCGGTGCTGCAGGGGCGCGACCCCGCTGTTCTGGGGCGGCTGCTCTCTGGGCTGACGCCGGACGATCGCGTCATCGAACTGGATCAGCGCCAGCCGGAGTTCGTGAGTCCGGTCTGGGACTATGTCGGCAATCGCGTCACCACCCGGCGCATCAACGATGGCTTGGTGCTGAAGGACGCCATCCGCCCGACCCTGGACGCGGTCGAGCAGCGTTATGGGGTGCCCACCGGCATCATCCTCGGGATTTGGGGATTGGAGAGCAATTACGGCGAAGCGGACCTGAATTGGGATGCGCAAGCCGCGCTGGCGACGCTCGCCTATGAAGGCCGCCGGCGCCAGCAATTCGAAGGCTATCTGCTGGCGCTCACCGAAATGGTGGAGCGCGGGCTCGCCGATCAGCAGCAATTGCGCTCGTCCTGGGCCGGCGCGCTCGGGCAACCGCAATTCATGCCCGACGTCTATCTCACCACGGCGGTGGATTGGGACGGCGACGGCCATCGCGACATCTGGACCAATCGCGGCGACGTCGCCGCGTCGATTGGCAATTATCTGCAGGATCGCGGATGGCGGCGTGGCGAACCCGTGTTCGACGAAGTGTCGCTGCCCGACGGTTTCGACTACGCGCTCGCCGATGGCACGCGCCGCAGCATCGCCGATTGGAATGAGCGCGGCGTGCGCCGCATCGATGGCGCTGCGTGGCCCGGCGAAGTCTGGGGACTGCAATCGCAATTGTTCTTGCCGGCGGGCGCCAGCGGCCCAGCCTTGATGCTGCATCCCAACTTCTCGGTCATTCGCCGCTACAATAACTCAGATCGCTACGCGCTAGTGGTGGCGCTGCTGGCGCGCGCGTTCGATGGCGGGAGCGGAACTCTGGTGCGCGATTGGCCGCGCGCTGCGGGCTCGCTCAATCGTGAGCAAATTCTGGAATTGCAGACCCTGCTCAACGGGCTCGGCTTCAATTCCGGCACGCCCGACGGTCTATTCGGTTCCGCCACGCGCGCGGCGGTGCGCGCCTTCCAGGCCGAGCGCGGCTTGGCGGCGGATGGTTTCCCGACCGCCGCACTGCTCGATCAGGTGCGCGTGCGTGCGGGCATTGTGCCTGAGCCGGCGCGTGTGCCGCGCGGGCTCGGCAGAAGCGGCGTGCGCGAATTGCAGCGTTTGCTCAATCGCCTGGGCTTCAGCGCCGGCCGCGCCGACGGCGTCATCGGTTCGCGCACACGCGACGCCATCCGCGCCTTCGAGCGCGCGCAGGGAATGGAGGTGCGCGGCCGCGCCACCGATGTCGTGCTGGAACGCGCGCGAGCGGCGGCAAGTTAACTGGGCGTCGTCGGTTCGCTCGGCGGCGGCTCGATCGGCGCGATGTTGCGCAGACGCCGGCTGCGCAGCGCGAACGCCATCATCGCCACCAGGATCGCAAACGCGATCAAGAGCGGCGCGTTCATGCCGACGGTTTCGTAGACAACGCCGCCGATCAGCGGCGAGAACACGAAGCCCGCGCCGTTAGCCGCGACCACGAGGCCGGCGGCGCTGCCTTGTTCTTCAGGATCGACCGCCACGGAAGCGCCGCCGCTGAAGCCTGGCCGCGCCAGCCCGGCGCCTAGGCCTTGGATGGCTTGCGCCACCAAGAGCGCGGCCAAAGTATCGGCGATGATCTGCACACCGACGCCCAATGCCAGCAGCCCGGCGCCCCATGCCATCAGCCCGCGCGGTCCTAGCCGCAAGCGCGGCAGGATCGCCATCTGCGTCGCCAGCAGCGCCAGCGCATTGACCATGAAGCCGGCTGCGGTGAGTTCCGAACCGTGCGCGCCCTGGGCGTTCAGCCGGTCCATAGTGAAGAGCCCGAACACCTGCACGGTGACGCCGGCGACCACCGAAAGCGCGAAGCCATAGATCAAATAAGCCGACAAGCGCCGGTCGCGCATCAGCGCCAAGGACTCGCGCCAATCGCCGCGCGGGCGTTCGGTTTTCGGCGGCGTGTTTTCAGGCAGATAGCGCCAGATCGCAAAGGAAGCGCCCGCCGCCAGCACCGCGATCAGCCAGATCGGAAAGACAAGGCCGAACTTCGCCGCCAGCGCCGCGCAAATCGCCGGGCCGAAGGCTTGCCCCAATGCGAACGCGGCGGTGAGGCCGGCGAGTTGCTCGGTGCGCTCGAAGCGGGTGGTGCGGTCGGCGATATAGGCCTGCGCCGCCGGCGACGAAGCGGAGCCAAACGCGCCGAAAATCGCGCGCGCCAGCATCAGCCAGGTGAAGAGCCAGAGCCCGCTCAAGATGTCGTTGAGCCCGAGCAGCACCACGGCGCCGAACGAGGCCATCGATACAGCGTAGGCGGCGAGCCCCAAAGCCGCGATCGGCTTGCGCCCGACGCGATCCGAAAGCCGGCCCCAATACGGGCTCGCGAACACCCACAACAAAGCCGAGAGCGAGAAGATCCAGCCGACGCTCGAATCCGCCAGCCCCAGTTCGCGCACCAAAGGCGGCGCCACGGCGAGCAGCATCGAATTGCCGGCGCCGATGACGAGCAGGCAGATGAACAGCAACCGGAACTGGCGATTGCGTCCGATCGGTGCGCGCGCGTCGGCGCGCACGCCTTCGGGTAGAGGTGGCTGGGTGTCGGGCATGGGCCGCGCGTCGTATGAACCGAGACCCGCGCGGCGGCAACCGCGACCCTTGGGGAAGGTGTGACGCTGTTGCCGGCCGCGACCGCTTACGCCGCTCGCCAGCCCATGATGGCGAGCGTATGGCCCTCGGGGTCCTTGAACGCGCGCAGCATCAGTTCGCGCCCCGGCGCTTCCTGCAATTTCTGCGCGGGGTGCGCGAAGGCGATGCCCTTGGCCTCGAGCGCGGTTTCGGCGGCGCTCCAGTCGCGCGGCTCGAAATAGATCACGGCGTCGCCGCCGACCTGCTGGCCTGGGTGCGCCGCGCCGATCATCAGCCGCGTCGCGCCCGACTGGAAGAAGGTCATGCCGTTGGTTTCGAACAGCACCGAGAAACCCAAGGTGTCGCGATAGAAGGAAACGAGCGCGATCGGATCGGCGCTGGCCAAAGCGATCTGACAAATTCCGGACAGAAGCGGCGGCGCTGTGTTCATGGTGCTGTTCCTGGTTGCGGCTCTGCTGGGTGACACACACCCATGGCGCTGTCGTTCGCCCCATCTTGCGTGTTGCGGAGCAATGGGTGTGTGTCACCCTCCGGGTACAATAATTAGTTTGACGAACTAAATAAGTCAAGCGATGCTGCATGCATGGCCCGACCGGATTCGCTCGACGTCGCCGAGGCGCTGCACCGCGCCGCCATCCGGCTCTTGCGCGCCGTTCGCGTCGCCGACGATGAGACGGGCGTCTCCGCCCCCAAGCTCTCGGCGCTTTCGGTGCTGACCTTCGGCGGGCCGATGAGCCTCTCGGCGCTGGCGCGGGCCGAACAGGTGACGCCGGCGACGATGTCGAAACTGGTCAGCGATCTCGAAGCGGCGGGTCTCGCGGCTAAGCGCGTCGACCGCGCCGACAAACGCGGCGTCCGCATCGAGGCGACGGCGAAAGGGAAAGCGTTGATGGAGGCGGGCCGCAGGCGCCGCTTGGCGTTGTTGCAGCAGCGCCTGACCAAGCTGACGCGCGAAGAACGGGCGCAGCTCCAGCAGGCCGCGGCGTTGATGCTGCGGGTGGCGGACACAAGCTGACGCGCAAATGAAAACGCCGCCGGCGCTGGCCGACGGCGTTTGAGAAATCTCTTGCCCTGGATTTACCGCGTCGGCTGCGGGCGCGGCAGCAGGCCTTCGCGCTGGGCGCGCTTGCGGGCGAGCTTGCGGGCGCGGCGCACGGCCTCGGCGCGTTCGCGGGCGCGCTTTTCCGACGGCTTCTCGTAATGGTTGCGGCGCTTCATCTCGCGGAAAGTGCCTTCCCGCTGCATCTTCTTTTTGAGCGCCTTCAACGCCTGATCGACGTTGTTATCGCGGACGAAAATCTGTACCAGGACCGTCTCCCGTAACCCGTATGTCAAACACGAAACGAGCCGCCAGCGCTGGCTGCGCCGGGCTGTCGTTTTGAAGCGAAGGCGGGCTGATAGCAAAAGGCCGCGGCCATGTCCATTGCTGGAAGCGCGGGCAGGGCTTAGCTTTTTCTCATGTCAGCGACCCCGTCCGACCGGTTCCGCGCCCGGATTCTGGAGGCTTTTCCGGCCCACGCCGCCCGGGACGGCTGGACCGAGGCCGCCTTCAAGGCTGCCGTGGCCGAGGCCGGCCTGAGCGAGGGTGAGGCGGCGCTGGCCTGTCCGAAGGGCGCGTTCGACCTGTTCGACGCCTTCGCCGCCCGAGCCGACGCCGCCATGCTGGAGCGGCTGGAGGCGCTTGATCTCGCCGCCATGAAGGTTCGCCAACGGGTGCGGGCGGCGGTGCAGCTGCGGCTGGAGGCGCAAGCGCCTTACAAAGAGGCGGCCCGCGCCATGACCCGGGCGCTGGCGCATCCGCTGCGCGCGCCGGAGGCGGCGCGGCTCCTGTGGCGCACCGCCGACCTGATCTGGCGGGCGCTTGGCGATGTCTCGACCGACGAGAATTACTATTCCAAGCGCGCCATTCTCTCTGGCGTGCTCGCAAGCACCTATGCGCGCTGGTTCAGCGACGACAGCGAAACCAGCGAAGCCACCTGGGCCTTTCTCGATGCGCGCATCGAAAACGTCATGCAGTTCGAGAAGCTCAAAGCGCAATTGAAGCCGGTGAGCGAAGGCATGCAAAGCGCCGTCGGCGCCGCCGCGCGCTTTCGCTACCGGCGCTGAAATTTTCGCCATAAGCTGACAAGCGCGGCCCCCCGCGCTAAGACTGACTGCGTCTGAACCTGTGTGAGGAGGCGCTTCATGGCAGCAGCTCCGGTACGGTTCCTCAACGCCGCGGCCTGGCCGCTGACGATCTGGACCTCTTTGACTCATTTGGACGAGCACCCCGCCGACGATTATGTCGAGCGCACCAGCCCGATTGTCGCCACCGCTATCGCCTTCTGGATTTGCCTCATCGCGCTGATCGTGCTGGCCAACCCGACGGTCACCGCGGTCAGCGGCAGCATCGATGGCGGCGAGGAGATGGTTGCTCTCATCCGCCGCACGCCCGGCGCGATCGTGGACGTTTTGTGGTTCATGACGCCGGTGCTTTATGTGATTGGCTTCTGGCTGTTCACGGCGCGCGACGAGGCCTTCCCGCGCTGACTGCGGCCATTCAGAGAATGAGCTTCGTCACATGCCCCATCTTGCGGCCGGCGCGGGTGTCGCGCTTGCCGTAGAGATGGAGGCGCGCCGACGGATCGGCGGCAAGCTGCGGCCATGCATCGGCATCTTCGCCGATCAGGTTGAGCATCTCGATATCGGCGATGCGTGTCGTCGGCCCGAGCGGCCAGCCGGCGACGGCGCGGATGTGCTGCTCGAATTGCGAGGTCAACGCGCCTTCGATGGTCCAATGGCCCGAGTTGTGAACGCGCGGCGCCATTTCGTTCGCGATCAAGGTCCCGTCGCGCATGACAAAGAATTCGATGGTCAGCACGCCGACATAGTCGAAGGCCTCCAATACGCGCCGCGCCGCGTTCTGCGCGCCGACAGTGACGCTGGCCGAAACCTGCGCCGGCAGCGTCGTGCGCGAGAGAATGCCGCCGGCGTGCTCGTTCTCGTTCAAATCGTAGAAGGCGATTGCGCCGTCGGCGCCGCGCGCGGCGACGATCGAGACTTCGCGCTCGAAGGCGCAGAAGCCTTCGAGAATGCCCGGCGCGCCCAGCTTTGCGTAAGCGCCGCGCGCGTCGTCGGCGCTGTCGATGCGGATCTGTCCGCGCCCGTCATAGCCCAAGCGGCGCGTCTTCAGGATCGCCGGCGCGCCGATCTCAGCGATGGCGGCGTCCAAATCCTCTTGCGAGCCGATGGCCTTGAACGGCGGCGTGGCGATGCCGGCGCTTTGGAAATAGCTCTTTTCGTCGAAGCGATCCTGCGCCACCGCCAATGCGCGCGGCGAGGGCGCAACGCGCGCGCCGGCGTCGATCAAGGCTTGCGCGGTTTCGGCGGGAACGTTTTCGAACTCGGTCGTCACCACTTGGACGCGGCGGGCGAAATCGGCGAGCGCGGCGCGATCGAGATAATTGCCGACGAAGGTGCGCGCCGCCACGCGCGAAGCGGGACTGTCGGGTTCGTCGGTGAAGATGTGGACGTCGAAGCCGAGCTGCGCCGCCGCGAGCGCCAGCATTCGCCCGAGCTGACCGCCGCCCAGGATGCCGATGGCGCTGCCGGGGGCGATCATGGCTGCGGCCATCTCACCGCGGGTCTTCCTGCACCGCCGCGGTTTGCGCGGCGCGATAGGCGTCGACCCGCGCCGCCAGCGCCTCGTCCGAGAGCGCGAGGATTTGCGCCGCCATCAGTCCGGCATTGGCGGCCCCGGCTTCGCCGATGGCCAACGTCCCCACCGGCACGCCTTTCGGCATCTGCACGATCGAGAGAAGGCTATCGACGCCCTTCAGTTCGCGGCTCTTCACCGGCACGCCCAGCACCGGCAGCGTCGTCATCGAGGCGGTCATGCCGGGCAGGTGCGCGGCCCCGCCGGCGCCGGCGACAATCACCTTGAGCCCGCGCGCCTTGGCGCTGGTGGCGTAATCGTAGAGGCGTTGCGGGGTTCGGTGGGCGGAGACGACCTTGGCTTCGTAAGCGACGCCGAGCGCATCGAGCACGTCGGCGGCGGCCTGCATCGTCTCCCAGTCGGACTTCGAGCCCATAATGAGCCCTACCTGGGGGGTAGCCATGTTTCGGCTGCTCCTAAAAAACGGCCCAGTAATGGAAGCCGGGCCGGTCGTCTAGGTGTCAGGCGGTGGTCGTTTGGGTGACACACACCCACGGCGCCTTTCATCAAGCTGGCGCGGCGCGGCGCAATGGGTGTGTGTCACCCTGCACCACCGCGTCCTGGGTTAAGGCGGCCTTTACCGCGCTGGCGCATGCCTGTGAGCCAGAATGCTGTTCGGACCGTCCAGACTCGACGCCGAAACGAGCCAGCTTTTGCGAGAGCTTGGCTTGCGCCGCCGCGACGTGTCCGAGGCTGGCCTGGCCGCCTTGGCGCGACTCAGCGCCGAATTGGCTGAGACCAAAGCCAAGCTCGCCCGCGCCGAGGAGTTGGCCGACCGCGACACGCTGGCCCCAGTGCTCAATCGCCGCGCCTTCCTGCGCGAACTGCATCGGACCATGTCGGAGGTCGAACGCTACAAGACCCCGGCGGCGGTCATCTATATCGACCTCGACGGCTTCAAGGCGGTCAATGACGGCTACGGCCATTCGGCCGGCGACGCGGTGCTCCGCCATGTTGGTTTGCTCCTGCTCGACAGCGTGCGCGAAAGCGACGTGGTCGGCCGCATCGGCGGCGACGAGTTCGGTATCATCCTGAACCGCGCGCCCGCCGACGAGGCGCGCGTCAAGGCGCAGTCGCTCAGCGACAAGATCAATGCCAGCGCCATCCTCTTCGCCGGCCAGCCGCATCGCGTGCGCGCTTCGGTCGGCGTGCATCCGATCGCCGTCGTCGAGGATCCGGAGACCGCCATCGCCCGCGCCGACGAAGCGATGTACGCGGAGAAACACGCGCGGCGTGCGCAAGGCCAAGCGTTCGCCGGCTTCTAAAGCGTCGAGTCTGGACCGCCGGCGCCCTCGCCGGCATCCCCCGCCAAACATACCTCAAGCTGTTCGACTTCAAGCACCGCTGCCGGCGAGGGCGCCGGCGGTCCAGACTACATCCTGGCCCGGCATGTGTGCTTCATCCGTGAGCCTCGCCCCTAAGGCGCGCGGCCTGCTTCGCGCATGGCTAGGTCGTACTGCACGGAGGCGCGCAAACGCTCCATGTACCGGATGCGGCGTTGTGACGACACTGGTAGGCGTTGATCGCGGAGACTGCCGCGTGCGCCGCAATGCGCCGCTCCGCATTGGCTTTCCTCGGTCTCGTCGATGCGCATCTCCCCGCCCACGCGATCGAGAGTGACAATGCACTGGCCGCGATGCGCCGGCGGATTGGGTTCGCGATAAACGAGCCGATCGCCTTCGACGTTCATGACGACGTAGAGCGAGCAGCTATGTCCGTTCGCAAATTCCAAATGCGCCCGCACATAGGCCGACTGCACGTCCAGGGGGACGACTTCCAACACGTTCTCGGACTCGTACTCTTCACCGGTCACGAGTGCGTTCTGAAAGCGGAATTTGTAAACGCCTGCCCACTGCGTGGTGATGTCGGTGGCCAGCGCTGCGCCAACGCCCAAAGAGAGCGCTATTGCGAAGACGAGTGCGGCGCGCAGCATTACATCCGCACGCTGATCGCCAGCGCGCCGAAGTCCTGGCGTGTCGGCTGCGTCTCGAATTCTTCCGTACGCCAGACGTAGGTGTAGGCGAGGCGCCAATCGCCGGCGCTGATGGCGAAGCCGGTCTGGAAATCGCCGACATACGGATTGCGTTCGACCGAGGCGCTGTCCTCGAAGGTGTTGCCATCGAGAAAGAGATTGTGCGCGACCGCCCGGCCTTGGACGCCGGCGAAGATCTGCCAGGACAGCGCGCCGCCGGAGAAATGCTCGATGCCGGCCAGCGACGGGCGCACCCGCGGCGGGCCGTAATCGTTGTCGAGCCGCCAGCCGATCCGCGCCGCCACGCCTAGGCGCGCTTCGGTGCGCAAGGTGCCGAGCGTGACGCCGGCATTAGGCGTGAGGTCGAACTCCAAGCCGCCGACATCGGTCGAGAATTGCGCCCAGGGCGGACGCCAGCGGCGGTCGAACGAAAGCGCGAAGGCGACCTCGTCGTTGAGCTGGCTATCCCACCCCTGCGGATCGGGCGCGCCCAGCCATTCATGAATGCCGCGCTGCGCTTCCTCTCCCATCGCCGAGGGACCGACGATGCCCAGTTCCAATTCGTACGTATCGAGATAGCGCGGCTCGCGCCCGTCGGCGCGATCTTCTTCGGCGCCGACCATGATCTGGATGTAGAGCCAGCCGGCGTAAGGGTGCTGATCGGCTGGCGCCGGATTGGCGGTGATGTCCTCGGGCGTGAAGATCGATTGGCCGAGCGCGATGCCCCAGAAATCGGGGTCCGAACCAGAGAAGGTCCGCGTCAGGCCGCGCGCGCCCGAGAGCCAATTGGGTACATCCTCGAGTTGTGAGACGTAAGCGAGCTTGATGCCGGAGGTGTAGTTGCGGTCGGCCCCGGAGGAGAGGCTGTCATTCTCGACCGCGAGCGAGAACACGCCCTTGTCGGCGGCGTTGGCGTCCTGCGCTAAGGCGGCCCCGGGCGCCAACGCCGCGAGCGCTGCGGCGCCGCCCAGCCAGAGTTTCAGGCGATGATGTCCGGCGTCAGCCGATCCTCGATCCATTTGATCTGGTCCCTCAAGACGAGCTTGCGCTTTTTCAGCCGGGCCAGCTGCAGCGCATCCCCACCACTTTGTTCTTGAAGGGCAAAAATGGCGGAGTCGAGGGCGCGGTGCTCCTCGCGGTATTCCATCAGGCGGGCCTTGAGCGCGCGCCGCTCGGGCGTGTCGTTGATGTCGAAACCGGTCCCGTCCTCGGAATCCATCGCTGACCCTAGGTCTCCGCGCGCCCCGCCGCGCGAAAGCCGAGCTAAGACACGCCTAACCGGCGCTGTAAAGCCGCCGGGCGGCCGGAAATTTCCCGGCAGAATCAGGCGCCAGGGAGAAAGTTTATTTTTGTTGATGATGTAAGAAGACAACACCAAAAAAGAGGCGCATGCTCGGACTCGCCCAAGCTAGAGGAGGCGCCTTCGATGGCTATCGAGCAGCGGCTGCGTGAACTGGACGCGCGGCATCGGGATCTCGACATCATCATCAAAAATGAAGCCCTGCATCCTTCGGTCGATGCGACGCGGCTCACGGCGATGAAACGCCAAAAACTCAAACTCAAAGAAGAAATCGAACAGCTCCGACAGAGCGTCGATCATCATTAACCCACCACCGTATTGACGCGCTTGAGCTCGCTGGTTTCCGCTAGTGGGACGTGCGGTCATGCGTCCGTACTGCGCTAGTCGCCGTCGACGATTGCTAGGTAGCGTCCGTAGCCTTGCGCTTCCATTTCGGCGCGCGGGATGAACCGGATGGCGCAGCTATTGATGCAAAACCGCTGGCCGCCGGAGCCGCGCGGCCCGTCGTCGAACACATGGCCCAGATGGTGATTGCCCTCGCGCGAGCGCACTTCGATGCGGCGCATGCCCAGCGTGTAGTCTTCGCGGAGCGTAATGGCGCCGGGATTGATCGGGCGCGTGAAGCTCGGCCAGCCCGAGCCGCTGTCGTATTTTGTGGTTGAGGCGAAGAGCGCCTCGCCGGTGCGGGCCTCGACATAGATGCCGGGCTCGTGGTGATCCCAATATTCATTGTCGAAGGCGCGCTCGGTGCCGTTGCGGTCCATGACCCAGTCGCGCAGGCGCTCCAGCGCCGAGGGTTCGCGCGGCGCGGCTCGCTCAACCTGTGCGTTGTGTTGCTGGGCGTAGGCCAGGACGCCGGCGCCGGAGGCGGCGAGCAGGGCGACGGCGAGAAGTGGGGCGATGCGCATGCGGGCTCCTAAGGTATTGCCACATGAATACGGACCGAGGCCGCTTTAGGTTGCGGCCACGGTCGGCAACCGATCGGCGATGTCATACGTATCACCAGCCATGATCCGCCGCACCCTGATCGCAAGTCTTCTGTTTTTCGCCGCCGCCTGTTCGCCGTCGCCGTCCTCGGCGCAACAGCCGCGCCAAGAGCCGTTGCCGGCGGGCCAGCAAGAGGCGGTGTTCGCCGGCGGTTGCTTCTGGTGCATGGAGCACGACATGGGCGCGATCCCGGGTGTCGCCTCGGTGATGAGCGGCTACACGGGCGGGCGCAACGCCAATCCGACCTATCAAAATCATCCCGGCCATTTCGAAGCCGTGCGTGTGCGCTTCGACCCCTCGGTCATAACTTACCGGCAATTGGTGGATCGCTATTGGCGGTTCACCGACCCGACCGACGATGGCGGTCAATTCTGCGATCGCGGCTCGAGCTACAGGCCGGCGATTTTCGTCACGCCCGAACAACGCGCCGACGCCGAAGCCAGCAAAGCCGCGGTGATCGCGAGCGGGCGGGTCAATGGCGAGGTGATCACGCCGATCTTGCCGCTCGGCCCCTTCACCGAAGCGGAAGAATATCACCGCGACTATGCGCGCCGGAACCCCAACCGCTACGCCATGTACCGCGCCGGCTGCGGACGCGACGCGCGCTTGCGGCAAGTGTGGCGGCGCTGAAGCCCGACGCCAAACGAGAGTCTTACTCGCCGCGCGGCGCAGGCACGTGAATGCCGACAACGGGGCGTTCGCTCAGGGTGTCGCGGCGCGCACGGAACAGCTCCGCCGGCCGCCCGCCGGCGCTTGAATCGAATTGACCGGCGCCCTCGACCAACCCGGTGCGTTCGAGCAGGCGGCGAAAATTCTGCTTGTGCAGCGCAAGCCCAGAGATCGCCTCGACCAGGCGCTGCAGGTGCAGCAACGTGAACAAATCCGGCGCCAGTTCGAAGATCACCGGACGGTATTTGATCTTGGCCCGAAGGCGGCCGATGGCGGTGGCGAGAATGCGGCGGTGATCGGAGGCCATGGGCTCGCCGAGCCCGGGGGCCGGCGACATTGACGGCGCGTCCTTGCCGTCAAATCGCGCGCTGTCGCGCTCAGACTCCGGCGCAAGCCCCGCTTCATACAAGAGTTCGTAACGCTCCAATGCGCGCTCTTCGTTCCACACCGCGCCCTCGAGTGCGAAGGCCAAGCGCGCGCGGGTGCGGCGGGCGTTGGCGGTTTCATTGTCCTCAGCGATGTGCGCCCATTCCTTGAGGCGCGGTGCGATCACCGTGTCGATGATCGGCGGCCGGCCGTTGCGCCAATCCTCCCATGGAAAGAAATTGTACCATGAGCGCCAGCGTGCGCCGGCGCGGTCCAAAACCGCGCGCGATGGCGTCAGTGCGAGATAGGAAATCGAAATCACCCGGTCGGCGCCGGCGCTTCTCATGTCGGCGAGAGGCATTTCGCGGCCGCGGTCGCCGAACGTGTAAAGTTGCTCGACATAGCCGATGTCGAAGCCGGTTTGCTCTTCGACCCAGCCGCGCAGCGAGAGTTCGAGCGTGCGGTCGCCGGCGGGATCGAAGGGTCCGAACGGCAAGCCGGTGGCGCCGCCGCCATCCCGCGTCACCACCACATAGGGACTGTCCTCGGTGGCGGCGACGATCACCGCAGAGAGGCCGATGATCACCTTGGCGCCGCTCATGCGGCGAATCGCGAGGGCAGCGAAAATGGCTCGGCCTCGGCGATGTCGGGCCAGCGTGGAGAACCGCGGCCGATGGCTTCTATGGCGCGCGTCATGCGTCCGCTGCGGCCGAGCTCGGCGTCGGCCATGGCGACGAAGCGGCGGTTAGGGCTGGCGGTGGGCGAGGCCTGGCGCAGCGCCAGCGCGATCTCCTCCTCGTCGGCGCGCGGGTTATGCGCGCACGCGGTGATGAAGGCGGTCGCGGTCGAACGCGAGATGCCGGCATAGCAATGGATCAAGATCGGCTGGCTGCGGTCCCAACCGCCGACGAATTCGAGAATGCGCTTGATGCGCGCGTCGCAGAGCGGATCGAGGCCCTCCAGCTCATGCTCGATATCATGCACCTCAACCTGCAGATGCCGCTGCCTGACGTTTTCGATCGCCGGAAAAGGCGTCTCCGGATCGAGCAAGCTGACAACGTGCGAGACGTTGTGTTCGCGGACGAGGCCGGGCGCGCGAGAGAGGGGGCATACATAGATGGTCATTGTGACTCGTCTCTACGCCGGATCGATCAGCGACCGGAAGCGCTTCAGGAACGCCTCCTGCACCTGGGCGGTCGCTTGCGGCTTGAGGCTCAACGAAAAGCCGCGCGGCGGCGCGCCAAAGAAACGTTTGGCCTCCGCCTCCGAGAAACCCGCCAGCTGCACTGCTTCGAAATAGGCGCAGATGATGTCGGCGCGCTTGATCACGCCCTTCACTGCCGGCGGCGGATGCGGCGGCAGGCTGAAGCGCAGATGGATCGCGGCTTCGAGCTTGGCCTCGAAGGCTTTGTAGTCGAGCCCGAGCGCGGCTTTGAACGGGCTGATCATGTCGCCGATCACGTATTCCGGCGCATCGTGCAGGAGCGCCATCAGCCGGCGCTTGCGGTCCCAATCCGGCGCCAGCTTGCGGCAGACGTCCTCGACGACGAGCGAATGCTGCGCCACCGAAAAGGCGTGTGCGCCGATGGTCTGGCCGTTCCAACGCGCCACCCGAGCAAGCCCGTGCGCGATGTCCTCGATTTCGATATCGAGCGGCGACGGGTCGAGCAGATCAAGCCGGCGCCCGGACAGCATACGCTGCCAGGCGCGGGGCGCTTCGCCCTTGGCGGAAATCTGAGCGCGCGGCGCGCGGGGCATACCGGGTGATCTTCCTGTTTTGAGTCGCCTCAATGTAGGGCGATTGCGGCTCTGCGATAAGCGGGTTCGCCGGAAGGAGCCTCCCGACATGACCGAATTGACGCGCGTGATCTTGCGGCTCGGCCGCAACCCGGACGCTGGCTATCCCGACGGGCACGACGATTATGGCTATGTCATTCAGGCGCCGCTCGACGCCAATGGCAAGCTCGACCCCGCCCTTTGGCGTGAGAAGCGCGATCAGTGCACGGTGCGGCGCTTTCATCCGCATGAAGCGCCGTCCGACGGCTGGCTCCGGCACCGCGGCAAGTCCTGGTACTTCTGGTATGACGAAGCCGACGAAGGCGATGAGGAGCCGCTGTTCAAGCTCAACACTCACGAGCTCCGCCCCGGCGAATACGTCACGCTGCGCGAGGGCGATGGCGACGTGCTGACGTTCCGGGTGACGGAGGCGCGGCGGGTTTAGGGGTCTTCCCCATTGGTCTCAATCAGTAGAATCTCCACGCGACGATTTCTCGCGCGCCCTTCCTCAGTGTTATTTCCAGCGATTGGGCGGCTTTCACCGTGGCCGGTTGTCAGTACGTCAATAGGAAAGGTGCTCTGGGTGGTTATGAAGGCCGCAACCGCTTCAGCTCGCTCGCGCGAGAGCAGCAGGTTGTATTCGTCGCTTGCCACATTGTCCGTATGTCCTTCGATGACCAACCGAGCTGGGCGTGACTGAAGAACCTGACTGACAACCGAGCTGAGCGTCTCTGAGGCGTCCGGGCGCAGCACGGACTGATCAACATCAAAGAGGACTTGGTTTCGAAGTGTAAGGCGCCGCGCTGCGCCAATGGCGCCAACCGCATTGATGTCGGCTCCGGGTGAGCCGCCACTGCAGGAAGTCTCAAGGTCAAACAATCGCACGTAGCTGAACGCCTGACCTGCGGTTTCGGACCCAGCAATGTCGACCTCGGCAGTTCCGCCGCCAATTTCGCCGACCTGAATCCAATGGCTGTTATCGGAGGAAATTTCGAGTCGGGTTCCTTCAATTCGTCGGCCAACCTCGTAGACGTAGAGATCAGGTCCGGGGACGTCGATCAATGCGTTGTCGATGAACCTCAAGGTGAGGCTGCCACCGCACCCTAGAGAAACATAACCACGTGCCCTATGGGGCTCGCCGATCGCGACAGACGGATTGCGCCGTGCTTCGCTCGGCGCTCGACGTCCGCTGTTGTAGTCAACGACTTCGTCCGCAAATGAAACGGCGCCCCTCGGAAACAGAATGGTCCGACCGCGAGTGTCGGCATAATGATAGCGCTCTTGCGCGGCCGCCATCGACGCGGCGCTGAAGGCCAGGATGCCCGCCAGAAGTCGAGTGGTCATCGAGCAGCATGTTACCTGGTCATGGGCTTGCCGCCAATGTTGCCCGATAGCGCCGACTGCCGACGACCGTGCGCCCATCGCTCAGGGTGATCTCCAAATCGCCCGAGGGCGTGGGCTTCAGCGCCGCGATCTTGGCGCGGTTCACCAGCCGTGAGCGATGCACGCGGACAAATCCGCGCGCGACGAGCCGCGCCTCCCACGACGCAAGCGTACCGCGCACCAGGTGCGTCTTGGCCGCCGTGTGAAACTCCACGTAGTTGCTGGCGGCTTCGACATGACTGATGTCGCTCGGCGCCAGGAAGACCGCCGCGCCGCCGTCGCGCACCTCGATGCGTTGATCGGTCGGCGGCTGCGCCGCTGTCTCCTTGCGCTCGGCGACGGAGTGGAAAATCCAGTAGGTCGCCGCGATCGCGGCGTACACCAGCACGTCTTTTCGCCACTCATAGAGCAGGGTGATGGCCACGCCGTCGTCGAAAAACCCGTACCGGGCGCCCGCGGCCATGTAGGCCGCCTCCCTGGTCACGAAGATGAAGAACACGTGCGCCAGCGAAAACGGGACCGTCAGCGCCGCATGAACAAGTGCGAACTTGGGAAGATTGTCCGCCCGTGGCGGCCACCGTCGCAGAGCGCGCCCGATCAGGGGCGCAAGGCCGATGATGACGAAGGCGCTCGTGCCCTCCCACACGACGGGCTCGATCCAATGCTCGCCCGCGCCCTCGATGATCCCCGACGTGGCGTTCACGAAGCCCACCGCCAGGCCCACCAACAGGACCGCCAGCCACGCGTGCCGCTCGGCCCGGGCCCATCCGCTTGTCCCTTTTTCGTCGCCGGTGGTCACCGCTGGCTCCCCGTTCGCCCCCGCAGGCTGCCGAATATGGCGCCAACGTAGCGGCCGAAGGGGAACCGCGAAAGAAGCGGGGCTGATTAGGAGACGCTCCGCTTATGACCGACCGCCGCTATGATCTCGACTGGCTCCGCATCATCGCGTTCGGCCTGCTCATTCTCTACCATTGCGGCATGTTTTACGTGACCTGGGACTGGCACGTGAAATCGAGCCGCGCCAGCGACGCCATCGAGCCGCTGATGATGCTGACCAGCCCCTGGCGCCTCACCTTACTCTTCCTGATCTCCGGCGCGGCCACCCGATTCATGGCGGATAAAATGAGCGCCTGGAAGCTCACCGGTTCGCGCATGGGCCGCCTCTGGCCGCCGCTGCTGCTGGCCGTGTTCGTGATCGTTCCGCCTCAGAGCTATTACGAGATTGTCGAGGCCATTCAGGCGCTGCCGCCGGCGCAGGCCGCTCAATACCCACTGGCCCTCGACAACTTCTATGTGAAGTACGCCACCGCCTCCGGCAATTGGTGCGACGCCGACGGCTGCTTGACGACGCCGACCTACAACCACGCGTGGTTCGTCGCGTACCTCATTCTCTACACGTTGGCGCTCGTCGCGCTGCTGCCGCTGCTGCGCCGCATCCCGAAGGCGGCCGGCGTTCTCATCGCGGGACCCTTCTTCATCATCACGCCGTGGTTGGTCATGGCCGGCCTTCGCATCACGCTGCTGCCGATCTTCGGAGAGAGTCACGATTTCCGCGAAGATTGGTATCTGCACGCTCTCTATTTCGGCGTCTTTCTGTTTGGCTTCGCCATCGCCAAGCATCAGCCCTTCTTCGATCGTTGCACGCAACTGCGCTGGACCGCGCTCGCCATCGCGCTGATCAGCTGGGCTGCGCTCATCGTCTACTTCAACTTGCATCCTGAGGGCGTCGATCCGCCGGACTGGCTGCGCGCAATCATGCGCGGCGTGCGCGAACTCGACGCGTGGTGCGCCATCGTCGCCGCCATTGGCTTCGCCCACCGCCATCTCAAGGGCGCCGACGGGCCCATGCGCCGGATGCTCACCCAAGCGATCTTCCCCTTCTACTTGATCCACCAGACCATCATCGTCGTTGCCGGACACCATCTGGACGAGCTCCGCCTCCCGCTTTGGCTGGAGGCGCCGCTCCTGATCGCAACCACCGCGCTTGGCTGCTGGCTTTTCTTCGATCTGGGGCGCCGGGTTCCCTGGCTGCGCGTGTGGATCGGCTTGCCCTCGAAACCGGCGCGTGAGACGCCTATATTGCCGGCAGAAATAGCGCAGGAGGCCCGCTAGCCTCCCGGCGGACTTGGAACAGCCCGCCGCATCGGAGTGGTCATGTTCTTTTGGTTTCTCGTGATGGTGGGGCTGGTGGTCGGGCTGACCATCCTGGGCGCGTACATGACCCGCCGCTCGGGCGGCTGGGATCATGACGACGGCCCGATGGGGCCCTGGCCGGACCACTAGGGATCCTCGCTGACATTAGCGCCGGCGCCGGCTTTTGCTTGCGTCGCGCCCCGGCGTGCGCCTTACATGGGCGCGCACATGGAGCGGCCCTTCACCATCCGGCGCGCGGTCCCGCGCGATGCCGAAGCCATCGCCCGGCTGGCTGCCGAGGCGGCGGGCGAGGAGGGCGGCGCCTCCAATCTTGAGACCGATCGGATCAAGGCGCACGCCTTCGGTTCGAATGCGCTGTTCGAAGCCTGGGTGGCTCAGGAGCGCAACAACGCGCCGATCGTCGGCCATGCCATCATCACCAAGAGCTATGACGTGCGCCGGGCCGCGCCCAACGTCGTGCTTTGCGAGCTCTATGTCGTGCCGGAGCAGCGCCGGAGCGGCCTGGCGCGCAAGCTGATGAGCGCGGTGGCGCGCCGCGCCCGCGATCTCGGCGCCCGCGAACTGGCCATCACCACCGGCGTCGAGAACGAAGTGGCGCAGAGGTTTTTCAACGCCGTCGGCGCCAAACGGCGCGAGGCGGCGGTGTTTATGATGTCGGCGGACGGCATCGAGTGGCTCGCCGCCGAGGGTAATTAGATAAGGCAAGGGGACGAAGAGATGATCGCCAAGTCGTTGTTGCGGAGCGCCGCCTCCTGGATCGCCATCGCCGCCTTGGCGGCTTGCGCCACCACCTCGGCGCCGGCTGCCAACAATGCCGCGCCGGCCGCGCTTAGCGCGGAATCCGCGGCGGCGTTCGTTGAGGCGGCGGAAGCCGAGCTGATGCGCCGTTCGGAGTACGAAGGCCGCGTCGCCTGGGTCTATAACACCTACATCAATTACGATACCGAATGGCTGCTGCAGCGCTCCGACGCCGAGGGCACCGAAGCGCGCGTGCGGCTGGCTTCCGAAGCGGGCCGCTACGCCGATGTCGAGATGCCGGCCGACACGCGTCGCAAGGTCGATCTCTTGCGCCTGAGCCTGGTGCTGCCGGCGCCGCAGCGCGAAGGCGCAGCGGGTCAGCTCTCTGAGATTACCACGCGGCTGGCTTCGATCTATTCGACCGGCCGCATCGATTATCAGGGCCGCCAAGTCACGCTCGACGAACTCGAAACCCTGATGGGCACGGAGCGCAATCCGGCGCGGCTCGAAGAAATCTGGACCAAATGGCACGCGGTCGCCGCGCCGATGCGCGACGATTATGCGCGCATGGTCGAGATCGCCAACCAAGGCGCGCGCGATCTCGGCTTCGACAATGTCGGGCAGATGTGGCTGTCGAATTACGACATGCCGGCCGACGACATGGAGCGCGAGGTCGAGCGGCTTTGGAGCCAGCTCTCGCCGTTCTACGAACAGCTGCATTGCTACGTCCGCGCCCGGCTGAACGATCGCTATGGCGACGCCATCGTGCCGATGGATCAGCCGATCCGCGCCGATCTTCTGGGCAATATGTGGGCGCAGGACTGGTCGACTTTGATGCCGATCGCGCGGCCGCCCGGCGGGCGCGCCACCTACGACACGACGCAATTGCTCACCCGCGCGCGCACCACGCCGGTGCAGATGACCGAAACCGCCGAGCGCTTCTACACCTCGCTCGGCTTCCCGGAACTGCCGGACACGTTCTGGGAGCGCTCGCTGCTGACGCGCCCGCGCGACCGCGACGTCGTCTGCCATGCCTCGGCTTGGAACATCGACAATGTCGACGATCTCCGGGTCAAGCAATGCATCCAGGTCAATGCCGAGCACTTCCAGACCATCCACCACGAACTCGGTCACAATTTCTATCAGCGCGCCTACAACCAGCAGCCGTTCCTGTATCGCAACGGCGCCCATGACGGCTTCCACGAAGCCATCGGCGACTTCGTCGCGCTCAACATCACGCCCGAATACCTGACCGAGATCGGGCTGTTGCGCCGTAATCAGATCCCGCCGGCGTCGGCGGATGTCAGCCTGCTGATGGAGCGGGCTTTGGAGAAGATTTCGTTCCTGCCGTTCGCCATCACCATGGATCAATGGCGCTGGCAGGTGTTCGACGGGCGCATCACGCCCGATCGCTACAACGCCGCCTGGTGGGAGTTGCGCCAGCGTTATCAGGGCATCCGTCCGCCCAACGCGCGCGGCGAGCAATTTTTCGATCCCGGCGCCAAATATCACATCGCCAACAACGTGCCGTACCTGCGCTACTTCCTGTCGTACGTGCTGCAATTCCAGTTCTACGAAGCCGCCTGCCGGCAAGCCGGCTGGGAAGGGCCGCTGCATCGCTGCACCATTTACGGCAACCGCGAAGTCGGCGAACGTTTTCAGCGCATGCTGGAAATGGGCCAATCGCGGCCGTGGCCGGACGCGCTCGAAGCCTTCACCGGCACGCGGCAGATGGATGGCGGCGCCATGGCCCGCTATTTCCAGCCGCTGATGAGCTACATGCAGCAGCAGAACCGCGGCCGCACCTGCGGCTGGTGAGCTGACACGCGCCGGCGCCCGCGGCGAAGCGTGGCTTCGCGCGGCGCGTGGCTCTAAGGAGCGCCGGCTTCCAGCCGGCATGAGCTAGATTGACTGGACGCTTGTGCTTGTCGGTAGCAGCTGCGCCGTGCCGGCTGGAAGCCGGCGGTCCTCGGAGGGTGCGAATGAAAAACGAGGCGCTCGCTTGAATAACGAACGCCTCGCTTCGGTTCAGCATTATCTCATGTGTTCGCGGCGGCCGCCTTCGAGATCGTACTCGTTCCAGCGGCGGTCGTTTTCGTCCCAGCGATAATCGTCGCTGTAGCGCCATTGATCGTCGAAGCGGCGGTCGTCGCGGTCGTAATAGCCGTACGAGCGATAGCCCTGATCGAAACCGCGCTGCCCGCGCCAGGCATAGGTTCGCAGCGGCAGGTGCGGCGCGAAAATGCGGTCGATCGGGCGACGCATGCCCGGCGCCGTCACGAAGGCGACGCAGCCCCAACGATTGCAGCGGTCGGTGTAGGAATAGGTGAGGCCCGGCACGAAATTGTAGGGCCGGTCGATCAGCCGGTAGAATAGGCGATCGCCGCGCGTGAAGGTGAACACGCGGCCATCGTTGCGAATGGTGATCGCGCCCATGTTGCGCAGATGATCGCCGCGGCGCCAATTGCGGTCCCAGTCGCGGTCGCGGTCGCGTTGGTAATCGCGATCGTAATCGCGGTGGCGATAGTCGTCGCCGTAACCGCCATTGCGGTAATCTCTATCCTGCGCGGCCGCGAGCGGCGCCGCGGCGAACGCGGCGATGGCGGCCAAGGCGGCGGCAAAAAGCGTCTTCTTCATGATCCTTGCGCTCCCGGGACGGCTCCAGGCGTCCCAATGGCCCTCTTGAGAGCACCATGGCTCGGCGCGGCTGAACCTGACGTGAGCGCCATGTTTGGATTGGGCGGGGAAAAGCTGCGGCGGCGGCTTGACCCGTGTTTACCAGAAACTAACCCTCCGCGCCGACCGTTCGGGGTTCTGAAGAATGGACGAACAGAAAGGGGCGAGAATGCCCGCGCGCATCATCTCGGTGATCAACATGAAGGGCGGCGTCGGCAAATCGACGACGACCGTCTCGCTGGCCGAGACCTTGGCGCACCATCAGCGCCGCCGGGTGCTGGTCATCGATCTCGATCCGCAGACCAACGCCTCGATCATGGTGGCGGGGCCGGACAAGTGGAACAGCATGCGCGAAGCCGAGCGCACGCTCGATTTCTACTTCGAAAGCTACATCGTTCAGCAGAAGCCGAAGCCCTTTAAGCAGCTGGTCGAGAAGAATGTCAGCGATCTGAAGGGCAAGGTCGACGTGTCGCTGTGCGCTTCGGCGCCGGAATTCCGCATCGTCGAGCGCGACATGATCGAGAGCTTCGTCAAGCGCGGCTTTCAGATCGACATGATCCAGAAATGGATTCTCGAGCGCTTCGCCAATGGCATCAAGAATGTCATCAACGAGTACGATTACATCCTGATCGATTGTCCGCCGGGCATTTCACTGTTCGCGGAAGCGGCCTTGATCGCCGCCGACACGATCCTGGTGCCGTCGATTCCGGACTACGTTTCGCGCCTCGGGCTGATCGCCTTCCGCAAGCGGGCGCTGCGCCTGATCAACGAGCGCCGTGGCGGGCCGTCGCAACTCATGGTGCTGGCCACCAAGTATGAGGACGGCTTTTCGCTCCACCGTTCCGAGGCGTCGCTGCTCAAGGATAATCTCGGCGACGCCATGTTCGATGTACGCATTCCCCAGCACGTCGATATCGCCAAGGCGGCGGAATGGTCGGAAACGCCGCGCACGTTCGAACAGAAATATGGCCAGATGGCCGCGACGATCAAAAAGCTCGGCGAGGAATTCCAGAGCAAGGTGGAGCTCGCGCCCGCCTTATGAGTCTCAACAAAACGCTCGACCGCTTCTTCGATGAGATCCGCCGCGAGGCGAAGCGAAATCCCAAATTCGCCGATCGCCTCGATGCGGTGCTGCGCAATCACGAGAGCCGCCGCGAGGTGCCGGACGAGGTGCTGGAGGCGGCGGCGCAAGATAACGCCTCCCCCGCACGCGGGGGAGGTGGCGAGCGTCAGCGAGCCGGAGGGGGCAAGGCCAACTCAAATCGCGGCGCCGCTCCCCCTCAGTCGGCTCCGCCGACGGCTCCCCCGCAGGCGGGGGAGCAGTTGCTCAATCCCGCCGGCCTCTACAAGAAGGATGGCGAAGAGGCGCTATCGGCGGCGCTCTCGTCGCACGATCTGAGCGCGCTGCGCGCGCTGGTCGCCGAGCATAATCTCGACCCCAGCGGCGTCACGCCGGCGCTGACGCGCGACGAGCTTGCCGCTCACATCGTCGCCCAAGCCAAACGCCGCGCCGAACGCGACGAGAAGATGTTCGATTATTGAGGGCATAGCGCCTGATCGGGGATCATGGCGCTGACCGCGCGTAGTGTCGCGTCAAGAGCGAGTTCTGCTTCGGTTAGGATTTGTCCATCGGCGGGCAGTATCTTCTCGCAAGCGTGACGCACGGCGTCGTCGCGGGACAGAAACAACGCGCCTGTATCCATGTAGAAATTGGCGGTGTCGCTGTAGCCAAGCACGAGCCGCAATAGGTTGCCCGATGCGCTGAACTGCGCATCGACGATCGCTCCGTCATCGCCTTCAAGGCTTCCCAGCCGACGGCCGCTGTTCACATCCCAGAAGATCGTGAAGGGGGACCTGACAATAACCAGGATGGCGCCGTCCGGACTGATGTCCGCGTCCGAGCCGCCATCGGTCAACGCGAGCACCAGCTCCCGGCGTCGCAAGTCCCAAACCTGCACTTGGTCGCGGTCAGTGGCGATGACGGCATGGCTGCGCGAGGGCGTTACGCGCAGCGTTTCAATGGCGCCCTCCACGGAGATCGCCAGCGGCGCCATGCCCGGCAGCTCCAGCATGCGCGTACCACCGCGCTCAACTAGGGCATCGATCACATCGCGATTGGGAAACTCGCCTCTAGCATCAGGATAGCGACCGCCGGAGGCAAATTGCTCAGCGTATGTCTGTGGCTCCGGCCAAGCGCTCAAGACTTCCGGGTCATCAAGGCGCCAGAGCCTTGCCGTGCCGTCCGCTCCAGCTGTAAGTATTTGCGTGCCCGTTGCATCGAACGTCACCGCAGTCACCGTGCCTGCATGCCGCCCGAGCGTGCGCGCCGCGACATAAGAGCGGCTGCGACTTAGCGCGGTTGGACTGACCAGGACGTAACCCTCTTCGGTTCCAACAGCAATCGTCGCACCGTCCGCGCTGATCGCTGTGGCGCTTGGCGTGGCGTTCAAGCCCATAGCTGACGGCTGCGCCGCTTCGGCAAGCGATGACGCTCGCCGATCCGCTGCCGAGAAGAAAGCCAGCGGCATGTCTTCGCAACTGGTCGCCACGAGGTCTCGATCGCGTGCCTGCGCCAAGCCGGCGCAAAAGTCGCCCAGCGTTGCGACTTCACTCTGCGTGCCGTCGTTCCAGAGCGCGCGTATCTGGGCGGCAAACGCGAACAGGACGCCCCCTGACACATAAGCGACATGACCCGGAGGGTTATCGTCGATAATCATATCGAGCCGAGACAGTTCCGATCCGGTCGCCACCTCGTATTCGTGACCGACGGTCCAGCCGGCGACGCCGAGACGGCTGCCGTCGGGACTGAATGCGATTGAGGCTGCCTCCGAGGACCAGCCGCGCAGGCGCTCCCCGTCGCGACGCCACAGCGTGATTGCGCCCGCACTGCCCGCAGCGATGACCTGGCCGTCGGGAGAGATTGCGAGGCTTTCGATCGCGCTTTCGCTATGCGTGAACGTGCGCAGCACGCGGCGCTCGGAGATGCTCACGAGACGCACTGCGCCGTCGCGACTGCCAATCAGCACTTCTTGTTGATTGGGCGCGAACACGGCGCCGGTGACCATTGTGTTTGGCGCTGCTAGAGTGACCCCTCCGCGGGTCTCATGAGCATGCCAGCGCAGAATTGGCAGGAAGTCCGCAGCCCGATCGGGGAAGGCGTTCAAGCCAAGTAGTGCAGAGCGTACGCTCAGACTGACGTCGCCGGCTTCACGCGCGTCCAGCGCACGTTGCGCCAGCGCTGAGGCCAACCCCTCACGTGCGATGTCGCGTTGACGCATCGCCTCGTTTCCCTGGACGAAGGCAAAGCCGCCTGCCGCCACCGCGACGATGGCCAGCACGCTCATTGCCGCCGCAAGCATCATCGCGCGTCGACGTCGGCCACGCTCCGCCTGCTTTTCTCGTTGCACAAGTTCGTCGAGCGGTACACCAAGCAAGCCGGCAATGAGCTTAAGAGCGCCATTTTCGCGCCCGTCTTTGCCCTCGCGAAAATCAGCGGCGATGGGCTCGTTCGCCTCGGGAATCTCCGTCAACACGCCGGCGCCGTCGACTCGGTAGAGCAACGCGCGCGGGAAGCACTCGTCGGCGGCGGTTGCATTCGGCTTACCGGCGGCGTGAGGCTCGCCGTCGACGATGGCAGCCAGAATACGCTCGCTCTTGCCGAGTGCTTTGAAGATGCGAATTTCATCGTTCACATATTTGCTGCCGCAGGCCCGCGGCGAGCAAAGGATGATCAGCGCGTCGGCGGCCTCCAAGCCGGCGCGAATCTCGGCGCCGAGGTCGTGTGCGGCCGAGAGGTCGGCCCGATCGCGGAAGACCTTTCCGATGCGCTTACCGATGAGCCCGTGCGAGCCGGTTTGCCCCACCAGCGAGGCAGGAACCGCATAACCCTCCAGGTGCTTGTGCAGCCAGTCGCCGAACTCTTCATCCGCGTGCGAGTACGAGATGAAGGCGGCATAGCGTTGCCCCTCGCCTTCGGCTGCATCATTCATTGGCGTCCCCCACGCTGAGGCCCGAATGTTCGCTGCAATGCCATGGTCCGACAAGCGGAATCGAACGTCAACCCAACGAGAGGGCTCGACAATCAACGTCGGTTTCGCCATTCGCTTCGGCCAATGTTCGAGAAAATCCTGATCGCCAATCGCGGCGAGGTCGCCGTCCGCATCATCCGCACCGCCCGCCGGATGGGAATCAAGACTGCCATCGTCTATTCGGAAGCTGACCGCGATAGCCTCGCCGTCGATATGGCCGACGAGGCAGTGTTCATCGGCCCGCCGCCGGCGGCCGAAAGCTATCTGGTCATCGACAAGATCGTGGCGGCCGCCAGGGAGACCGGCGCTCAGGCCATCCATCCGGGCTTCGGCTTCCTCTCCGAGAAGGCCGAATTCGCCGACCGGTTGCTCAGTGAAAATATCACGTTCATCGGGCCGAATCCGCACGCCATCCGCGCCATGGGCGACAAGATCGAGTCCAAGAAAGCGGCGGCTGAAGCGGGCGTCTCGTGCGTGCCGGGCTTCATCGGCGAGATCGAGGGCGTCGACCACGCCGTGCAGATCGCCGAAGAGATCGGCTTTCCGGTGATGATCAAGGCGTCCGCCGGCGGCGGTGGCAAGGGCATTCGCGTCGCCTTCAACAGGAAAGACGTGCAGGAAGGCTTTCCCGCCGTGCGCGCCGAGGCCAAGGGCGCGTTCGGCGACGATCGTATTTTCATCGAAAAGTTCGTCACCGCCCCGCGTCACATCGAAATCCAGGTGATGGGCGATAAGCACGGCAATGTCGTGCACCTGTTCGAGCGCGAGTGCTCGATCCAGCGCCGCAATCAGAAGGTCATCGAAGAGGCGCCGTCGCCGCTCCTGGACGAGAAGACCCGCATGGCCATGGGCGAGCAGGCGGTGGCGCTGGCCAAGGCGGTCAATTACGACAGCGCCGGCACGGTGGAGTTCGT
>FKKE01000544.1_pt1 | contig 37757 bp, 26 predicted proteins | sample 1106331 | NCBI WGS metagenome assembly FKKE01 (sample SAMEA3931202, study PRJEB13176) | freshwater metagenome | biome: Drinking water system; feature: drinking water; material: freshwater | place: China | collected 2013-02-06
GCCCGATTTCTTTCAGCGCCTGGTCGATCGCATTCTTCACTTCCTGCATGTTGACCTTCGACACCACATCGAATGAAAACAGATCAGCCACGGCGGCCTCCTCGTATCTCGTGAATCGTCAATCGTCATTCGTCATGGGCCAATCGGGAGGGGGCCGGAAGCTCCCCTTTTCTATCCGGTTGACGATTGACGGGTGACGCGGTCCCAACGGTTACTAACAGCAGCCCGTTCCGTGCGGCAGTTTGAAGCCCTTCTGGTCGTCACAGCGAATGGCCGGTTGCATGCGCCCAGCCGCCCCGCCCCCGGCCATGACGACGACTTCGCTGCTCGTGAAGGCCTTCTTCAAGACCACATACCCATACCACTGCTTCAGGCTGTCACTCAAGACGATCAAGCCGAGGATCGCCACCACGGCCACCAGCACCGCATCCAGATAGAGCGGGAAGGCCTGCCCTGAGGCCGCCGTCGCCGCTCTCTTGAGGAACATCCAGAACATTTCATAGGAGCCGGTCAGTGTAATCAATCCCACGAAGCACATCGGCACGGCCGTCACCCAGAGATAGGGCGACTTCCACATCTTGATCAGCACCGTCGTCCCGATGCAGAGCGCCAGCGTCCCCAACAACTGATTCGCCGCGCCGAACATCGGCCAGATGGTTGAAATGCTCCCCGTCCCGATCAAGTAGGCCCAAGCCCCCACCACAAAGCCGCTGCTCAGCAGCACGCCCGGCATCCAGTTGATCTGCCGAAAGGGCGCATAGATTCGCCCGGCCATTTCTTGAATGAGATAGCGCGCCACGCGCGTGCCGGTGTCGATGGTCGTCAGGATGAACAGAGCCTCGAACACCAGCGCGAATTGATACCAATAGGCCATCAGTCCCGACATGCCCGGCAGCGCCGCAAAGATCGAGGCCATGCCAACCGCCAAAGACACCGCGCCGCCGGGCCGTCCGCCCACATCCACCTCGACGAGCTGGGATAACTCGGCAATCCGCGCCGTCGGGAATCCCATCGCGGTCAGGGCATCCGCGCCCAGCATGGTATTGATCGCCAAATAGTCGCCGGGGATCAGCACCGAGGCTGCAATCAAGGCCATCACGCCCACGAAACTTTCCAACAGCATGGCCGCATAGCCCACCACTGCCTGCGACTCCTGCTCGATCATCTTGGGCGTCGTCCCGGAGGAGACCAGCGAATGAAAGCCCGACACCGCCCCGCAGGCGATCGTAATAAAAAGGAACGGAAACAGCGTGCCGGGAATGATCGGCCCGCCGCCGTGAGCAAAGGCCGTCACCCGCGGCATCTCGATCGTCGGCGCCATCAGAATCACGCCGAAGCCGAGCAGAAACACGACGCCGAGTTTCATGAAGGTGGAGAGATACCCGCGCGGCACCAGCAACATCCAGCCGGGCAACACGGAGGCCAGGAACCCATAGCCGGCCAAGAGCCACACGAGCGTCGGCCGGTCGAATTCGAAAAGCCAGGCAAAGGAAGATTGCCCCACCACGCGGCCGAACAACACCGCTGCAAGGAGCAGCACGACGCCAAGCACCGACACTTCGGCCACCGCGCCTGGGCGAAACCGCTGAAGATAGAAACCCATGATGAAGCCGATGGGAATCGTCATCGCGATGGTAAAGGTGCCCCAGGCGTTGTGGTAGAGCGCATTCACCACCGCAAAGCCCAGACCCGCCAGCGCCACCACCACGATAAAGAGCACCGCCACCGCCGTGGCTGTGCCGGTGATGGAACCCAATTCATCACGGGCAATCTCCGGCAGGGAGCGCCCATTCCGCCGCATGGAGGCCACCAGGATAATGAAATCCTGCACCGCCCCCGCCAGCACCGCGCCGATCACCAGCCAGAGAAACCCAGGGAGAAATCCGAACTGCGCCGCCAGCACCGGCCCGAGCAGCGGCCCCGCGCCCGCGATCGCCGCAAAGTGATGGCCGAACAGCACGACCTTATTGGTGGGATGAAAATTCACGCCGTCGTTGAGCCGCACCGCCGGCGTCACCCTCTGATTGTTCAACTCGATCACATGTCGCGCCAGCCACCGACCATAGAATCGATAGGCCAGCACATAGATACACCCCGCCGCCACGACGAGCCAGAGCCCATTCACTTTTTCAGTGGGATTGACGAGGCCTGTGACAAAGGCGAGGGCAACGGTCCCGAGGGTCGATAGCAGCACCCAGAGCAGATTCACCGCCGCGTTCATGCGGCGCATCCTATCATAGTCAGCCGGCAAGACACCCCGCCTCCTCACACCTGTCATCTGGTGTCGCCATATTCGTCATTTGGCATGCCATTTGACGACAGAGTCGACACCTGCTAGACTGACGCCATGAGTTCTATCCCCATCATCTCCCGTCTGCTGGATCTCCAGAATCTCCTCGGCAAGAAGTCTCACTTTCTACTGGGGCCTCGCCAAACCGGTAAGAGCTTCTTGGTCGCCCATAGCCTGAAAAGAGTACGGGTCTACGATCTGTTGGACACCTCCGTCTATCTTGGGTTCAGCCAACGACCACAGCGCCTGGCTGAAGAACTGACCGCGAAGGACCGCATCGTCGTCATCGATGAGATTCAACGGCTGCCGACCCTGCTCAATGAGGTCCACCGCTTGATCGAACAACGCGGCGTCCGATTCCTGCTCACGGGATCGAGCGCCAGAAAGCTGCGTCAGGGCGGGGTCAATCTACTGGGGGGGAGGGCCAGAACGAAACATCTTCACCCTCTCACCAGCCAAGAACTGGGAGAACATTTCGACTTGGACAGGTTCATTGCACGAGGGGGGCTGCCGTCCATCTATTTTTCGGATGATCCGCAGGCCGACCTCGACGCCTACACCGGCTCATACCTTCAACAAGAAATCGTCGCGGAAGGAGCGACCAGAAACATCTCCGCCTTCAGCCGATTTTTGAGGGTGGCCGCCTACTGCAATGCCACCGTCGTCAATTTCACGAACGTGGCCGCAGATGCCCAGGTGCCTCGTACGACCGTCTATGAATACTTCGAAATCTTGAAAGACACCCTTGTGCTCTCTGAGCTGCCGGCATGGCGCGAAACAAAGAAGCGGAAGCCTGTCGCCTCATCAAAATACTACTTCTTCGATATCGGTGTAGCTGCGGCCATCCAGGATCGGCGCTACCGGCGCGGGACGCCGGAATATGGCGAGGCGGTGGAAACGTATCTGCTGCATGAGCTCAAGAGCTACGTGGATTACGTGTCAGGAGAGCCCCTCGCATTTTGGAGGTCTAAGTCCGGCTATGAAGTCGATTTCATCCTCGGGGATCACACGGCCATCGAGCTCAAGGCCAGGGAGAATGTGTCGGCCAATGATCTCCGATCATTGAACGCGCTGGCGGAGGAGAAAAAGCTGAAGCGCTATCTCTGTGTCAGCCTGGAAGCACGCCGGAGACAAGTCGGAGAGGTCACGATCCTACCGATACAGGAGTTCCTGAAGAACCTCTGGGATGAGGCCTATTCGTAACTCTCCCCTGTCCTCCAGGCTACAGCAATTTCCGCCAGCGCCGCCACCACCAGCCAGAGCCCATTCACTTTTTCACTTGGATGGACGAACCCCGTGATTGCCGCCCTCCTGGTCGCCGCAGCTCCAAGTCGCGCCGCTCGCGATAGAGAGTCGCTTCCTGCTTCTCAGTTGCCCCTTTTCGCCCCCATCGATTGCCTTACCTGTCGCAATCGGCCGTTGTCACAATCTTTGAGGTTTGCCGACTGCAGGCCCTTTCCTGCATGACGAGGCCAGAACTGGCCTCTGGAGCCATATTCCAGACACTTCCATCCGCCATTTTGACGCTCCGCCTCATATTGTTCTGACCAAATCCGCGAAGTCCCGGTGGCATATACTTTGCTGCGTTAGAGAGAACACTCTCTAGCCACCACGAGGTTCTCTCATGCGCTTTCAGCTGTTTCGCCTAGGCTCATTCGTCCCAGCCGAGATAGTCCTTTCCGCCACCGTCCTGACCGCCCTACTGGCGGTTCCAGGCTGGGCCGGGACCTCCCCCGATAGCTTTCATGACCGCATGGGCCCTCGCTTCGACGGGCAGTCGAGGCATCGTCCCCAACACGACCTCCGACCAGGGTCCTTTCCAGCCCGCTCACGCGAGGCGACCAGTTGGCTCCGCCGCTGGAATGAGATCGCCATCAACGCCAGCGGGCTCGACCATACACCGGTGGCCCCCGGCGAGACCCGCGTCTTCGGCGAGCAACTGGGCCCAGCCCGCTCCAGCCGCGCCCTGGCGATCATGCACATCGCCGTCTTCGACAGCGTGAACGCGATCTTCGGCGGCTACGACAGCTACACCGATCTGCCCCGGGCGCCGTTCGGCACCAATCTGAAAGCCGCCATTGCACAGGCGGCCCATGACACGCTGGTCGCGCTCTTCCCCTCGCAAGCGCAGGCATTTCACGATCGGCTCGACGAGGACCTCGACGCCATCCCGGACAGCCAAGGCAAGACGCAGGGCATCACGCTGGGCCACACCGCCGCCGCAGCCATTCTCGCGCTGCGGACGGCCGACGGCTCCAACCATGCCGAACCTGTCTATGGCGTCGACTTTATTCCCAGCAATCTGCCCGGCAAGTGGCGGCAGGACCCGATCGGCCAGATACCCATTGCGCTCGGCGCCAAGTGGAGCACGGTGACACCCTTCGTATTGGAGTCGGCAAGTCAATTCCGCGCCCCGACGCCGCCCGCACTCGCGAGCCCCGAGTACACGGCGGCGTTCAACGAAGTGAAACTATTGGGCGGCGACGGGATCACCACCGCCACGACTCGAACGGCGGAGCAGACCGAGATCGGCATCTACTGGGCTTACGACGGCACGCCCAGCCTCTGTGCTCCTCCACGACTCTACAACCAAATCGCCGTACAGATCGCCGAGCAGCGGCGAACGAACGTCGTCGACCTCGCCCGGTTGCTGGCGCTGGTGAACGTGGCCATGGCGGATGCCGGGATCGCGGTCTGGGAATCCAAATACTTCTATCAGTATTGGCGGCCGGTCACCGGCATTCGCGAATCGGATGCAGGCACGGGGCCCACCGGCGCCGGCGACGGCAATCCGGCGACCATCGGGGACCCAACCTATTCGCCTCTGGGCGCGCCGGCCAGCAATCTGACCGGTCCGAACTTCACACCGCCGTTCCCGGCCTATCCCTCGGGCCATGCAGGCTTCGGCGGCGCGCTCTTCCAGATTCTCCGCCGCTTCTACGGCACCGACCGGATTCGGTTCACGTTCGTGTCGGATGAATTCAACGGCGTGACGCTCGACAACCAGGGTAACACCCGGCCGCTCCTGCCGCGCAGCTTCACCTCGCTGTCACAGGCGGAGGAGGAAAACGGCCAAAGCCGGATCTATCTGGGGATTCACTGGAGTTTCGACAAGACGGAAGGGATCGCGCAGGGCCGCCGCGTGGCGGACTACGTCTTCAAGAACGTCTTCACGCCGGCGCACGAACGCCGGCGCCACCAGCATCGCCGCTAGGCACGGCCCGACGGTGGAAGCGAGCCATGGGTCTTATCGGCTGATCGGCTTGAGCTGGAAGGACTTGTCCTTGCCCAACCCCGGGAAGGGCATGGTGAGCGAATCGGGCTGATCGACGGGCGGAAGGAAGCGGTAGACGCGGATCTGGCTCGGACGCGGCATCAGCACCTGAAACGTTTTCACCAATTGAAACTCCTTTCCGGTGACGGCCGCACGGAGCAGCCTGGCCGCGCCCACCTCCTCGGCAAATCCGTGTTCCTCAATCACCACCCACCGGCAGCCGCATTGCTTCTGAAACGCCTGGCTCACCTGCTCCGTCGAGGCGACCCGTTCCGTGAGATTCCAATTGGCGAAGATGGTGCTCGCGTAGAGGAGCTTGCTGCCCAACATCACGCTCTGTCTGAACGCGGGATCGTGGGCCCGGACGTAGAAGGTCACCACGCCGTCGGCGCCGCCGTCGTAGAAAATCCGTTCGCCGGGAACTTCCCGCGAGAGAAAGGCCACGACCTCCTCGATGCCCTCAACGGAGGGCACCTTGGCAAATGGCGCCGAGACCAGGTGGAAGGCGATCAACGCGGCTAGGGCCCCTCCCGTGACCCACCCCGCTGGGCGATGCAGCCGCGCAGTCAGCCAGGAGAGCGCGCTCATCACCCCGATGGTCGCCAGCATCACGAGCGAGCCGGTCAGGATGAGCGCATAGCGCGGCTCCTTGGCCTCAAGCGCTGAGAGCCCGATGTAACAGACGAGGGCCCACACCACCGGCAACCAGGTTTCTTGTCTCCGCCCCTTCGATCCCATGCCCCAGACCATCCCCACCGCGGCACAGGCCAGAAGTGTCGGCGTGAAGGGAATCGGCAGTTTCTCCAGATAGACTATCCAACGGTCGAGATCGATGTAGGTCCTCCACCAATCCGGGGGGGCAGAGGGTGCCACGCTCGGCACGACGTGCTCAAAATGCGTCGGCGCCCACTTGGCCGCCATGACGACCCACGGAAGGATGACCATGGCCGAGACGAGCATATACACCCAGGTTTTCGCCGGTCGCAGCAGATCCCACCGCCGACCGAGCAGCAGCCAGACTCCGAAGACCAACACCATAAACCCCGCCGGAAAGTAGGTCATGATGGTGAGGACCCCGAAGAGAAAGGTCAGCTCCATATGGCGTGACCTCGGTTCGTCCATCCAACGGCGACCGTGGTAGAGCGCCGCGATGCCGAGCGCCATCGACGGCACATTCAGCATGACGGCATGGCTCCAGCGAATGACTCCCGGCTGCAGGAGCACCAAGAGGCCCGCCCAGCCCGCCTCCTTCCCCACCCAGCGTCGAAGCCAGGCCATCACATAGAGCCCGGCCATGCCGGCAAAGGCCAGCACCAATCCTTTGGCGACGTGGGGACTCGGCCCGAAGAGCGCGAAGGCCGGTCCTTCGATGAGGTAGAACACCGGCGGATAGGTCACCGGATTGATGGCGGGGTAGCGCGCATGATAGCTGAGGGCGAACTCGACGGGATTGACCGGAAAGCTTCTGAGGAAATCCCACCAGAAGAGGCCGTTCATCGCATGGCGCGGGGAATCGCCCTGCGCCCAGAGACCGCTGTTGTCGGCATGGAGCCAGGCGACATAGGCGAGCACCGCTACGAGGGCCGCGACTTGATAGACGAGGGACCGTCCCTCCTGCCAGGCGCACCAATCCTTCCCCCTCACCGCATCGCTCCTTCTTGTCCCGCGTCCGTTCTCGATGGAACCGATTCCACGCCGGCTAGGCTGCGCGGGCCTCGACTGGTTCCGGGGTCGTCTTGGGCGTCGTCACATAGGGCACATGCCGATGGAGAACCACATCGGCCAGGGCCAGCAGCACCCACGGGAATTTCACGAGTTGGAGCACCGCCGCGCGCCAATGCCACCCACCCTCTCTCTCAGGATCCAAATAGAACCGCTGCAGTTCCCGACGACACAACAGGGTCGCCGCCATCACCGCGGCCCCGCTCGCGAGCACCGCCGTTGAGACGAGCTGCCCGGGTCGGCCTGTCAGCATGAGCCAGGTACTGCCGATCACCTGCGCCACGAAGGCCCCGCTGGTCAGGAGAAAACTCAGTCCCTGCACCGCGCCCATGAGCCGCACTCGCCACGGCAGCATGGGGAGAAGCTGTGGCATCGTCCGGAACTTCAAATCCAGAATCGCCCGCGCCCACCGGCGCTGCTGCCGCAAGTAGCTGCCCCATTCGGTCGGCGTCAGTCCCCGGGCCAAGACCTCGGGCACGTAGACGCCCTCCCAACCCAAGCGCTGATAGTGCAGGGAGAGCAGCAGATCATCGGCATCGTGCGCGGCAAACCCGCCGGCGCCTTGCAGCGCGCGGACACGATGCGTGTTATGGCAGCCGATGACCAAGGTCTGCCGGCGTCCAAAGCAGGCCATTTGAAAAATCGAGTAGAACCCGTAGGTCTCCTCGGCCGCGCCGCGCGCGACGAGGCTCTGCGCCTGATTCGAATAGGCTTGCGGCGTCTGGACGTACCCGACGCGCGGATCGTCGAAGTAGCCCAGAACCTTGCCCAGAAAGGCGGGAGCCGGGACGTGGTCCGGGTCGAAGGCGGTGACGATGTCATACCGCGCATAGGCGATCTCGTGCAGCCAGGCATTGTAATTGCCGTGCTTGCTCGGGAACTGAAACGGCCCGGACTCCGTGCGATAGGCCGGCTCGGCGGCGCGGCTGTAATACCGGGCACCGAGCCGCGCGCAAAGCGCCCGCACGTCCGCGCGATCCCCTTCGTCCAAGACCCAGGTCTCATGGGGATAGTCCAGGGCGACCAGCGCCCGCACGGTCCGCTCCAAGAGCTCGATCGATTCCGCGCCGGGCACATGCGTAGTCACCACTCCGACTTTCCACCCGCGACGAGCCGACTTTGGCGCGGGGCGCCTCATTGCCGGCAGCATGAGCCAGAGACTTTGCTGTTCCGCGATGAGGACACACATCGAGAGAGACAGGGTCGCCATCAGCAGGGGCTGCGTCTCCCATCGATCGGACGCCATCCAGGCCGCCACGAACCACAACATGCTGAACGCCGTGCAGGCGGAGAGGAGAAAGTACCGGCGAAGGTCCTGATCGTCCATCACCGGCTTGCGGGAGACGGCGCCGGAACGGAACGCCGGCCGACCGCTCATGTCGTCCCCCCTCCCGTTTGCTTCCCGGAGCGGCCGCGCTTTCCGCCGAGGTCCCACTGCTGATGGAGGCGCGGGGTCGCCCGAGGCCGGCTCGTCGGCCTCACGCAGAGGGGGTAGGCGCCATAGTGGCCGTCATAGGCGTAACTCCAGCTGGCCTCATGGAAGCTCACATCGACGACATACAAGCCGGGCGGCAGATCCAACTCTTCAATCGTGAACGTGACGAGTCCCTCCTCTTGTCCTGAAGGGACCGCAACGCCGGCGGTTTCGCTGTTGGCTTCATAACAGTCCGCGCCGTCATGGCGACGGATTCGAATCTGCAAGATTGGGGACGGCACCGGCGCCGTGGCACGATAGGCCACCTCGACACGCAATGGATCACCGATCTCCACTTCACTGATCGGATTGCCGTCGACGCCGAGGAGGGCCACATTGGTGATCTCCAACTCCAGCGAGCCGATACGGTTCTCGTGCAGACGCAGTTCCAGGCCGGTCGGCGTCCAGGCGACCGGATGTGACGTCGGCGTTCGACGCCGGGTTTCCGTATCGCGCACGTATTGGCTCACCACATCCCCGGCCTTGCCGTGCGCCATGACACGCCCCTTCCGCAGCCACAAGGCTTCGTCGCAGAGCTCGCCGATCATCGACGTGTCGTGCGAGACCAGAGCAATGGCGGCGCCTTCGGCCTTGAATTGTCGAATCCGCTCCACGCATTTTCGCTGAAAGGCCATGTCCCCGACCGCCAGCACCTCATCGACCAGGAGAATATCCGGCCGTACGTGCGTCGAGACCGCAAAGCCCAACCGCATCTGCATGCCGCTGCTATAGGTGCGCAAGGGCATGTCGATAAACTGTTCGAGTTCGGCAAAGGCCACGATCGCATCGAACCGTTCTGCGACTTCCCGGCGCGTCAGTCCATTGATCACCCCGCTGATGAAGACATTCTCCCGCCCCGAGAGATCGGGATGAAACCCCGCAGCCAGGCTGAGCAGCGACCCGACACGGCCGTGGAGATGCACGCGCCCCTCGTCGGGGTGCATCACCTTGCCCATCAGTTGCAACAACGTGGACTTGCCCGAGCCGTTGTGTCCGACGATGCCGACCATCCGGCCGGAGGGCACGGAGAGATGAATATCCTTTAAGGCCCAGAATGTGTCCACCGCCTTCATCCGACGGAAGCCGCCTTGCACCACTTCCTGCAGGGTCCAGGGCCGGTCGGCGCGAAAGCGCTGAAACCGCTTGCCGACGCCGTCCACGACGATCCGGTAGCTCATCAGATTTCCTCGACGAAGCGATAGCGGGTCCGAACGAAGATCTTGTAGCCCACCGCCAACACCAGCACCGCACCCAGGCCTAGCCGCCCCATCACGACCATGTCGGGCACCGCCCCCTGGATCAGAATCGCCCGATAGGCCTCGATCATCGCCACCATCGGATTCAGCCGGTACAGCCACTGGAACCGGGACGGAATCGCCGACGCTTCATAGAACACGGGCGTCAAAAAGAACATCAATTGCAGAATCAGCCCCAACAAGTACTGGGTGTCCCGTAAGGTCACATGGATACTGGCGACGACATAGGCAAACCCCAGGGTGATGACAAACTGCACGGCGATCACGATCGGCAACAGCAACAAGGCCGAGGACAGCCGTCCCCCGCCCGACATGATCAGCCCCAAGAAGATGGGGAAGGCCAACAGAAAGTGCAGCAGATGACTGGATACCGTCACGACCGGCAGCACGGCCGGCGGGAAATTGGGCAGCTGAATGAGGTCGCGACTGTCGACGAGCGAATTGGTCGCCGCCAGGAGCGAGGATTGAAACCAACTCCAGGCCAGCACGCCCGTCAGCAGATACATGGCATAGTTGGGAATATTGAGCGGCAGGACGACGCCGAAGACAAAGTAGAATACCCCGAGGTGCGCCAACGGGTTGAGCAGGGACCAGGCGACGCCCAAGACCGATCGCTTGTAGCGGAGCTTCATGTCGCGCGCCACGAGCACGCGCAAGAGATCACGGAGATGCACCAGCCGATGGAGCGTGAATGAGCGCATGGGAGCGAGGGTTACTTGGGCAACCGGACGGTTGGCTTGACGGTCGTGCTGCCGTCGGCCGCCACGGTCGTGTGGAAGAACTGGCGATGATTGTCGTCCCACAGTTCTTTGTCGTGCCCGCCCTCCTTCGCCACGATGAGGAACCCATAATCCAGCGTGGTCCCAGGCGGGACGCGCAAGGCGCGCGCAAAGGCGCCTTGCTCATGCGCCAAGGGCGTCAGCATGCGTCCCTCTTTCACCACGGTGCCCGGTGGCCGATCGGATTCCGGCACCACGCGCCAGCCATTGATGCCCCAGACCAGCGAGATCTCCTGTGCTTCCTGCAGGGGATAGCGGATCTCCTGAGTGACCAGCCCACGCCCCATATCCGGCTTCCCCGCTCGCAAGCGCGCCATCTTCAGGCTGGCGGAGATCTCGATCGGCCGATTCGGGAAGGCAATGCTCTGGTACCCGGCGGATGGATACTTATCGGCGTCCCACACGCTGATGGCGCCCCCGTCTCGCGTGCGGGTAATACTGAATCCGTAGTCGATGGTCGTCCCGTTCTGCACGCGGAGGCGGACGACAAAGGCATCGCCTTCCTGAACCATGCGCGTCGCCATCACCTTGTCGCCGGTCAACGTCGTCTCCGGGGGGCGCGTTTTTTCAGGAACCGGCTTCCACCCGTTCACGCCCCAGACGAAGTACACTTCTCCGGCCTCGGGCATGCGATAGCGGATTTCCTGCACGATCAAGGAGCGATCGAACATCTTCTCGCCGAGCAGCTTGGAGTCCATGGTGGACAGCGCCTTGCGGAACTCGTCCCCCGTCCCGTTGTCGGGCGCGAGCCCGCCCCAGTGAGGGCGCAGCTCGGTATTGTCGAAGACGTTGTCGGCAGTCCGATGCGACACGGCCGCGTGGTCGGAAGGTCCCGCCCCTGATTTATCGACCGGCACCGGTTCTCGGGAGGTCTGCGTAGTCGCCCCTACCTGTGAACTCCAGGAGTAGACCGTGCCGGTGGGCCGATCATTCACGGCAAGCGAGGCCGCCGAGGCCGAGCCGAGATTCCACCAACAGATCCCGCAGACGAGCGGGAGCAGGCGCCCCCAATCGATCCCTTGTCTTCGATGACACACGATCATGCCACCCCTCAGGTTGTCCGCCGGAGCAGAGCCAGCCTACTGCCTTGCTTAGAGGGCCGTTCCCTAGGTTTTATCGGCAGTTGGAGAACAAGACTTAAGGCGTCTTGGGGGCCGAAAGGGAGGGCCGCGTGCGGAGGAACAGTCGATTCAACAGGACCTCGAGGGGGGCAACTGCATGCTTGATGATCGCCGCCGCAGGCATCTCCCCCACCACCTTGCGCAGCGACTTGGCCATGGGGGCCAGCGCGATGTGCCGATGCTCTCTCAACCACCGAGCCTGGTCGGTCAGCTGAGGATCGTCTTGGCCCAAGTCCCACTTGCCCCGAAAATGCTTGAGTGAGGCCAGATTCCAGGCTTCGCTCCACCGGAGCAGGTAGTATCCGTAGTCGCTCCAGGCGAACGGTGGGGGTGGGACATAGGTCACGACGGATTCCGGTTCGAAGTAGATTGTCCCCCCAGCGCCTTGCACCGCAAGTGACAGGTCCACATGCTCACGTGTGCTCATCAGTCCTTCATCGAGTGGGCCTAGCCGATCGAACAGGTTTCGGCGCACAAGGACCGTATGAAACTCGACCAATTCGGTGCGTTCGCGCTGCATCTTGGGGCGCGCGTCCGCAAGGGACTGGCCCGCATACCCATGTTTCTCACTGAGAATGCGGCGACCATTCTGCAAATGTATATAGGCCCGACCGCCCGCCATGTGGACCTCGTCGGCCGGGGGCGACCCGATGCAGATCGCAGGCGTGACCATCCACGCTCCCGTCTCTTCCGCGCAGCGCACCAACGCATCCAACCATCCCGGCGTGACGACCACATCGTTGTCCACGAAGACGACGTAGGGCGTCGTCGCAGCACGCCAACCGATATTGCGCGCTTGAGTCGGCGTCAAGTAGCGATCATGCCTGATCAGGCGGAATCCTCTCGAAGCCGCCCGATGCGCGAGATAGCGTCGAATCCCAGCCGGCGCTCCGCCATCCACATAGACCAGCTCATGCGGAAATTTCGTCCGCTCAAGGATGCTTTCAAGCGAGCGCTCGGTTTCGCTGAACCGTTCCCGCGGTACGATCACGACCGTCACAAGTGTCTCACTCATGTTCGTCTCCCCGGCTACACGCTCTTAGAGATAAAAAATTCTCCGCTGCACGGAGCCGTGAATTCGACCCACACGGGTGCCGAGTTCAGACAACCAGTCCAGCACCGTGAAGTCCCAGTCTTTACGACTAATGCTCCGCCGCCGCCACTTCCACCAGGCTATTCCGCACCTCCACGACATCTTCAGCAATTGTCGGTAGTCGCTCGCAAGGGCCTTCACGTCATACCCCAGGCCCTTGGACTGAAATGCGAGTCGGTAGCGCTCATAGAGCAGGACAGCCCCATAGCCCCAGGTCCACCGTTGCCGGAAGTGGGCTCGATGGGTTCGTCGGTGCATGTGCTGAATCGTCGCATCCTCGCAATAGACCAGGCGATAGGGCGTCTGGAGCTGCATTCGCCAGGCCAGGTCCGCGTCCCCTCCCGACACCCACGTCCCATCAAATGGGCCGATTCGCTCTATCACAGCCTTTCGATAGAACACATTGGCCGTGACCGCATAAGGCAGAAACGGATGAGAGAGAAAATCGGTTTGCGCCAGGACGTCCAATAAGTATTCCTGCACGACCGTGTCCGGGGGTGTATTGCCGATATGGCCAGCGACACAGCCGACCGTGTCATCGCGGAAGCGTTCCACCGCATGAGACGCCCACATCCGGTCCGCGATACAATCTGCATCCGTGAACGCAAGGATCTCGCCGGACGCCTTGGCGATGCCGCGATTTCTGGCCGCATAGGACGACTGTTGCTTGGTCTCCGAGACGTAGGTCACGGGGAACTTGCGAATGATCTCCGCCGTTCGATCCTGCGAGTTGTTGTCGACCGCGAGGATCTCGTAGCGATCTCTGGGATACTCCTGCTCGACCAGCGCATGCAGGCAGTCGGAGATTGTGCCTTCTGCATTGAACGCCGGCACGATGATGCTGACGAAGGGCGGCCTGGGATCGCCCCCCTTGCGTGCATCCCGTTCAGAGGAGGCCATCCGCCCCGATGTCCTTTTATCGCTCCAACCAGGCATGCATACGCTCCGCAAACGTCTCCCTCGACCAATCTTCGACCATGACTCTCGGCAATTGAAACGGGTCATCTCCCAGCGCGACCGGACGCGCCACCGTGGAACAGGCGCAGGCATAGCTGGCCTCTCGGGCGAGTGCCACGCTCTCTGAGGTATAATCTCCAAATGGATAGGCCAGGCTCGCCACCCGTTGGCCGAGGATCGTTTCGAGCCGTGTCTTACTGGCCGTGAGCTCTGCCCGCTGCGTCTCCACCGAACATTTCGACAGCATGGGATGCGTCACGGAATGGGCGCCGATTTCCACTAAGCCGCCACGCGCCAAAGCGAGCACCTGATCGGCTGTCAGCGTGCGATGCGTGGGACGGCAAAACGGCCGGCAGCCGGCCCAGGCCAGGAGTTCATCCAAGCGCCTCCGCCGCTCCTGATCGGACAACGCCTGTAAGAGCTGCCAAACAGACCGGTACAGCGCCTGCCGAGCGGTCGGCGGCGCGTCCTGCTCCTTCCAGCCTCGGTCGCGTTTCGCAAGATCCTCATCATACGACGCCGCCTCGCCGAGGTCCCACTGATGCCTCTGCCCGTCGATCGACAATTCCAATCTGCGCGGCAATCGGCCGGGCCGCAGACAAATCCCTTCTAATTCGTCCCACCAAAATTCACGCTCTTGTCCAATATAGCCAGAACTGACAAAGACGGTGGCGGGCACCGCGTAGCGTTCGAGCAGAGGCTTGGCCGTCTCATAATTGTCAGCATACCCATCGTCGAAGGTGACCGCGACGGCCCGATCGGGAATCCGTCTCTTCTGGAGTCTGGCGGCCAGGTCCTGGAGACGGCAAGGGATCGCCTCTCGACGAAGCACTTCCATGTGTTCGGCAAAGTGTCCGGGGGAGACACAGAGCGACCAGGGATCCGATAGCCCTTCCGCCACCCGGTGATACATGAGGATAAGCGCCTTCGAAGGCGACCGACCGGCCTCCTCCGCGCATCCAGGGCGACGCCAGAAGGGTCTGCTCCACCAGGCGCTCATGACCTGGCCTCCGGTTTCACCACCCGCACCGCCACCAGCACGGGATAGCTCGGATCACGATAGTCCAGCTCGTCCATCCGCAGCTCCTCAGCGGCGAGGCCGTGCAGGAATGAGATGGCCGCCAGCACGTTCCCATAGGCCTGCACATCGACCTGAGCGCCGGGGCAGGCCTCCTCGAACAGTCGGCGCGCAGAGACCGGCGTGAACGTCCAACACCAAGCTGCGGCCCAATCTTGGTCATAGGTTTGGCTGATGCCCGGCAGCGTGACGAGGAGCACGCCGCCGGGCTTGAGGATTCGGCTCAGCGTGGACGCGGCCGCACGGACGTCATAGATGAATTGGAGCGTTTGTGTGGCCACAATACAATCAAACACGTTCGAGGCAATCTGCGGAGCAGATTGGAGATCACCTACGATCGTGGCTTTGGCATTCCCCGGATCCGCATCGAAGACGTCCACCTTGGCCAGCCGCCCGTCGCCGAACTGCCGGCCATAGTGATCCCCCCCGATTTCCAGGATATGCCCTCGGAGGTCCGCCGCATGGCAGGACAAGAACTGGTTGATATAATACCGATCGATCGGTTGCCCTCGGTCAAATCCCCAACAACCGCTCACCGGCGTGAGCCGCCGAAGCGAGCCAAACTCGATGGCTTTCCCTCTCGGCGCGGCGTGCGGGGCTTCAGAGCGCGGTTCGAGGGAACACGTGGACGGCTCCCCCGCGGCCAACGGCCGCAGCGTCACGCCTTTCAATTCTACGGACGGGGCCTCTCCGCCCAGATCGAAGTGAAGCCGGGCATTGCCGTCATCGGCTGTCACGACAAACCGTTCGTGAATTGACTGCCATTCCGGCGTGAGCTCGATTTTGCTGTATAACCCCAGATTGCCCCAGTCGCCATGCGCCAACGAAAAACCCACCGCGAGGCTCCGCGGACGATCGGCTCTCGCCAGGAACCGCACCTCGTAATGGTGATTGACCCGGGCCCTGAATCCGCTCCGGCTCAGTTGAAGATCGAAGGGCGGGGTCGAGACCAAGCGGTCGATCTCAATCCGTAGATGGTCGCTGTCGTCGGAGGGGAAAGCTAGATTGGCCTCGTTCCCACCGGCTTGCCGCAATAACCACTGTCCCTCGATCAGCCGTTGCAGCGTGCGAAGGGTGTCGGCCCTTAATCCGGGCACCCGCGTCATGCATTCCAAGACATCAAGGAATTGTTGGATCTGAGTGACGAGCTTCGGCCACTGTTCCTCCCAGACGATGGGAAGCCGGGACATCGCCATCGGCACGGCCTCGAAGAGCTGAGCCGCGACGATGTGGCCTTTGAGGTTTGGTGCGGCGAGGCCTTTCACCGCCTCGAGCACGGATCTGGGATCCTCGCCCCTGATCAGGGCCAATCCTGCGTCCCAGCTCGCCAGATAGAATCGCTCTTCGGGGCCCTGATCCTCGACACACCGATACGGGTGGAGCGCCGCCTGCAAGGCCTCGTGGAGCGCATTATTCGTCACCTGCTGCTCCGCGACGTAGCGCTCCACCCAAGCCAGAAAGCGGCCGAGCGCTGGATAGGGACGACGTGGATGCCCTTGGCCGGAGCGCAGCGCCACGGCATTGCAACTCTCCGGATGCTGGCGGTAACAGTCCCAAGAATTCCCGGAGACATAGACCGGAACCTCGAGATACACCTTCGTCCAGAACACCATGTCCTCATATTGATCACGAAAGGTGTCCTCGAAATACCCGACGCGATCCATAAGTTCGCGGCGAAACAGGACGCTGCACGTTGAGGCAATCGTGCTTTCATCTCGCAGAAAGGTCGTGACCAACTCGGGCGGCCGGACCAGGCTGTTGGGGGACACTCCGAGCATCGTCCAACTGTCCCGGTCGCGATCCTCCGGCCGCCCGGTCCAGCTGAACCAAAATCGGGTCCGGCCGTAGGTCATCCACGCCTCCGGTTTGGCCTCGAGGATCGCCACTTGATCCTCAAGCTTCCTGGGAAGCCAGACATCATCATGATCCAACAGCGCGACGTACTTCCCCCGCGCATGGCGGATTCCTAGATTGCGCGACGCGCTCATCCCACGATTCCGATGCCCATCATGTTCCAGATACCGGATCCGCTGCGGATACCGGGCCGCATACGATTTGGCGAGCGCCGTACTCCCATCCGATGATCCATCGTCGACCAAGATCAACTCCCAATTCGGATAGGTCTGCCCCAACACGCTGTCGATCGCCTCACGGATATACTTCTCCCCGTTCAGGAAAATAATGACGCCCGAGACCAGCGGTGGCCTGTCCGATGGAACGTGGCACCAGCTCATCGCGCCCGCCGCGAAGCTCTGGAGATTGTGGGTCCGCTGGGTCAGCGCGCCCTGCACCCGCGCATGCAATCGCGGCTCGCAAACAGACACATCGAACTTCTCGCGGATCTTTTCAATCCCGCGGGCGGCGACGGCCGCTCGCGCTGCGGCATCATGCCGCAGCCGACTGATCGCCTTGGCGAGCCCCGCCGGATCACGCTGGGGCACGAGGAAACCGTCCCAGCCGTCATCGATCACTTCCGTAATGGATCCCGCGTCGGTCGCCACCACCGGCAACCCGGCGGCCATGGCTTCCAACAGCACGGTCGGAATCCCATCTTTATCTCCACTGTCCGTTTCGATGAACGGCGCCACGAAGAGATCGGATCGCGCGAAGAAGGCTTTCACTTCCGCGCCCGTTTTTCTCCCCTCTCGGTGCACCACCGCGCCCAACCCATGCCGGGCAATAAGCGCGTCCAGCTCTTGGGCGTACCCCTGGCTGACCGCGTTGTCGTCCGGCGCCCCGAGCAGATGCAGTTTCACCGGATGTCCGTCCCGTCGCAACATCGCCATGGCTTCCACCAGGTAGATCAGCCCCTTCTTCGGCTCAATGCGGCACGCACAGACCAGACGGAACGGTTGGCCGGTTGGAGTCTCCCCATGCACCCGTGGGACAAATTGCGTGACGTCGACTGCATTCGGTTTCACGACGATGCGATCAGCGTCTGCGCCGGGAGCCAGCTGTCTCAACTCTTCTTTAATGCGGCGCGATGTCGCCACCACGACGTCGCACTGCATGAGGTGGAGGGCCACGACCTTCAGTTCGTAGTCCTTGAGCACGTGATCGGCATAGCAACTCACGCCGCGGGGGATGCCTAAGAGATACGACGCGACGAAGGCAAACAGCGTTCCCTCGTAGAAGAAATACGAGTGCAGATAGTCGGGGCGATAGGCCTCGACCATCCGCGCAAAGGCAAAGGCTTGCCGGACGTGCCGATGGGCGCGGACAGCCTCTCGATCCAGGCCCGACGCGGAAGCCAGCAGATCGATCAGCATCTCCACCTTCGCCGGCTCACGCCGGGTGAAATAGGCGTAGTCGCGCGCACAGACCGCCTCATGCAGAACCAGGCGCCGACGCGCCCGCCAGAGGCAGGAGAAGGCGTCCGGGAGCCGGTCGCGCGATTCCAGGTGCGCGTAGAGGAACCGCACCGAATATCCCTGCCGAACCAAGTGGGTCAATTCTTGATAGACAAACGTCTGCGAGTAGATGGGGAAATCCCAGCAGGCCGTCGCCATCACGCAAGGAGTGAGCTTGCGGCCGAAGACCGCGCGCTGAAGCGCCCGCTCCGCGGCCAAACGCCACAACTGGCCTCGACTGGCCGCGCGTGCCGCCAGCGCCTCCAGAGATGTCCGGCTCAAGATCCCCATGTGCGGTGCCATCCGCTCTTCAGGTTCCCAACTGAATCAGTCTGCCGGAGTCGCTCGACCCCGCCCTCCGCCGCTTAGGGAACGTCTGAATAATTCTTTCTTTCGCCGTCTCCATGTGATAGGAGAGCGTTCAGGCCTCATCACTGGAGGAAACTACGCATGTCGCAACTGACGTTCGCCTCAGCCACGGGCTTTGAGACCTTCCGCAAGACCACCCGTCGCGAGGTGTTTCTCGCCGAGATGAACCAGGTCGTGCCCTGGGCGGAGCTGTGTGCGGTGATCGAGCCGGTCTACCCGACACCGGAGGGCGCGGGGCGCCGCCCCGTTGGCGTGGAGCGCATGCTGCGGATCTATTTCCTCCAGCAGTGGTTCAATCTCTCCGATCCGGCTGTGGAGGAGGCGCTGTATGACTCGACCGCCATGCGGACCTTCGTCGGCATTGACCTGGGCCGCGAGCCAGTCCCGGACGAGACCACGGTCTGCCGGTTTCGCCACCTGTTGGAAACGCATCGGCTCGGTGCGACCCTCTTCGAGGCCGTCAATCGCCACCTGGCCGCCCGTGGCGTCCGTGTCGCGACCGGCACGATCGTGGATGCCACCATTATCACCGCCCCCAGTTCGACCAAGAACGCGGCTCAGGCACGGGACCCCGAGATGCACCAGACCGCCAAGGGCAAGCAGTGGTACTTCGGGATGAAGGCGCATCTGGGCGTGGATAGCCGGACGAAGGTGATTCATTCGGTCACCGTGACCGCAGCCAATGTGGCGGACCCGACGGTGTTGCCGACGCTCTTGCATGGCCGCGAGAGCCGGGTGTACGGCGACCAAGCCTATCGGGGGCAGAGGGCCGTGATCCGCGACCATGCCCCACGCGCGCGGGATTTCACCAACCGCCGATACCGTCAGGGCCGATGGGTCGATGCGGTGGAACGGGCGAAGAATCGCACGAAGGCCAAGGTCCGAGCCAAGGTCGAACATGCCATCGGGGTGATCAAACGCATCTTCGGCTTCACGAAGGTGCGGTACCGTGGCCTCTATAAGAATACGCATCGGTTGCTCGTCACCTGTGCGCTCGCGAATCTGTTTCTCGTCCGCCGCCGATTGCTCCCGACCGGGGGATAGGGCCCCGAGCGCGTGGCCTCCAGCGGAAGGTCGGTGACCGGCCGCCCCGGCGAGAGAGGGGCACCGGGGCGGCCGGGGCTGAACAGACTCCCGGCCGCATCGCCGACGAAGCTGTCGCTTCAACAACGGCATTTGTTCAGAGGTTCCTTAGGCGACCCTCATCCCGGTCTGCGCCGCTTGTTCACGTTCCTTCGCCGCCGCCGGCTCCGTCCCTGCTTGAGACAACCGGGCCTCCAGCCACGCCAGGGCGTCGCCCCAGCTTGCTTGCTGCCCGCCTGCCACCAGCTGCGCACGCATGTCCCGCCATAGCCGTTCCCTGGTTGCCCTATCGAGACACTCCATGGCACGCACCTCTTCCAACACCAGATCGGAACGGTCAAACGGAGCGACACCTGGGATCGGCGAGGCGAGGAGCCCGTCGCACAGCGAGGTTGAGGCTTGCGGAGCCGGGCGCCAGACCGCCTCTCGCTGTTCCAACTCACGGCGGAGGAGCGAGAGATAAAAGTCATAGGCTGGCAGATTGGCAAACGACCCGAGCTCACGGCAGAGCCGATCTCGCGCGCGCAGGGAGTAGTCCAACACATACTGCAACTGGTCGTTCGGCAGCGTGTAGAGCGCCACGTTGGCCGGATGGATACAGGTGTTGATGTGCACCGGGAGTTCCTGTTGGGCCGCGAACCGGAACACTTCCGGCAGCTCAAACCAGTTCTTGCGATGCTCGGTGACATTGAGCATCAGATACAGCGGTTTCCGCTTGCGCAAGTCCAAGTAATAGGCCAGGTTCTGGTGAAAGACGCGGCTCCGCAGCCCATACCGGACCTTCTCATGGACAGCTGGGCTCAGCGCATCCATCGACACGGCAATACACGTGAAATTGAGGGTGTCCAGATATCGCTTCACACGGGACGTCAGGACCGTCCCGTTGGTGTTCACATAGATGGAGCAGCGCGCCCTGGTCTTCTCGATGAGATCGAGAATCTGCAAGTGTTCGTCGACCAAGAAGGGCTCCCCGCCATAGAACTCCACGTGTTCGAGATGCGGCAGGATTTCTTCCACGTCCCGGAAAAATCGCTCACCATAGCGGGGCTTGACCGGCGGCAGCTTGTCAAATTCCCGTCTGATGCGCGAACTGGTCTCGCCGTCGCACATCAGGCAAGCCAAATTGCACTCATTCGTGAGCCGGAAGATCATGCGGGTCGGGTAGCGCGGCACGGCGGCTTTCGCCGGGCGCTCGTCGAACTGTGCGACCGAGAAGGCCTGTCCGCATTGCCCGGCATCGATGTGGCGGACGCAATGGCGACAGACATCCGGGTCGAGGCGATAGGCCAACATCTGCTCGCGAAGCTGCTGCATGACCGATCCCCGCCAGAGATCGAGGATTGACAGGTCTTCGTGTGCGACCGCCAGCTGTTTCCCAAAGTGATTGCAGGGGGTGATCACCCCGCTCGGACTGCAATCAAGCGTGGTAAAGGGGGCATGACAGAGCGGTCGCACCCCCGTCTTGTTCATGTGCCGGCGTACCCATGGTTGACGGGCGCCATCGTATTGATCCTGCGTCACCGGCAGCGCATTCCCGGACGTGAGCTGGATGAGGGGACTCCGGTCCTTCGCGGGCATCGCCCCGAGAAGCTTCCGCGCCCATGTCGCCAGCCGTTGTATCATCGGCGTAGAGACTCCTCGGCCGACCTGCCATGCCCTGAATCCCAGAGCGACTTGACGCCCCTCCCCAACCGAACCAACCAGTGTCCGGCCAATCCTCGCCAGGCCTCTTCGGCCTGCTCAGCCCGTTGTTGCCAGGCAGATCGATCCTGATCCAACTGCCGGAGGCTCGCTTCCAGCATCCCCAAACGGCGTTGTACCTGTCCCACCTCCGCCAAAACCCGCTGCTGCTCCAGCTCGGCAAACTGCTGAACCTCGGCCAGCCGCCGAGCCTGTTCCTCCCGCTCACGTCTCAACGCCTGTTCCAGCTCAGTGATCTGGCTGGCCTTGGCGGCTAGTTCAGATTCGTACTCCTCGAAGAACAATCGGATCGACGGCGCGTGTGTTCGAATCATCTGTTTCAGGGCACTCAGTGCGCGCGCAGCAAGACCCTCCGCCTGTGACTGGACCTCCAGCGCGTTGAGAAATACCTTGATCGACTGATGCACGCGGGGCCAGAGCTGCTCCCACCCCTGCGGAGGGAGGCACGTCGGCAAGGGAGCGGCGCGAAAGAGGCACTCGGCAACCGCATCCGGATAGAGTTCGGGGAAATGGTCTTCGCCAACCTGAACGAGAAGCGACCTCGCATCCCCGCCGCTCCCGATGACGAGTCCCGCGCACCAGGAAAGAAAATAGAATTCCTCTCGGTGCACCCCTTCCGGAGGCAGCCCTTGCGCATGGGCCGGAGCCGGATGCGGCACGCGTGGATCGGGCGCATGCCCCTGTTTCAACACTCGAAGTCCATCTTGAAGCACCTGGGCTGCATCGAGCGACACCGAATGGGGACACATCCGATAATAGGCCAACACTTCACGGACGGCCCCGAACATCGCCCCTGTTCTAGCCACGCGCTGCCAGAGATCCCAATCCGGCAAGCGCTCGAGCTGTTCATCGAACCCTCCCACCGCCTGGACGATCGACTTTTTGACGAGGCAGGCATGGACATTGAAGGCGGCGCGCCGGGCCAGCACAGGAAAGAGATCTCCTTCCGGAGGCTCATACGAATCTCCCACTTGGGTTCCATCGGAAGCCACCCGCACCGCCTTGCAATGCACTGCATCCAAGGCCGGATTCGCGCACAGGGCCTGCGTCATCCGGGCCAAGTAATTGGGGAGTATCCAGTCGTCCGAATCAAGGAAGAGCAGCCAGTCATACTGCGCCGCCGTAATCCCGGTATTTCTCGCAGCCCCTTCGCCGCCATTCGATCGGCTCACCATTCGAATGCGACGATCCCTTGCGGCAAACTCTTTGGCGATTTTCGCCGTGTCGTCCTGCGAGCCGTCGTCGACAATAATCGCCTCCCACTCCTCATGGGACTGGGCCAAGACCGAGTAGAGCGTCGACGCCAGCGTCGCCGAGGCATTGTAGGCCGGGATGATGATGGAGACCTTCATCCGCTCACCCCTTGACCACCGGTCGCCGGCGCCCACACCAGACGCAGCAGGCTCCACAGCGGGAGCACGGCCAATGCCGCCACGATCGGAGCGGCAGCAGCGTTGTAGCGTGGGGAGAAATATTCCACCCCCGCCGATGCAAGCAGATACCCCGCCGGGATCCATGCCATGGCCAGGATCAGGATGCGCTGCGGCAGCAGCATCCCAACCAAGAGGCCGGCAACGGCAAGCCAACAGAGCGGCGGCCAGAGGGTCCAGTGGAGGCCTTCCATCATCTGCCGCCACATGAAGCTGGCGCGCGTCAAGGGGAGCGGAGGGGGTGACTCCAGTTCTACGTGACGCGCGATCGTATCTCCCCAGGCTGCAATCCAATCAGTAGGCGCAATCAACATTCTCCACGCAAGCCGCGGGGTATACGCCACGAAGGCCCACGGATCCTTTCGGATTCCTTCGAGGGCCACGCGGCGAAACAAGGCTTCCACGTCATCGTCGCTCCACCCCTGCAACGGACCATGGCTCCTCACGTCCCACCATGTCTCACCGCGTGGATCCCAGCCCTCGAGCAACGCCAACAGTGACCGCGTCGCGGGGGCTGTGACATCCAGCTGTCGTTGCTCTGTCACAACTCGATTGAAGAGATGGAACCCCTGCGAGGAGGCCAAGGTGAGCTGGCCGGACTTGTAGGCGAACCACGACAGGGGCAATAGGACCGTGATGGCCGCAATCACCAGAGCACTGCCGAGAAGGCGATACCGAAAGGGTCTCGTCGCGCCGACGCTAATCAGACAGATCGACGGAAACAGAGCGAGCAAAGGGACAACCCTCAAGGTCCCTCCCCACCCGGCTAGCAACCCCGCCATGACCGCGAATCGCCACTGCCCGGTCTCCATGGAGCGGACGGCACAGTAGAGGGCCCCTGTCATCGCAAAACAGGTCGGCATTTCTGACATGACGGCCTGTGACGCAGCCAAAGTGGGAGACAAGGCTCCGGCCAAGAGTCCGCCGATGAGCGCGAACTCTGTTGGCATGACCCTCAGAAGCAGCCGATAGATCCACAGTCCTACCACCACGGTCATGGCGTGCTGAGCCAAGGTGATGCAGCGCCCGAGTTCTTGAGCTGAGAACGCCCGGATCACGGCCAACAGGGCAGGATATCCAGGAGGGAAATACGAAGGTTCCCCTTTGAGAAAGATTTCCCGTATCGAGTCGAGATAGCCGGGGGAATCGTTGTTCGTTCCCACGGCTTGGGAGCTCCAGAAGAGGAGGTGCACGGTGGAGAGGCAAAGGAGGAGCCAGATCTCCGGTCTGCGGCCTCCATGAATCGGCCACACCCACCATGCGAGGGTTGCAAACACGATGATCCCTCCGGCAAAGGACAGCGCCGAAGGGGCCGCGAGAGGATGTTCGACGATGAAGAGCCGATCGGCGCCGTCGACCGCTCGTATCTCGACTACACTCACCGCGCCCTGTTGCTGCTCCACCCGGACAGCCCCCGTCCACTCACGAGCTCGCAGGAACAACAGCCATCGGGTCCCGCTGAATGTGAGGCTCTCCCCGCCCCTGCCCACTAAGGCAGGCGGCAACCCACTGCCCCTCTCCGTATTCGGCTCCCAGCCGTTCAGGGCTTGAAGCGCGGGCCATCGCAACAATTGCCCATCCACCAGCAGGCTTTCGAGCATGACTCGCGATCGGGCTCCGCCCTGATTGTCCGGCTGGAAGGTCAGCCGGCTCTCACCAGCCTCCTGGAAGGCTCCGCGCGCGCCAACTGTCTGCGAGGCCGACCAGGCGAGCATCAGGACGGTCGTCCCCATAATGACCCACCGGAGGACGAGGCAGAGGGCCCCTCCGCGATCCAGTCCGTGGAGCGCGACCGTTGGCGAACAGACAGCCTGGCTCATGCTCGATGCCGTCATACGACTAGTCCGCGAGCGAATACCGCACGATGCAGTACAGGGCCTTCACGGCGTCCTTGAACCCGATCTTCTTGCCTTCGGCATAGTCGCGCCCCGAATAGGAAATCGGCATCTCGTAGAATCGGCACTTCCGCCGCGCCAGTTTGGCTGTCAGTTCGGGTTCGACGCCGAACCGGTTCTGCGCGATTCGAATCGACTGCACCACCTCTCGTCGGAAGACTTTGAAGCCCGTCTCCATATCCGTGAGATTGAGATTGGTGCACATGTTCGACAGCAAGGTCAGCAGCCCGTTGGCCACGCGATGCCAAAACAAATGGACGCGGGTGACGTTGCCGATGAAGCGGGAGCCATAGACGACGTCCGCCCGTCCATCGACGATCGGCTGGATCAGCTTGACGTACTCCGCCGGGTCATATTCCAGATCCGCATCCTGCACGACGATCACGTCGCCGGTCGCATGCCGAAAGGCGGTCCTGAGCGCCGCGCCTTTTCCATAATTGCGATCGTGATACAGAATGCGCACATCCGCGTCGGATTCGAGCATCTGAAGAAACTCGCATGTGCCATCCGTGCTGCCGTCGTCGACGATAATGATTTCTTTCTGGAGGGACACGCGCCGAACCCGCTCGATGATCTCGCGAATGGTGGTCCGCTCGTTGAAGACCGGCATCGCGATGGACAGTTTGAATCCCGGCGGGAGTGGATAGATGCCAAGTTGGCGCAACGCGGCATCCCCGCAGAGCCCCCGCAGCTGCTCTAGCAACCCGCTGCCCCCCGAATGCTGATCAGCGGCCGCCGGCATGATCCGCGCAGGATTTCCCTCGAGTCGCCTCATCGGAGGCCTCCCGCGCCGCGCCCCTTCGTCACTTCTGCAGGCCACTTTCCCGAGACCATTTCGCTCACGCTCGTCGCCGATCCCCCTGCAAAATCGTGCGGTACCACTCAACCGAACGCCGGGCAATTTCCTGGTCCGTGTATGAGTCCTCGACCGTCCGGCGTGCGGCCGCGCCCAACCGCTCCCGCAGCCCACGGTCCTCGATCAACTGTTCCAGCGCGTCCACGTAGTGCGCGGCCGTGCCGTTGGCCGCAAGCATCCCGTTCTCTCCGTGGCGGATTAACTCCGGCATCCCTCCCTGATTCGAGCTCACGATCGCGCAGCCCGCGGCCATGGCCTCCAAGCAGGAATAGGGGCAGTTTTCCCAGAGGCTGGGGATGAGAAAGATATCCGCCGCCATGAGGCAGGCCCGCACGTCCGAGAGATCCAGCTTCCCCAGAAAATGGAACGAGCCTTTCAATCGGGCCCGCTTCACCGCGGGCATGATCTCGTGGACCATGTGGCCGAACAGGTCCTGGCCAGCGAACACCATCGCAACCTCATGCCGCTCCAAGATCGTCCGTGCGATCTCGGCGCACAGGTGAATGCCTTTGCGCCGCTCCATCCGCCCGGAGAACAGAATGATCGGCCGGTCTGTCGGCAAATCGAACTTCCGCCTGGCATCGCTATAGGGCAACTTGTCGAAGAGTTCGAGATCGATGCCGTTGGGGATCACGTGAATCGGCCGGCGCACGTTCAAATCTCGCGTCACCGCTTCGGCGAGAAACCGAGAACAGGAAGTCAGGCTCCGCGCCTCAACGATCGCGCGTTGCTCCACCATGGAACAGAGCCTGTGGTCCGTCCGCGACACCTCATAGAAGGGCATGATCAGTCTGGCCGGAGAATGGAATTTCACCACCGTGGGGATCTCCAGCCGAGCGGTGAGCCACGCCCCTTCGGCGCCGCATTCCGGCATCTCCACGACATCGAGCGGTTCGGTCCGCATTAAAGCCATCAGCCCATGGTGCATGGACAACGCATTCTCCAGTCGATTCTTCGTCCACCACAGCTTCAGCGACCCGAGGCGACTGAACAGCCGCATCCATGGGCCCTCATGCCGATAGCGGTGGACGATGACTCCATCGTGGTCCGAGCGCCGGAGGCCGGTCGTCTCCGTTGCGCCGGCCAAGACATGCACCCGATAGCCCAACTTCGCCAGGCCCCGTGCCTGGTAGTAGGTGTAGGTTCCGATGCCGCCGAACCCCGTCTCCGGGGGGTATTCATAGGACAGGAGCGCGATGTTCATGCCGCCTCCCTCCGATGCTGGACGGTGGGCGACGACGTCGGAAAGCCAATCGCGCGAGACAAGCGCTGCCCTGCGTAGCGCAGCGCCCATCCCGGATAGCATGCGCACAGGGTCACGCCGGAAAGCGCCGCGCGAAGCAGGTTGCCCTTCACCGGATCGCCTACGCCCTTCGCTTCCCGCATGAGCAGCGCGCTCAGCGTGACGGCGTGATCTTTCAGCAAGGACTCGTATGCATGAAGGACCGCGTGGGCAATGCCATCGGCCTCGGCCTGTTCCATCGGCGGCGCCCCGCTGGCGGGTGCGGCCAACACGGCCTGCAACGGCTCCGGGATGACCTCCCCTTGCCGCCCTTGCCGAAGACAGGTCAGCCACAGATCCCACTGCGGTCGTGTCACGAGGTGCTCGGGGAACCCTCCCATGGCCGCCAGATGCTCCCGTCGCACCATCGCGGCTCCCGCTCCCAACGTATTCTCCAGGAGTAGCAGGGGTTCCACGGCCCCGAGCGGCTCCGGCAGCTCGCCTGTAACTCCCGCTCCGTGCGCCTCGCCGTCTGCTCGTCCGTAGGTCGTCACATAGGTCAGGTCCGGGCGAGCACAGAGCGCTGAGACGCAGCGTCGCAAGAATCGTCGATCGAGACGGATGCGCCTGTCCAGGGGCACGACGAATTGTCCCTTGGCACGTTGTAACGCCGCATTCCACGCGGCCGCGAGCCCAGGCCGCTCCGCCTGGACAATGTGGAAAGGATGCCCTTTGCCCGTTTTCCCGCCCGCCTTGTCCACGGAGGGCGCGTTGGCCTGCGGCGGCAACGCCAACAGGATCTCGACATGGGGATAGTCCAACTCGCGCAGAGCCTCCAGCGCTTCGGCCGTGCGGTGGTCATCCCCATCGGCTGCCAGGAGGACACTCACCGGCGGCTGCCTGACGGTGGCGGCTCGCCCTTCGGACGACGCAAGGGCTGCGATCGAGTCATAGGTCTCCCGTGTCCGCGCCCCTTGGGTTCGGCAGGCCTGCGCAAACTCGGCGCGAAGCCGTTCACGCTGACTGCCCTCCCGCCGTCGCTGATCGAGCGCAATGAGAAGCGCCCGCGCCAGCGCCTCATGATCTTCGGATGGGTAGCAGGCGGCCGGGATGCCATAGTCTTGAATCACCTCCGGAATTCCCCCGGCATCGCTGCACACCAGCTGACAGCCGGCGCCGGCGGCCTCCAGAATGACGTTGGGATAGTTGTCCCCCCGGGACGGCACGACGCAGAGGTCCACGTCGGTCGCCAGCCAGGCCAACAGCTTCGGCCGGGGCATGGCGTTCTGAATCGTCCAGTTCGGCACCTCAGCCAGCAATCGGTGCAATGAGGCGGCCATGCTCCGATCGCCGGGCAGACCGACGGAGTCGTGGCCGCAGAAGACCCAGCGCACGTCGGCGCCCAACGACCCGGCCGCGACCATCGACACGAGCGCGCGAGCCAGGACATCCTGCCCCTTTCGCCGCTCCAACCGGCTGATGCAGGCCACCGTGATGGCGGCCGCTTGTGCGCAGGACGATACTCGCGGCCGATCCGGCGGCACAGGGCTCGTCACGATGGGATAGCCTCTGCGGAACATCGGTCGTCCCGCGCGCTCGGATCGCAGTGGCGCCAACAGGTACTCAGTCGGGCTCAGCACGACATCCGCATGGGCCTTCACATACTGTTCCATGAAGTGGGTGATGAGCTCGGCCCGTTGGACCAAGGCGCCGTGATGCCACTCGGCGACGTCCTTGGTGGACGAATGCAGATGGACGACGAGCCGCGCGCCGGGAAGCGCCCCTGCCATCCGATGGTGACGGACCGCGTGAAACCCGGGACCCCGCCAGTCCGGGAACTCGATGACGTCATAGGGCATCGCCTCATGCAGTCTCGCCATCGTGCGCCAGTATCGTTCCGACCGGAGAAGATCCGGCAGCCCCCAGCCGATCGTCGCCTTGTCCACTCGATCGAGGTCCAGAAGCCGAATCCCGGCTTTCGCAAAGGCCTTGACTGTCCTGGAGAAATCCGGTCGCATCCCGGCGGGCGGATAGGCAAAGTCCGTCAAGACATCGACGTCCCATCCGGCCTCCGCAAGCAGGTGCGCAACCTCACACACATAGGTCCCGATCCCGCCGTTGACGTACAGCGGCGAGACCTCTGGGTAGGCAAAAAGAATTCGACGCATAGCGGACCACTTTCAGCCGATGCCCGGCACGAGACAGACCTCGCCCCGGGCTTAAGGCACTAACCACCGTTATCGGACAGAATTCGAACTTGATTGAGTGGAAAGAAGGACCAGGCAGGCAGTCGGTCTGCGCCCTTCCGCCAGCCCCCCGGCGACTCGCGCTCAGGGCTCAAGCGGAAGCGGACCGTCGGGTGTATAGGTACTCTGCAACCAAGCCAGCGAACACCGCCGCCTGGGAGGTCGCCAGCAAGGTGACCGACAGATACCGCTCACGAGTGCCTGTCGCGCGAAGGCAGCTCCGCAGAGCCTCCGCCCAGAACTCCTGGCCGATCGCATAGCCGCGCTGACCGGCGCGGAGACAGGCTTGGCGAAACCGGTAGGCGCCCCGGCCATAGCCAAACTGCTGCTTCCAGAACCCACCCAGGGTCAAGCAGTGGCGATGCCGGACCAGTGCGCCCGCTTCCAACCGTATGGGAAGTCCGTGGCGGGTCCATCGCGCGCAGAACTCTCGGTCCTCCCCAGCCGCGAGCGGAAAGCTCTCGTCAAACCCCCCGACCTCGAGAAACCGCGATCGGGCCATGGCCAAATTGTTCGAGGTCACGAACCGAAGACTCTGCGGATGACGGTCATAGTAGGCATAGAGGCCGTCGATCAGGAGCTGACTCACCGTGGAATAGGGGTTATCGGCGCAGGCATTGACGGTGCGCCCCCCGATCAGGGCGTTGGGCGCCGCCCGCAACCGATCTTCCAGGGCGCGCAACCAACCGGGGGCGACGAGGCAGTCGTCGTCCGTGAACGCCAACCAGTCGCCCTTCGCGGCCCGCGCGCCGGTATTCCGAGCTGCAGCAGGGCCGGCGTGGCGTTGTTCCAGCAGGCGAACCGAGAGGCGCGCCTGGCATTCCGTCACCACACCGCGCGGGGGAACCGGACTGGCATCGTCGACGACCAGAACCTCAAACCGATCATGCGGATAGTCGAGATGCGCGAGCGAGCGGAGGCACTCCCGCAGTTGGTCCGCCCGCCGATACGTCGGGATAATGATCGAGAACGTCGGAGGCACAGCGGCCATCGACTATGACGCCCTCGCGCGGAGCCCGATGATCACGTTGTAGATATACCCCACGGCCCATCCAAACAGTGCCCCGGTCATCGCCCCATAACAGAGCCCGACGACGCTCCCGCCCCACGTCACCGAGTAGCCGATGAAGTAGTGGCTCAACAATTGGAGATGTTGTCCCACCTGCGGGCCGTCTTGCAGCACGAGAATCACCGTCATGAGAAACAGCGCAAGCCCGCCGATCATGCCCGAGACGCTCGCCAAGACCCCGGCGTGCAACTTGGTCACTGCGCGTCCAATGACATCCGCTTCCGTCTGTGTTCGTGGCATGGTCTGACCTCCTGACTGACGTCTCGTCTCCCCTATACTCGACCTAAGACATCGCGCTCCAACTCGGCATTCGCATGGCGGCGCGCATGCCAGGCATAGAGTTGCAAGGCCCAATTTCTGCCCGCTGCGGCGCCGCATCCGAGTAGGAATCCCAGTCCGCCGACTTCGCCCGCACCAAGGCCCGCACCCTCCCAACTGACCGTGAAGCCCGGCAAGAAGTAGCGCAGCAAGGCGAGGGTCGGCCCCGGCACGTAACTCCCCTGCAGCAGCAGCACGGCGGTCGCCGCGAAGATCGCCAGGCCGCCCACGGCCGCGACGGCGATCCCGAGGGCCACTTCGTCGAGCTTGGCAAAGGCCACGGCGATCACTTCGTCGCCCGAGATGGGCGCGCTCGGCACCGGCACAATGACGCGCGAGGGGACCAACCGGTCTCCCGACGTGGTCGCGCGACGTTCCTGTTCTTCGTGATAGGCCTTTTCAGTATTCACCGTCCACACATCGTGGCGCTCGCCGATCAGGGTGCGAGCGGCATAGAGGCCCGTCAGCATGGAGTGGTCTTGATTGTTGTAGCGATGGAGCCCGTTCCGGCCGATGGTTTGAAGATTCTCTATCCCGCCCAGATAGCGGCGGAGGGTGTCGACCTGTTCCTGATAGCCATGATCATAGACCGGATAGGCTTTCTCGGCCCGGACCACCGTACCGTCCTCGACCTCATGCGGTTCGATCAGTCGCAGCCGGGCGCACTCCCGAATGCCCAGCTCGATCAATCGCGCATCGGGCCACAGCCATTCCTCGTCTTTGTCCCAGAGGAAATATTCCAGCCCGAGCGAGGTCTTCGCCCCGTCCGGCACCATGAAGGGGCTCCAATTCTTGTAGTTCTGAATCCGCCCGAGTTTGACTTCCGGAGAATGCACGTAGAGCCAGTTGTCGATGAACACGTCTGGACGATTGACCATCAAGACCACGGTGAGGTAGTCGCGGTATCGCAGGCGCGCGGCCGCGCGGAGGATCTCCAGCGGGGGTTCTGGGTCCAGGGCCCGGATCAACTCGCGCAGAGGCATCGTCGAAATACAGGCGTCTCCGTCGAATTCGACGCGCTCCCCGTGACTGGTCCGCCCGATCACCGCGGTCACTCGCCCTCGCCGATGCAGGATCCGTTCGACCCGGACGCCGCGTTGAGTCGTCCCGCCCCGCTGGGTCACGAGTTCTTCGCAGCGCTCCCACATCATGCCGGGACCGAGCCGTGGGTAGTAAAACCGCTCGATCAGAGATGTAATTTCGTCGCCATCCGGTCCTCGGCTCGCACCCAGCAATGCTTTGCGCAAGGCCTCCCGGAGGGACAAATTCTTGATCCGCTGCGCCGCCCAATCTGCGGAAATCTCCGCGCAGGGGATGCCCCAAACTTTCTCGGTATAGGTCTTGAAGAAGATGCGATAGAGCCGTCGTCCGAAACGGTTCGACACCCAGTCCTCGAAATTCGTTTCGGGCAGCGTCGGAGCGATCTTGGCCTGTGCGTAGCTCAAGCAAACCAGCGCCGACTCGGCGAGTCCCAGACCGGCTAGGGCGTTGGCAGCCTTGAGCGGGTAGTCGAAGAAGTGATCATTGTAGTAGATGCGGGAGACGCGTGGCCGTAGTAGAAACTCTTCGCCGAGGATCTCGTGCCAGAGATCATTGATCACCGGCACTTTCGAGAAGAACCGATGCCCGCCAATGTCGAACCGGTACCCCTTGTAGTTCACCGTACGCGAGATGCCCCCGACTTGGTCGGCTTCCTCCAGCACGGTCGGGCGGAACCCCTGCTTGGTCAATTCATAGGCCGCCGTTAATCCGGCAGGACCGGCCCCGATGACGACGACCCGTCCCTGGCTCATCGGCCCACTCCCATCCGTGTCAGACGAGGGCCGGGCCAGTTGGAGGCGCCGCAGGCACCCAGGATGTGCCAGGCGGTACCGAGCGCGAAGCCCAGGCCCGAATAGACGAAGTACAGCCAGTGCCAGAGCACCGCCAACCCCATAAACCCCAGCCCACGTTTGCGGAGGCAAAACCGGTAGAAGTCCCAATTCAACAGGGCCAGCAGACCGACGGCCGGGCCGACGCTCAACAAGGCGGGGGGCCACCAGATGCCTGCGATCATGCCGCAGACCAGCAGGAACGCCGCCGCGGTGCTGAGACGTCCTTGCACAGAGAGATTGAGATCATTGGGCGTATGACGGCGACCATAAATCAGGAGCGTCCAGGGAATGGCTCGCTGAAACAGATCAGTGCGGAGCAGGCCCCAGAGGGTCCATCGCTTGAGATGCTTCACTTGGAGGGCCTTGCACAGTCGCATGCGCGCGCCGGCGTCTTTGAGTCGATAGCCCAGTTCAATATCTTCGATCGACGGCTTACGATAGCGATCACTGAACCCGCCGGACGCGATGAAGAGGTCCCGCCGGATCGCGCCGCAGGCGCCCCAGAAGGTCGAAGCCTCTTCACGCCCCTGCTGGTGAACATAGTGGTGCAGCAAGTTTCGGTACTGCGAGAGGAACGACGGATCTCCCGGCGCATCGTCGTAGGAGCCGATGACGGCATCGAGCGAAGAATCCTGAGCAAATAACTCAGCCACTCGTCGGACCGTGTCCGATGGAACCACCACGTCGGCGTCCACGAAAAACAGGATCGCCCCTCGCGCCGCCTGCGCGCCGAGATTTCGCGCCAACGCCGGCCCGCTCGCCGCGGGCACTCGGATCACCGTGGCGCCCGAGGCAGCCGCCGACTTCCCCGATCCGTCCGTATCTCCGTTCGCCACCACAATCAGTTCCAGTGGCTTCGGCGAGAGGGCTGCCAAGGCATCCAGACATCGTCGGAAGGCCTCGCCACCGTTATAGACCGGCACGATGATGGAGACCGACGGGCTCTCCGAATCGGGAACAAGCTTCATTACAGCTGACGACTGCATCCGAGCCATTAGGATGAACGTCCCTTCATGACATGCATGTGCGGAGATCCACGCAGACCCCACCTCCAGGCAGGGTGCGCGTCCCCTCAAGACACTATCGGAGAAAGAAAGGAGAGCGTTTAGGCGGGAACCGGCTGAAATCTTCTCGAATCGACCGGCTTAGGGGCCTATGGAACACAACGGACAACAACGGATACGAATCGGCAGGCATTGGTCACAGATGGCAGGGAAGCGTTGTTGCGCAGTCTCTATAAGAATGTGGAGGGGGAATACGTGGAGCTGACCTGGTTAGCCCGCATTATTCACGAGGATTCGTGACGAAACCGCTGAGACGCCACGCGAGACGGACAGGCACAGCCGCGAAGGACCGAGGCGTACTTGAAACAGTACGTTGAAGGACTGAGCGGCGAGCACGCCCGCCGTCAGGCTTGTCGTAGCGGCGTATCGGCGGTTGCAGTAGAAGCATTCGTGAATAATGCGGGTTAGGACAGGGGTGGCGAGGCTTCCTGAGCGGGGACTCCGGACTTCCCACCGAGCAGGGCCAAACAGACAAGCCCGATGCCGATCCAGACTAGTTCGCGCACGCGGCGGAGGAGCGCGAAGGTGAGCCCGGTGACGTCGGAATACCCAAAGGCCTTCAAGAGCAGGAGATTGCCGCCTTCTTGGGCGCCGAGACTCCCAGGAATAAAGAAGGTGCCGCCTTTGATGAAGACCGAGAGTGCCCCAATCGCAATAGACGATGGGATGCTGACCGGCCCGCCCAGACAGGCCAGAATCACGTAGACCTCCACGGCTTCCGCCATCCAGCCTAGGAGATAGAGTAACGACGAAAGCGCAAACGCTCCGCGATGTTCGTTATAGAAGGTGAGGATCGTGTGATCGACGGATCGGAGCTTCTCCTCGCGGGCTTCGAGGTAGCCGATGCACAGCCCCACCGTTCGCAGCATCGACAGGCCCCAGGTAAAGAGTCCCCGCCGCTGGACAAACACAAAGGCCAGCACCCCGACGAGCAGGAGCCCCACGCCGATCACCGCGGCGGCGAGGGTCTGCGTGGCGGAGCCCGCGCCGCCGAGCAGCCAGAGCCCAAGCCCGAGTCCGATGAGAATGAAGAGGACCTCCGCCAGCGACATGATGGTCTTGGCGATCACGACTGAGGCCAAACCATCGACCATCGGCACCTGATATCGGCTCAAAAGAAAGGCCTTCAGCGGCTCGCCGCCCATGTAGGCCGTGGGGGTCGTCATGTTCACCACTTCGCCGGCCGTCCGGATCGCGAGCAGCCTGCCGAACGAGAGCGACCTGGCATGATTCACCAACGTCACTCGCCACCCGTAGGCTTCGACGAGGTACATCACAAGGGACGGCAACAAGATGATGGCCAGGGTCGCAGGCCCCAGGGCGGTGATCGTCTCAACGAGCCGACCGGGACCGACATGCCACACCAGACCGATGAGGGTGAGGAGACCGAGGAGAAGGAGCGCGACCCTAAGCACTGGGAGAAGGAACAGAGGTTCGGCTGACCCAGGCCAACATGACCCAGAAGACGTTGGCGCCGATCGCCGTCAGCCACAGGAACCAGGGCAGGAGTCCCGCCAGCGCGAAGGCGAGCAGCGCCACGGAGAAGTCGCGGCTGGCCATGTTCTTGAGGATGAATTCGACCCGCGCGGCCTGCTCGGGTGTCCGCCACCCGCCGCGCTCGCGAATGCGCTTGGCGCGGGCCACGAGCAGGAGGGAGATGAGGTTCGCCGCGATGGCGGCGCCACCCAGCACCAGCGGCAGCCCGGCGCCGGCTGTTTCGCCGGTCGCCGACGAGAAGAGCCCCCAGGCGATGCCGGCGAAGATGGCCATGTGGACGACATTATCTCCGATCAGATCGAGTTGTTCCCCCGACTTGGATTCGGAAAACGTCAGCCGCGCCACCTCGCCGTCACAGCAGTCGACGATGGCCGACAGCTGAAACAGCAGTGCGCCGATGAGACCGGCCGCATAACTCCCGAGAGCGAAGGCCGCCGCCGCGCCCAGCCCGATGACGATCGACAGCCAGGTCACCGCATTCGGCGACAGCCGCAGGACGAGAAAGAGCCGCGACAGCAGCGCGGACACCTTGCGGTTGAAGTAGGTATCGACGAAACCCTCGAATGGGCCGCGCAACGAGCGGAACAGCACCCGCTCCGCCGCCGAGGCTCCGTGCGAGCCCCGCACGGGGTGACACCAGAGTCCCGAGTCGGCCTGCGCCTCGACGACCTTTACGCGACCGGTCGGCGCCAATCGCTCCAGCAGGCTGCGGATCGGCAACGCGCCGGGCGCCGCGGCCGCCGCCATGCCCAGCATCGGTCCCGGCAGCGCCAGCAGATCCACCGCGTGCAGATCGGTCTCCCGGGCGTCCTCGGACAAGTCGTCCGATGGCTCCGCCACGCCGGTGAGCCGCCCGTCATGCCACGCCACGATCGGATTGCGCAGCTCCACGCGCGCCGCGCGGGCTTCCCGCTGGGCGACCAACACCGTCGTTTCGCCGCCGCGCACCTCGTCGCGCAGCCGTTCGATGAGGCTCCGGCCGAACATGAGGCGAGGCCCCACCAACAGGCAGGGACCTTGGATGTCGTCGGACAGGGTTTCCCAGGTATGGGGATCGGTCAGCGGAAATTCTCGGACGGGCATCCACCGCACGGTCAGCGTCACCCGTGGATCATCGCGGAGAGAGCGCCGCAAGGCCTCTTCCTGCTCGCCCGCCAGAACCAAGAGCTGCGTCACGCCCGCCCGCTGCAGCGTCAAGACGGCCCGCTGAAAGAGCGTGAGCCCGCCGATCTGCATGAGGGGGGTGATTTCCCGCCGCCCCGTCGGCCCCGGCCCGTCGCCGAACAGACCGGTCGTCGTCAGGAGGATGGCGTGATCGAGCACGCGCGCGCTGGTCGCCTGTTGGAGGGTGTTGGCCATGGCGCCTCGCTGAGGCTAGGGGCGATGGGCGAGAGGCGATCGGAGATCCAAGTATCCCTTTACGCCCATAGCGCCTCGCCTATGACCTCGTGCCCATTTCAACCCAATTTCGGCAAGATCTCGCGTTCGGCGCGCGCGACATCTTCGGGAAAGTCGATCTCGATCCAAGGCAATCCGCCGATGCGCTCGAAGCCCACCTGCGCCTCGCCGAAGAAGTCCAGGAGCGCGTCTTCATATTCCATGTCGAGCAATCCGCGGTCGACGCAGCGTTGGAGCGACGCGACCAGAGTCGGGGCATCGGCTCCGCGCACCTTCAGGAATCCCACGCCCTCGCCGGCCAGGTCGTAGGAGGAGGGCATGCGCTTCGTGAGCGCCACCACCCGTCCGCCGCGCACCACCACCATGCACTCTTCGGTCTCCTGTTTCACCGACTCATCCATCAAGAGAGCGTTCGGACTCTTCGACTGCACCAGCCGCCGCATGACCTCGCGATGGTACAGCACGTCCGCGTCCATCACGATCGCGTCGCCGTCGAGCGCGTGCCGGGCGATCCAGAGCGACCCGATACTGCCGCGCTGAAATTGTTCATTCACCAGATACGAGATCTCGACGCCCCCAAACTCGCTCCCGACCGCGGCGCGGATCATCTCTTGCTTGTAGCCCACCACCAGCGTCGCCTGCGCGACGCCCAACGAGGCGAGAATCTCCAGATGCCGCGCCAACAGGCTCTTGCCGCCGACCTCGATCAGGCACTTGGGCCGATGTTGCGTCACCGGCCAGAGGCGCTTGCCGACGCCGGCCGCGAGGATCACGGCTTTCATGCGCGAACGGTCGCCGACTCCAGCACGTCCTGGAACGCGCCCAGGAATCCTTCGAAATCTTTCAGCGTGAGCGCGCCCATGTTGGCCACGCGGAAGATCTTCTCGGCCAGCGGCCCCTGACCGGCATAGATGACATAGCCGCGTTCCTTCAGCCGGTCGTGCAAAACCGGATAGGAGACGCCTCCCGGGAGATGATAGGAGGTGATCGTATTCGATTGCAGCGCGGCCGGCAGCACGGGCTTCAGCCCCATCGCGGCCATGCGCTTCCGAATCAGGGCCGCGGCCTGCTTGTAGCGATGAATCCGGTTGGCGACGCCCTCCTCCAGCAGTTCGTTCAAGGCCTCGTCGAAGGCGTAGTACACCTGCACCGCCGGCGTGAAGGGAATGCTGCCCCGCTCTTGCTCGTCGTAGTAATGCGGCAGATGCAGATACATGGTGCGCCGGGGGTAGCTCCGCATCCGTTCGAGGAATCCCCTCCGGATCAGGACGAAGGAGACTCCGGGAAATCCTTGAATGCACTTGCCCGCGGTGCCGGCGACGAGATAGAGCTTCGAGCCGG
>FKKE01001001.1_pt5 | contig 37576 bp, 33 predicted proteins | sample 1106331 | NCBI WGS metagenome assembly FKKE01 (sample SAMEA3931202, study PRJEB13176) | freshwater metagenome | biome: Drinking water system; feature: drinking water; material: freshwater | place: China | collected 2013-02-06
ACCGTGGGATCGCTTTGCAGCGGGATGTGTCGCCTGAGTCGATTGTGAAAGACGGCGGAGATCAAGGGCCGTTCGGCCCCGACGCCCGTCTCCTTTTCGATGACCGACGCCAGCGTGAGCACTTGATGGAAGGTCATGCCGATTTCGGCGGCCCTGGCGGCCCATTCGGGCAGGACAGCCTTCTGCAACTCCCCTACCATCGCCTGAATGACCGTCTTCGCATGGCTCTGTTTGGCGAATTGATAGGTGTTGGGGAATAAATAGCCTTCCAGCGAACCGGCCTCCACCCCCAATGTCTTGGCAAATTCGGGATCGGCTGCCAGCCGAAGAAATTCTTCCTTGTCCGTGATGCCCTTGGCGTCGAGCAGGTCGGCGATCTGCGTCACCGTATAGCCTTCGGGAATCGTGACGGCGTGGGTCAGGACATGCCCGCCGGCCAAGTGTTGCAGGATCGCCTCCGGCGCCATCCCGGCGCGAAGCTGATATTCCCCGGACGGCAGGCGCCGTTCGACACCAGACCACTTGCCGAGCGCCACGAACCCCCAATCGCTCCGCACGAGGCGGTGGCGCGCCAGCAGCTCGGCGACTTGGCGCAAGGTCATCCCCTCGGTAATGTCGACGATTGCGGTCTCCGGTTGGCCGGGCAGAGGATCGGGAGGAAGGAACATGTCTCGGTAGGAAGCCAGCGCCACGCCCGACAAGATCGCGACGCCCAGGAGTGCCGGAATCGCCCGGTTCATGCCCCCTCTGGCGCGCCGGTCACGTCAGCCGTTCCGGAGTCCCCGGTGTCATGGCCGACGGGATCGCCGCCGGCCATATTATCCAAATAGCTTTGGAGCAAAATGGCGGCGGCCACGCGATCGACCGTGCCCTTCCGCTTGCGGCGGCTGACATTGGCCTGGATGAGCAGGTCCTCCGCGGCTTTGCTCGTCAACCGCTCGTCCCAGGCCACGACCGGCAGGGCCGTCGCCGCTCCGACCTGTTCGATGAATTGCTGGACGGCTTGCGCTTCGGGGCCGAGGCTGCCATCCGTCCTCACGGGAAAACCCATGAGGATGCGGCCGACTTCGTGAATTTCGGCCAGGCGGCGAATCCGAGCCAAGTCTTTGTCCAAGCCCTTGCGCTCGATGGTTTCCAAGGGTTGCGCCGTCCAGCCCAACTCGTCGCTCAAGGCGACGCCGATGCGCTTCGTGCCGGGGTCCAAGGCCATGATGCGGCGGCCGGCCATCATGCCCGTTAACGCGCCATCGCCGCGTCCACGGCGGGGAATATTGCATCCATCGCGGCCCGCACGCCGTCCGGATTTTTCCCCCCGGCTTGGGCCATTTCCGGTCGGCCGCCGCCGGTCCCGCCCACCGCGACTGCCATCGGCTTGATCAGGTCCCCGGCCTTCAACTTGCCGGTCAGGTCTTTGGTGACCACGACGAGCAGCACCACTTTTTCGTCCTTCACGGATGCCAGCGCGACGACCCCGCTGCCGAGCTTGTCCCTGAGGCGGTCGGCCAAGGCCCGCAGTTCTCCCTGTTCCATACCGTCGGCTTGTTGCGCATGGACCGTCACGCCCTGGATCGTCCGCACGATCGCTCCGGCTTCCCCCCCGGCCCCGCTGGCCAAGCGCAGCTTGACCTGCTCCAGCTCCCGCTCCTTGTCTTTGAGCTGCGCGACCAGTTTTTTGGCTTTCGTCACGAGTTCGGCGGGCGCCACTTTCAGCAAGTCGCTCAGTTCGCGAATCTCCTGTTGCAGCGCGCGGAGGTGCGCCATCGCGCCCCCGCCGGTCAGGGCCTCGATGCGCCGCACGCCAGCGGACACGCCCGTTTCCGTCACGATGCGGAAGAGGCCGATTTCGCCGGTATGGCGGCAATGGGTGCCGCCGCACAGTTCCCGGCTGAAGGCGTCCACCGACACGACGCGGACCTGGTCGCCGTACTTGTCGCCGAAGAAGGCCATCGCGCCGGAGGCCACGGCCTCGCGCACGCCCATGACCTGCGTGCAAACCTGGCTGTCCTTCCTCACCTGTTCGTTGACCATCGTTTCGATATCGTCGATGTCGCGCGAGGAGAGCGGCCGAAAATGGGCGAAGTCGAACCGCAGACGGTTCGGCGCCACCAGCGACCCATATTGGCGGACGTGGGGCCCCAGCAATTCCCGGAGGGCGGCATGGACCAGATGCGTCGCCGTGTGGTTGCGCGCGGCATCCTGTCTGGTGATCGGATTGACCGTCGCCGTCATCCGTTCGCCGACGCGCACCCGGCCTTGCGCCAACTTGCCCTTGTGGACGATCAAGTCCGGCGCCGGCTTCGTCGTTTCCGCCACATCGATCCGTCCATGCCCGGAAGCCAACATGCCTTGGTCCCCGACCTGGCCGCCCCCTTCCGGATAGAAGGGCGTTACATCCAGTATGATCTCCACCTCATCGCCCTCGGCCGCTTCCTGCACCAACCGGTCGTCTTTGAGGATGGCTCGCACGACGGCATCGGCCGTCAAGCCTTCGTAGCCGGTGAAGGTGGTCGGCCCATGCCGTTGCCCGGCTTCCTGCACGACGGGCCTGGTCTTGGCCGCCACGAAGTCCGCCTTATTGCGGGCCCGTTCCCGCTGCTCTTCCAAAGCCGCTTGGAAGCCGGGCTCGTCCACCGTCATGCCCTGCTCTTTACAGGCCTCCGTGATCAGGTCCAGCGGAAATCCATAGGTGTCATACAGTTTGAAGATGCCCTTGCCTTCCAGCAACGTGGTGCCGGCCTTCTTGGCGGCGGCGATCAAGTCGTTCAGGATCGGCAGGCTTTGGTCCAGAGTCGCGATGAAGCGCTCCTCTTCGCCCTGGACGGCTTGTACGACCGTCTCGGCCGCCTTGCCGATTTCCGGATAGGCCTGCCCCATCACCTCGACCACGGCGCCGGAGAGTTCGTAGAGAAAGGGCCGATCGGCGCCGAGGAGCCGGCCATGACGAGCCGCGCGTCGAAGAATGCGCCGCAGCACGTAGCCGCGGCTTTCGTTGGAGGGCAGGATGCCGTCCGCGATCAAGAAGGCGCCGGCGCGCAGATGGTCGGCGATGACGCGCATGGACCGATCCTGCGCCGCCTGCCGGCCGTAGACATGGCCGGTCTTGGCGCCGATAGCCGTGAGCAGGGGCAGAAAGAGGTCCGTGTCGTAGTTGCTGTGGACGCCCTGCACCACCGCGGCCAGACGCTCCAGCCCCATGCCCGTGTCGATGCTGGGCTTGGGCAGCGGCGTGAGTTTCCCGCCGGCATCCCGGTTGTATTGCATGAAGACCAGGTTCCAGATTTCCATCACCCGGTCGCCCTGGCCGTTGGGCACGTCATCGCCGGGCACGGCCGGCCCTTGGTCGTAATGGATTTCCGAGCAGGGGCCGCAAGGACCCGTATCGCCCATCTGCCAGAAGTTGTCTTTCTCGTCGAACCGCATGATGCGGCTGGTCGGCACGCCGATTTTCTGCCACAGGGCGAAGGCTTCGTCGTCCTCGCGGAAGACCGTGACCCAGAGTTTGTCTTTGGAGAGGCCGACGACCTCGGTCAAGAACTCCCACCCGTATCGAATGGCGTCCGTCTTGAAATAGTCGCCGAACGAAAAGTTGCCCAACATCTCGAAGAAGGTATGGTGCCGGCCCGTGTAGCCGACGTTTTCGAGGTCGTTGTGCTTGCCCCCGGCCCTCATGCACTTTTGGACCGTGACCGCACGCCGATAGTCGCGGGTTTCCTCGCCGAGAAAGACGCCCTTGAATTGGTTCATCCCGGCATTCGTAAACAGCAGCGTCGGATCGGCCTGGGGAATCAACGGCGAACTCGGGACGATCTGATGGCCGTGTTTCTCGAAGTAGGCCAGGAAACCGGAACGAAGCTCTCGCGCGCTCTGTGTCATGACTCCTCTAGGCTCCCCAAGACCCGTTCGATCGTCTCTTCCGAAAAGCCGTATCGTCGCAAAGCCGCCGCATCCCGGTACGGATGCCGCCCCAAGCCTCGACTCGCCCGGCGCCGGAGGGCATCCTCGGCCCACTCCGTTTCGCTCCGCTCTCCGCACGCATGCTCGATCGCCTCGCGCGCGACCGCCGTATCGATGCCCCGCGCCGCCAATTCTGCCTCCAATCGCGCCCGCCCCATCGGCCGGCGGGCCAGGGTGCGCGCGAGCCACTCTCTCGCATAGCGGCGGTCATCCAGCACGCCCTGCCGCGTCAGCTTGCGGACGACGGCGGCAAGCCGCGAAGCGGCCACTCCCTTGCGTTGGAGAAAGGCCGCCACGTCCCGCGTGGTCCGGTCGTGCCGGGCGACGAAACGAAGGGCGAGTTGTTCGCTAGCATCGGAAGAAGACTGGACACGGGTCGGTGCCTGCGGCATGCGCGTGCAATGGGTGATAGCTCGTGGTCCGGCCGGCTTGGCTCACGCGCCGCGTCCTGCGTGGGCCCGTTTCTCTTCTCCCTTGGCGTCGCGCTTGTCCGTAGGATGCGCGTCCGCCTTCTTCTCGGCGGCCTTGGCGGAGGGGCCGGCGCCCTCTCGGAGCTTGGCTTCGATTTCCTTGGCCAGCGCCTGATTGGTTTTCAGGAGGTCTCGCACCGCTTCGCGTCCCTGCCCCAGCCGTTCTCCCTTGTACGAATACCAAGCCCCGGACTTTTCGAGGATGTGCCGGTCCGTGCCGAGATCGACCAGTTCGCCGGTCTTGGAAATGCCTTCGGCGAAGAGTACGTCGAACTCCGCCTGCTTGAAGGGCGGGGCCATCTTGTTCTTGACGATTTTTACGCGGACACGGCTGCCGACCACGTCCTGCCCTTCCTTGATGGACTCGATCCGCCGGATGTCCAGCCGGACGGACGAATAGAACTTGAGGGCGTTGCCGCCCGTCGTGGTTTCGGGGTTGCCGAACATCACGCCCAGCTTCATGCGAATCTGGTTGATGAAAATCACCGTCGTCATGGACTTGGAAATGGCAGCCGTGAGTTTCCGCAGGGCCTGGGACATCAAGCGGGCCTGCAAACCCATGTGGGCATCGCCCATCTCCCCTTCGATTTCCGCGCGGGGAACGAGGGCGGCCACCGAATCCACGACGATCAGGTCGATGGCGCCGCTCCGGACCAGCGTTTCGGCGATTTCCAGCGCCTGTTCGCCCGTATCCGGCTGCGACACCAGCAGGTCGTCCACATTCACGCCCAGCTTCTTGGCATAGCCCAGGTCCAAGGCATGTTCGGCGTCGATAAAGGCGGCCACGCCGCCGGTCTTTTGCACCTCGGCAATGGCATGAAGCGTCAAGGTGGTCTTGCCGGAGGATTCTGGCCCGAAGATTTCGACGACGCGGCCGCGCGGCAGCCCACCGACCCCGAGCGCCAAGTCGAGGCTGAGCGAGCCGGTCGAAATGGCCGGCACGTCCGCCGGCGCGGCGGAGGTGCCCAATTTCATGATGGCCCCCTTGCCATATTGCTTTTCGATCTGGGAGAGGGCCAGGTCCAATGCGCGCTTGCGATCGTCTTTTTCGGCGGCCATGGAAACTCCTTCTGTCAGGAAAAAAGTTGCGCCATTATACCCAAGTGCGCCAGGAGATGACAGCCTTCATGTCCAGGATTATTACGGGGTTCGACAAGGAGAAACTACTCAGCGGGAGCGAGCCGCACACCTCAGCCGGACACGGCTAATGACACCTCCCATAGCCTCGTGTAGACGGCTCCAGAGGGCTTGAGTTCGCTCTTCATCAAGGCCACCCGCCGAACTTCCAAGCGGCCCACCATCGTCCTGCCGCTGAGCACCCCACTGCGCGCAAGCGCTTGGCCGACCTCCCTGGGGCCTTCTTTGATCCTGGCGAGGGTTAAGTGGGGGGTGAAGGGGCGCGCCTCGCGCGGATAGCCCAAAGTCGCCAAGGCTTGATCGATGCTCGACGCCAACTGAACGAGCGCTGGGGCCTGGTTCGGTTCGCTCCCTCCCTCGGTAAGCCCAACCCACAGCACCCGTGGATCACGCGAATGGGGGAAAGCCCCCAGGCCTGCCACATCGACCGAGAACGCAGCCAGCCGGCCCACCGCCTCCCCGACAACACCCTGGATTGGCGCTACCTGCTCTTCCGGAATATCGCCAAGAAACTTCAAGGTTAGGTGAATGGACTGCGGTACAACCCACTGAATCCGAGTATGTCGAGGCAAGTCTTTTGAAAGCCGGTTCTTGGCCTCGCTCTGGATATGCCCCAGAGCTTGCCTCAGCTCTTCCGGCAGCTCAACGGCAAGAAAGGTACGGATCATGAAACGCACACACCCTCTCTTTCGTGTTGCTCCTCTCCCTACTTCACTGTCGCCAGGGGAAAGTCCATGCCGCGGGAGTCCACCACCGGGTACTGGGCTTGCTGTTTGTACTTCTCCGTCACCTCTGGCAACTGGCTCTCCACATAGCCCAGCAGCTCCCGCACCGTCACCGCCCCGTCCTTCGGCGCCCCGTCCGCCTTGCCGGTCAAGCCCTCCAGCAACGTATAGGTGAACACGCCATGCCCCAGCGCCTTCACCTCCGAGGCGAACTGGTCCTTGGTCGAGGCCGCCACCACGTGAATCCCCGTGGCCCGCGCCAACTGCGTCATCGCCTTGCGGTCCTCCACCCCCCGCGTCGCAAAGGCCACCATCGCCGAGCCCGACTTGCAGGCATCCAGCAACAAGAGCACCTTTTGCGCCCCGATCTTCGCGATCTGCTCCTTGAGTTCCAGGGAGGAGAGCCCCTGCCCCTTTACCTGCTCCTCCCGCTCCGGCATCGTCACTTCGTAGGGTAAAAAGTACCAGACGTTCTCCACGCTCTCCCCATGACCGGCCAGATAGAGCACCGCCAAGTCCTGCGGCGCGCTCTGCTGCAGCGCCTTCAACTGCTCCAGCAACGCCGCCTTCGTCGCCTGCTGGTTGTAGAGTTCGTACCGTTTGACCTCCTTGAACAGACCCGCGCTGCCGCTAAAGAAGCGCTGCACCCCCTGCGCGTCCGGCACCGCATAGTTCAAGTTCATGCCCGGATTCTTGTACTCGTTGATCCCCACCACGAAGAGATGCAAGGTGGGCTTGCGGCCTTGCCCCTTGTAGGCCAGCGTCGCGTCTACCGACTGGCCTTCGATGCGGTCCTGGCTCATCGCGAAGGCCCGGAAGCGGTTCGCCCCATCCACCAACGTCACCTGGTAGGTCCGACGCGTGATAGGTCCACCGCTACTCGCCGTTACGGCGACGCCGCGCGTGTCGGTGCCGAGGACCTTGTCGTTGTGGTACAGCCGAATCTCGCTCACCCCGCCGCCCCGGTCCGTTGCCTCGACCGTCACCTCGACGGATTCGGCCAGGGCCTGCTCCGGCGGGAGCGTCATCGTGACCGTGGGTGGGAGGGTAATGCCTTCGGCCAGCACCGGCGCGGCGGCATTGCCGATTGTTTCTCCGGCTAAGGCCCGGGCCAGGAGGCCGGGGGTGTAGAAGCCTTCCGAGAAGGCCTCCAGGGGGTAGGAGTCCAGCCCCACGGTCCAGCGGATTTGCTTTAACCCGCCGGGAGAGCCGTCGAAATAGCCCTGCTCATTCACCACCACCCAGTCCTCGCCCATCGCATAGAGCCGCGCCAGTAGCTTGCCGGTCTTCAAGTCCCAGATGATCACCGCCCCGTCGTCCCCGCCCGTCACCAGAACTTTGGCATCGGGCGTCCAGACAGCGGCGTTCACCCAATTATGGTGTCCGTGGAGTTTGTGCTGAATCTCCAGCGACGGCCAGGCGCGCACATCGAGGGCCTCAGGAGCATCTTGGCCCCTCGTCACCAAACGACGATCTGGCAAGACGGCAACGACCGCTCCCATGTTTTTGGGCAATGTGGCGGGGACGCTCTGATCTTGCACCACTCTCCCCCCTTGTATTGTCCAGACTTCCTTCGCACCATCGTGCATCAGAAGAATCTGGTCGCCGACAAAAGTCGCGTCCACCCAGTGATCACTCTCTCGCTCCCATTGGAGTTTTCCTGTTTGGGCATTGAGCAGCAGCGCTTTGTAGCGTGTGCTCAGCCACCTCTTCTCGATCCCGCTCACGACAACCCATTGACCATCGTGAGAGAATGACGCATGTCGAAAGCCCTTGCCGGACCACTTTTGGGTCCGAGAGGACCAGTCCCACAAGGCTGATTCATCAAACTCGCTTCTAGCATATTTCCCCTCGTTAGAGCTGACCATCGCCTGGCCGTTGAACGTCACTTTAAACCATTCTTCCTCCTTACCAAAATCTATGGAGGTCGCAGTCCCATCGTGGAGATTCCACGAGGTGACCGTATGCCAACCAATATGGCGTAAAGTGCGCCCGTCGGAAGCAAAGGCCAACCCACTTAGTCTATCCCGAACATGAAATGTCTGTAGCGGTTGCGCCGTCGGAAGATGCCAGAGCCGGACCACACCCTCTTGATGCTTCTTCCCACCGGTCTGGCCAACCTCGTACCGCCCAGCAGCCACGGTCTGTCCGTCCGGACTAATCGCTAGGGCTAGAACCGGATGGACCTTTTTGGCAAAGGTTCTGATCTCGGCGCCGGTACCGATGTCGATCTGTGTTATCCCTCCTCCGCTTTGCGCAAACGCGCTGCGGCCATCGGCGCTCACGGCGGCGAGCGCGATCGGGAAAGTGTTGATCACCTGCCCCGTTTCGAGACTGTAGCCGGCCGTCTTGTAGTCCTTCGTGGGCACAATCACCGCCTGTCCATCTGGCATCCAGGCGAGGACCTTCGGCTCATAGCTAGCAGGAACAGACCGGAGCAAGGCTCCAGTGGCAATCTCCCACACGCATACTTGCTCATCTCTTCCCGCAGAGGCCACTCGCGTACTGTCGGGGCTAAAGATCAGACGGGTAATGTCATTGGCATGGCCGCCAAAGCGGCCCAAGAGGGGCTTGAGATACTGCACCTCCTGCCCCGTGGCTAAATTCCAGATCCGGATGGTCTTTCCGATTCCGGCCGCGACCAACCGACCGTCGGGACTGACTGCGAGCGCATGAAGAAACTCCCCTTCTTTTGTTTCGTACGCAAGGCGTCTTACCGCCTGATCCGTGGCAAAATCGTAGAGCACGACCTCACGGTAATCATGCATGACTAGGTGTGTTCCATCAGGCGTCAACACTGCCGGCTCGAAGATTTTCAACTCCTTCAGAATTTTCCCCGTGGCGACATCCCAAACTCGCATGCCCTTATCGCCATAGCCGAAAGCAAGCAGCGTGTTCCTGGGACCAAAGAGGATATCAAACGTGGCCATTTCCAAACTCCGCAATTCGGCGCCAGTCTGGATATCCCATATACGGACAGTCTTGTCGTCCCCCGCTGTGGCCATGAGTTTGCCATCCGGGCTTACCGCTACCCTTCTGATGCTACCACTATGGCCCATCTGAATGGCCCGCTCCGGCTTGACCTTCACCGGCTCCGCCGCCTGGCCCCGCTGCTCGGCGACTGCCGGACTTATTAGCGTCAAGGTCAGTGCAGCCAACACCGCGCCGCCCATCGCATGCCTACGCATCTTCTGCATTGATATCCTCCTCATCGCTGCCGTACAGAAACTCCCCGGACGGCACCAAGACCATCGGCGCATATCAAGGACCGTCTACACAGGGCGCTCCTCGTCACCTCCCTGCCGCACGGAGCCCTATTCCTGTCCCAAGCGATCAGGAAGCCCCTGTGCATCGGCGACGCTCACCTTGACGGTCCTATCGAAGATCGACTTTTGAATATCAAGGGATTCAGGATGCAGGCCGGTCCTGCTCATCATCGCCCCTAACTGTTTCGTCATTACCCCTAACTCTTCACCGGTGCGTAGCTGATAGAGGTAGAACCTATAGGGTTCGAATTCAGCGTCGCCATAGATGTGTTCGTCGCTTGGCTCCGATAGACAGAGCCAGTCGCGCCCCTTCGCGTCTTGAATAAGCATGTACCTGTCATAGACCGTTTCCGGTCGAACGTCGCACAGGAAGCATCGAAATGTCTGCATGGCGACCTGCCTCCTTCTCGCACCACATAGCCCAGCAGTTCCCGCACCGTCACCGCCCCGTCCTTCGGCGCCCCGTCCGCCTTGCCGTTCAAGCCATCCCAAAGGGTGTAGGTGAACAGCCGTGGCCTCGGCTCTCTATACCTCAACGTCATCCTTTTGGAAATACGCCTTTCGGCGTACATCAACGAGACAGGCTGCCGTGGACAGGACTTTACGCGCCTGCGCCAGGAGCTTTGCCCGGTGGCCAGCGTGCGCAAGCCCAACGTCCGCACGATGTCCAGTACCTGCGGCAGGCCGGTCAAATCCATGCCCACCGTCACGTCAATGTCTTTGGTTAGGCGAGGTTCGCCGTAGAGAAGGACGGCCTGCCCTCCGATGATCATGTATCGGAGCCCAACGAGATCGAACGCCCGAGCCAGCCGCTCAAGCAGCCGTTCGAACATGCAGCACCCGGGCCAGGCGGATGTCTGTCTCGATACCGTCCAAGGGGTCTTTCAGAGGGAATACGCCCAGCGTCCGCGCTTCCTGATACAGCGCGTCCAACAGACGGAGATTGCGGAGGAAGTCCGGCGCGTCCAGGCGAGCCTGCTCTGCCTCAAACGCAGCCACGATGGTGGGATTGGTCATCATGAGAGGATCACAGTATAGCTCATCCCACCGGGAAAGCCCCCTTGAGAAACAGGATCGCCCGTACGAATCTAGGTCGCCAGCAGCCACTTGCGTAGGATGTTCAATGCTGCCTGGGAGGCCCGGAGTTTGATCACGTCACGGCTGCCGTGGAAGCGGAATTCCTGGGTGCGGCTGGCCTTCTCTCCCCTGGCCGACAGGCCGATATAGACGAGACCCACCGGTTTTGTGGCTGTCCCCCCTCCCGGCCCGGCAATGCCGGTGACGCTGAGCCCGATCGAGGCCCGGCTCCTCATCCTGATCCCCTTGGCCATCGCCTCCGCCACAGGAGCGCTGACCGCTCCATGTTGTTTGAGCAGCGCCACCGGCACGCCGAGCATCTCCGTCTTGGCCCTGTTGCTGTAACAAACCGCACCGCGATCCATGTAGGCAGAACTGCCCGGCACTTGTGTCAGGCGATGGCCGATCAAGCCTCCGGTGCAAGACTCGGCCAGCGCCACCGTGAGCTTGCGTTCTCGTAAGAGTCGGCCGACGACTTGTTCCATCGTCTCCTCCCCTTCCGCGTAGAGGGAAGGACCGAGGGCCTTCCGAATCCGACCGGCCCAGCGGGCCAGCAGGGCTTCCGCCTTGGCTCCGCTTCCCGTCAGGGACACTTGCACGCCGAGCGGCGAGGCGAGCAGGCCCCGTTTCAGCCCGCTTCGGCGTGGCAAGACCTTTTCCAGCCGTTGGTCTATCTCGCCCTCCGTGGCGCCGACGGTCTGCCAGACACGTTGAACGATCCGTTCGTCCCGCCTAGTCCTCGGCACGAGATGCGGCACCAACGAGTCCCGGCACATGCGTTCGGCTTCGGCCGGGACGCCGGGCAGGGCTGCAATCAGGCACCGCCTCCACCGCACCAGAAAGCCGGGGGCCGACCCGACGGGATTTGCCAAGACCTCCGCGCCGCGCGGGATCAAGCCCTGGCGCCGTTGCAGTTTCGTCGGCGTCCGGCTCCACTGCTTCAAACGCGCTTCCATTTGGCGCAAGGCGTCACGGTGCAGGCGCAGCGGCCGTGCCGTGACCCGTGCCACGGCTTGTCTCGTGCAGTCGTCTTGCGTGGGGCCAAGCCCGCCTGTCAGGACGATTACTTCCGCCCGGGCCGCCGCCGTTTTAATGCACAGAGCAATGTCTTTTTCCCGATCGCCCACGACCGTTTTGTAACGGACTTCGACCCCTGCATCCCCCAGCATCGGCGTGAGCCGGACCGAATTGGTGTCGGTCCGCCCGCCGTGTAACATTTCCGATCCGATGGCAATGATTTCGCCGACTCGCAAGGCCATGCCCACCCTCTAGCCGCGCCGTCTACTCGATTGCGCCGAAGTCCAGATCGAAGGCCACTTCTCCGCCCTGCTTCGGCCACTCCAGCCGAGGCCCCCCGTGCGTCTTGCGCGCGCGTTCGGAGACATGAATCGAGCGGATAACAAATCGGCCCACCCCTGTCAAATAGACCGATGCCCGTAGGGCGCTGGAAGGCACTTTCGGGCCCCCGGCATCGTGTTGACAATCACGCGGGCGAAGTGCTAGGAACGTGGGCTCCACGCGCCCGATGAGGCGCCCGATTGCGTGCCCGGAGTCGCCCCGATTTTCAAGGAGGAATGCGGACATGGCCAGCCCCGAACAGAGCGCCAAGCGGCAATTCGTCAACTTCAGTTTCCATAAGGTCGATCCGGCCTGGCGCCGGCTCCCGGAAGACGAACGTTCCCGCGGCAAGGCCGAGTTCGTGCGCGTGGCGGAAGAATATGCCGGCAAGGTCATGACGATTCCCTATACGCTCATCGGCATCCGCGGCGATTGCGACTTCATGTTGTGGCGCATCGGCTACGAGATCGAGCTGTTCCAGGAAATGATGTCCAAATTGCTGGCGACGGGCCTGGGCAAGTATCTGACCACCCCCTACTCCTACCTGTCCATGACCAAGCGGTCGATCTACGTGGATCATCACGTCCACGAGGGGCAGGAGAGCAAGCGGCTGAAGATCGTGCCCGGCAAGAGCAAGTACATCTTCGTCTACCCCTTCGTGAAAACGCGGGACTGGTACCTCCTCACCAAAGCGGCGCGTCAGGGCATGATGGACGAGCATATCGAAATCGGCCATCGGTACCCGTCCGTGAAACTGAACACGACCTATTCGTTCGGCCTGGACGACCAGGAATTCGTCGTCGCGTTCGAGTCCGACAAGCCGGAGGACTTCTTGGATCTGGTCATGGAGTTGCGGAACGCCGAGGCCAGCCGGTACACGGAACGCGATACGCCGATCTTCACCTGCATCCTCAAGAGCCTGAAAGAGACCCTCGACACCCTGGGAGGGTGAACCGCGTCGATGGCGGGTCCGTCCGTGCCGGCGCTCAAACCGGCACCGCTCGTCGCTGTGAGGAACATCCCGTGAAGTGTCCAAAGTGCACCGGGTTTCTCGCGCAAGAAGACATTCAAGAGCATAGCGGCCACTTCCAGGGCTGGCGCTGTATTCAATGCGGCCTGCGCCTGGATCAAACCATCGTGCACAATCGGATCGAAGGCCCTGCCGAGCCCGTGCCCGATCCGGACGAAGAGGCGCCTTCCGTGCGGCACCGTCGCAAGCCGGCCAAGACGCCCCCGCGCACGAAACGAGCCGTCCGGGCCTCGTAACCTGAGTCGGCCCTTGCCCGATTCACGGAACGCCTTCCACGCTTCCACACGCCACGCGGTACTGGCCTCGCTCCTCATCCCCGGTCTGGGCCATGCCCTGCAACGACGGCCTCTTCGTGCCGCCTGCCTCTTCACGATCACGACGCTGCTCGCCGGCACGGCCTGGATGCTGGGCCAAGCGGGCGGTCCCGGGGCCGGCATCTTCTTCGGCATGATGATCGTGCTCCCCTGGTGGTGCTTCCAAGCCTACGATGCGTGCCTGTTCGAGGAAGAACAGACCCAACCGGCGGCACATGGACGGCGTGCCCGCCTCAGCATGATGCGCACATTTAAGGCCGTCTGGTCCCGGGCCCACGATATCCGCTACCTCGGCGGCTTGTTTCTCCTGACCGCCCTGACCGACCTGTATATCATCGTGGCGAATCCGTCCTATGCCTTGACCGTCTTCTGCGCCAAACCGGAGGGGGTATGGGGCCTCCTCGCCAAGGCGCAATCGCCGACCTTGCACCTCTTGATCGGCTATGGATTTTTGCGGCTCCGGCGATGGTCGCTCCTGCTCTACTTGGCCTATGCCGGATTCGGCCTGATGAACGCGTTGGCCAACTTCGCCTGCTTCGGCTACGGCCGCGTGCGAACGGCCTTTCTCGTTTCGCTGGTCCTGTTCACGGCCTACGTCGCCTGGCGCGCCCCCCGCTTCATGCCCCGGCCGGCCGCTCCGCGAGCGTTTTGACAGGCTCGCGCCGGCTGTGTTATGTCACCGAACGATCCTGCGGCAACACTGACGCGAAAGGATGGCGGTGGACAGCACGGAAGACGATACCACGTCCCTCTGCGCGGTCCTGCACGCCGACGGATCCGTAAGCCTCTATATCGACGAATCCTATGCCGTCGAGCGGGGGGTCGATCCCGCGAAACTGGTACATGTTGAGATTCCGCGAGAACTCTATGCGAAGGGCACCGTCCAACAGATCCGCGAATTCGTCGCCACCTACCTGGAAACCAAGGCACAGGGGTCGGCCTGACCGGCGGCCGGCACGAACAATCCACGCTTCACGCGCTCATCCATGTTGACCGATACGCAGATCGTCTCGACCGTCGATGGCCTGCCGCCTCAAGGCCGGATCATGATCCGGCTCTTGCTCCTGCAATATCTGGACGTGACGCAGGACGACATCGAATTCATGGCGATGGACCGGCCGGACCCCCGCTTTCAGTCAGGCGGCAAACCCCCGACGCCCTATCTGTCAAAAGAAACCCTCACCGGCATCACCAACCGCGTGGCGCAGTATCGCGAGCACCACCGCCGGAAGCGGGAACGTCTGAAGCTGCAAATCGATTGCCTCAACAAGCAACTGGCCTTCGGAGAAGGACTCGCCCGGCAGGCCGAGTCCTTGCTGCGCGGGCGGTTCGGGATGGGTGCCGACGCCGTACAGGCCTGCAAAGCCAGCGCGCGCCACGCCGTGTCCAAACCCGCGATCCGCGAGTTGACCCGCAAATGGATGCAGGACGAAATCGACGAGGAATCGTTTCTCGGACAACGGCTGGCCATCGAGTTGCAGCGAGTGTTGCGGCGGATCGACGTCGACAAGCGCCGCCTGAGCCAAGCCACCAAGGACTTCGGCCTCGCCAATACCGCCTCGCTGCAAGACCATGAAATCGCGCACATCTGGGGCATCCCGGCCGGCAGCCTGGCCGCCCGCAAAGTCAAGTTGATCGGACAGTACGTCGAGACCCTGCACAAGCAAATGCCATCTTCCTCGGCAGGGGGGGCGGCGTCAGGCGACCTCTGGAAAGAAACCTTCGCGACGCTGTCCACGCGGCCGATCGAGCGGTCCGTCGCCCTCTACGACGGCCTGGAAGGCTCGGAGGCCGCCTTGCTCGACAAACTGACCGCCTTTGCCTGGATCAAGCTGGCCGAAGAACTCGAACTGCGGTTTTGGACGGACGTGTGCTCGGAATGGAAGCATCAAGCCGAGCACATTCCCCAATCGTTGTTCGCGTTGCAGCGACTCGCGGCCATTCTGGACGAAATCGATATGAGCCCGGACGCGCTGGAGGCCCACGCGCTCGAGCGCATTGCGCCGCCGCCGAAGGCGGAGCCGGCCGCGCTGCCGGCCGAGGCCGCCGCCCCCCCCCTCCAACTCACAGAACAGCAGGAGTACCTGCTCCGCAATTTCCGAGGCGACCCAGCTTGATCCCCTCGATTCGGGCCCAGGCTTTCCTTTGTTCGGGGAGGTTTGTATAATCCGCCCATGCGGACCCATTCGATTCCCCTCCTTCGGCGGTTTTTTCCGGCACTGCTTGTCCTGCTCGCCACAAGCCTGCCGGCCCAGAGCGTCCACGCCGGGCCGCTGAATGAAATCACGGAACTTCTGGCCCATCCGGAGCAGTACGACAAGCAGGCCGTCAGCGTGGTCGGACGGGTGGACAATCTCCAAATCGCCACGAACCGCCAAGGCCAGCTTGCCTACGGTTTCCTGCTCAAAGACGGAGTGAACACGGTGAAAGTCATCGGGCTGGGCAAGGCCGAAATCCACGAAGGCGATCAAGTCATCGTCGAAGGGATTTTCAATCGGCTCAGGCAAGTCGGACGGGCCGTGGTCTACAACGAAATCAAAGTCACCGTCATCCGGCCGCTCAACCAGCTCAACCCCGATCTCGTCGGCTGACACCTCACCCGGGGATCGTTCTCCCGCACCGGTCCAACCCGTGCATTTTTGCCGATCGGGCACCCTCGTTCCCAGGCCTCGAAGGCTTGACGCCGGGAGTGGCAAGTTGTTACAAGCAATCGCCGTGGCGGTGTAGCTCAGTTGGTAGAGCAGCGGACTCATAAGCCGCGGGTCGGGGGTTCGATACCCTCCACCGCCACCAATCCCTTCCAACCCATACTTATCCCCGGTTCCGTGAGGGCTATGCCGGTTCCGCAAGGACTTCATCAGAGGACCTTGGCGACCAAGTTCTTTCGTCGCCAAGTGAAAGTGGCGGGAGGCTTCCTCTTTGCCACCGTCTTCATGCTCGTTCAACTCTGGACTATCGCCACCACACCAACGCCCGCGCCGGGGACCTTCTCGATCGGCGACCGGCTCTTTCTGGTGCTCTTCGCCTATCTGGTGGCCGCGCTCTATGCCTATACTTTTTATCGCTGTCCCAATTGCAATGCCCGTCCCTTTGGCAAACAATTTCCCGGCTTCTCTCCCTACCGTTGCCCTTCTTGCAAAATCGGCCTGAAGTAGACATTCACTAAATCTCAAATAAATCAAACACTTTTGATGATAAAAAAATACTTGACAAAGTATGTTAATTTAAAATACTATTCTACATCTAATTTGGTCGGATTAAGAGATTTGCATGCGTATCTGGGTTATCATAATCATCTGGCTCGCGTTGTCCGCAGGGGGTCTGGCTCCGTCCCATGCCTTTGACTGGGTGCCCACGCAAGAGGACATCGCCAAATATCGGAAGAGCTGGAATCCCTTTTCCGAAGGACCGCTCCTGCTCCAATCCGTCGATATCCACCCGCAAGGCCAGTTGTCCGTCCGCCCCTTCTTGTTTTCCCAGGTTGCGGAAAAAAGTTATGGGAATCAGCTCTCGCTGCCGAACGACGCGAAAAACGGCCCGACGCACCTCTACTCCGTCGCTCCCCTGGTCACTGTCACCTATGGCGTTACCGATCATCTGGAATTCGGTGCGGCCAGCTCGTGGAATACCTTTTGGGCGCAGGACTCCGAAGGGTTCAACAAGGGGCGCGGCGGTCCCATGACGACCGATTCGGGCCTTGGCGACCTCTCGCTGGTGCTCAAGTATCGGCCGATCGTGCAGGACCCGGACAGCTCGCGCCCCTCGGTCACGTTGTACAACCAGATCATTCTCCCGACGAGCCGCTGGGCCGGCACGGAACGACCGCCGGGCGGCTTTGCCCCGCTCGGCCGGCTGCCTGCCACGCGCTTTGGCGAATTGGGCTTTACCGAGGGGATCACGATCAGGAAAAACGAAAAGCCCTATCGCCTGAGCGGCGGAGTCTATTACACCTACGCCGCGCCCGGCAGCGACGGGGGCCAGACCACCTACGTCGGCGATATCGTCAATACCCGCCTGGCTTTCGAGCATTTTCTCGACGACCAAAAGGGCCTGGCCTACAACATCGAGCTGGCCACCTACCACAGTCTGACTTGGCGCGCCGACGGCCATGCCATCAACCGGGGAGCACGCAGCGGCTCGACGGTCATCGGCATCGAGCCGGCCATCCAATGGCGCTTTTCCGACGCCTGGGTCGGTGCCTTCGGCGTGCTCTACACCGTCGCCGGGCAAAACAGCCCCGACGCCTTCTATCCGAATTTCGCCATCCAGTGGTACTGGAACCGGGGCAAGCAGGTCATCATGCGTTGACCCACGCGGGTCTTGCCTAGACGCTGGCAGCCTTTTCGAACACTTGCTAGTGGGGGATGAGGTGGACGGCGCCGGCCTTGATCGAAGCCGTAGCCGGCATGCCGGGCGCCAAACCCAGGTCTTCGACCGCCGAACGAGTTACCAGTGCCGCCAACGGGAATCCGCAGTCGAGCACGACCTTCACTAAGGCTCCCAGTGACTGCACGTCGTGGACCCTGCCGACCAAACGGTTCCTCGCGCTGGTAGCAGCCGGCTCGCCCCGTTCCACCACCACGTCTTCGGCCCTGATGCAAACCAATACATCGGCCCCGATGCCGTCGGCGGCCAGGGCATGGAGCAGCATGCCGCCGACATCGACCGACACCAGCCCCCCCTCCTCGCCGCACACCCGCCCCTCGACCACCGTTTCCATCCCGACAATGCGGGCGACCTCCGCCGTCGCCGGTCGATTGAACACCTCCTGGGGACGGCCCGTTTGCAACACCTGGCCTTTGTCGATCACCACCATCCGATCACCCAGGGCCAAGGCCTCTTCCCAATCATGGGTCACCACGACGGTCGGGATCGCCGCTTGTTTGAGCAATGCCCGCAGTTCGCCGCGCAATTTCGCGCGCGTCGGGATATCCAGCGCGGAGAGCGGCTCATCCAAGAGGAGCAGCCGCGGTTGCCTGGCCAGAGCCCGGGCCAGCGCGACCCGCTGCTGCTGCCCCCCGGACAGTTGGGCCGGCCGGAGATGCTCCGTTCCCTGTAATTGAAGCAAGGCCAGCGCGTCGTGAACCAGGCGTGCTCGCCGATCGGCCGGGATGTCGCCCAATCCATAGGCGATATTGCCGGCGACGGAATAGGTGGGAAAGAGGGCATAGTCCTGCGCCATGTAGCCGATCCGCCGTTGCTGCGGCGGCAGCATCACGCCCGCTGCCGCATCGGCCCAGGTTTCCCCCCCGAACCGAATCGTCCCCTGCTCCGGCCTCTCGAGTCCGGCCAAACAACGGAGCACCGTCGTCTTGCCGGACCCGGACGGGCCGAAGAGGACGAGGACCGCCGGCGGTTCGCAGGCCAAGCTGAACGCCGCCCGCAGCGCCAGTCGGCCGGGGAAGGTCTTGGCGATGTCGACGCTTATTTCTGCGGCCATACGGCCCAGACCTTTCGGTTCATCGCATAGACGCCGAGCAAGACGGCATACGACACGACGAGCAGAAACAGCGCCGTCTTCGCCGCGCCGGCATAGTTGAGCGCCTGGACTTCGTCGTAGATGTCGATCGACACGGTCCGCGTCACCCCCTCGATGTTGCCGCCGACCATCAAGACCACCCCGAACTCGCCCAGCGTATGGGCAAAGCTCAACACGGCGCCGGTGATCACCCCCGTCGCGGACATGGGCACGATCAGCTTGAAAAAGGTGGCTGGACGCGAGACGCCCAGGGTCCACGAGGCTTCGATAAGGCGGCGATCCACCTGGTCGAACGCCGTCGCAAACGGTTGCACGGCAAACGGAAGACTGTACAGAACGGACGCGAGGAGCAGCCCCTCGAACGTGAACGGCAAGGGATGGCCCACCACGTCCGTGTAGAAACGTCCCACCGGACTGTGCGGCCCGATGGCCACGAGAATGTAGAAACCCAGAACGGTGGGGGGCAGGACGAGCGGGAGCGCCACCACCGACTCGACCAGGAACTTCCAGCGCCACCGGGAGAAGGCCAGCCAATAGGCCAGGGGTAATCCGACGACGATCAGAATCGCCGACGTCAGGAACGCCAGTTTCGCCGTTACGCCGATGGCGACCCAGTTCACGCGATCCGCACCCTTCCGATTGCCCTACCGTGCAGGAGACGGCTGCCGCTCCTTGCAGGAAAACCGCATGCCCCAATAGCGCCGCACGGTCACGGGATCGTCCGCGTCCCGTCCGGTATTGCGGGCCTGAGACGCCGTCTCCCCGTCCCTCGTGATGAGATAGGGGCCGTCGCAGTGGGCTTCGATCATCGTCAACGCCTCGGCGCGAAACGGCGAGGCATGGACGCTGTCGCGATCCTTCTTGAGCGGGTAGACGACGGTTCCGCCGCGTTCGTCGAGCTGCACGAAACGCGGCCCTTCCGCGCAGCCGGCGGCCAGCCCTGCGCACAGGCCGAGTGCGACGATCGGCCAGGCCCCTGTCATTCCGGAACCAGAAAGCCGTAGCGCGCCATCACGCGCGTGGCCTCCTCAGTTTTCAAAAACCGCAGAAAGGCCTGCGCGCCCTCCCGATTGCGGGCCGCGCTCACGATGACGGCTCCCTGCTCCAGCGGCAGATGGGCGGAATCCGGCACGAGCCAATAGGTGCCGGCCGCGTGCATGGGCGGCGCCAAGGCGAGCGACAGCGCGATCACGCCGGCCTCCGCTGCGCCGGATTCCACGAACTGCGCCGCTTGCGACACGTTTTCCCCGAACACCAGCTTGTCCTTCACGCGCTCGTAGAGTTTCGCCTGTTCCAGCGCCGCAACGGCGGCCCGTCCGTAGGGCGCATGTTTGGGATTGGCGATGGCGATTTTCTTGACGGATCGATCCAGCAGCACATCCAGCCCCAGCCGGTCCACAGCGAGCGCCGACGCGTTCGGAACCCACACCACGATCCGCCCCACGGCATAGCGATAGAGCGAATCGGCGGCCGCCTGGCCGGCTTCGATGAGCTTCTGCGGATAGCGCACGTCGGCGGAAAAATACAGATCGAAGGGCGCGCCCTGCTGAATTTGCGAAAAGAAATTGCCGGACGAGCCGAGGGACAACCTCACACGAATTCCTTGCGCCTTCTCGAAGGCCACCGTCAGTTCCTTGAAGGCAAAGCTCAAATCCGATGCAGCCGCGATCGCGATCTCGTCGCCAAAGGCCGCCGGGGGGCTCGCCATCCCCAGCAGCAGACACGCGACCGAGACCCACCAGGCGATCCGACCGCGCCATCGCATCAGGCCCCTGCCCCGCTCGTCCGAATGTCCCTGCATAGTGTCCCGCACATTGCCTCCGAATGGCCGCGTACTATAGCCAATTCGTTTTGACGTTCGCTAGAAGAAGATCTGCAACTGAACGCGCAATGCATTTTCGACCAACGTCCCGCCCTTGGCGTCCAGCGGGACGGTTCCCGAGGGAAACGAGCCGCCGACCGCCGGCAAGGGCGCGCTGCGGCCGATGGCATAGCCGCCCGTCCCCATCGCCATGTTCGTGTAGGTGAGCATGAATTGATAGTCGTAGACGCCGAACGGGAAGAAGTTGAGCGAGACGTCCACCTGCTTGATCAGGTCTCCGCCGACGCTCGTATCCGGGTCCCAATAGGAATAGCGGCCGGCCAATTCCAGGTACCGCGGTACGAGATAATAGCCGGTCTGCGTGTAGAAGCCGGTCGCGTTGCCCAGCATGGAGGGCGCGAAGACCGAACAAGGCGCGCTCGCCGAGGCCCGCTGCATGCACGGCAGGCCCTTGTCGTGCCTGGTGATGTTTTTGAAGTAATACTCGCTCTGGAACGAAAACCCCCGATACTTGAAGACCGTATCCAGCCCCCAGGTCGTATAGTCCACCATGCCCCAGCCGAGCTGTCGCCCGTTGCCGAAGGTCGCCAACTGCCGGCGCCAATTCAGATTCGCCAGGTCGATGCCGATAAAGGCGTTGTTGCTGCTCGTGTTGATCTGCGGGTTGTAGGCGATGTTCCCGCCGATCGCCCATTGCGGCGTTTCCGAATAAGCCAGGTCCCCCTCGCCGTAGCCCGGCCGCCCCACGACGTTCCACATCAGTCGGGCCGTATACATGAGCTGGCTGATCGAATTGGTCCGAAAGTTCGCGTTGAGATTCCGCTGACTCGTCGGGCAGGTCGCCGGGGACGGCACGGGATTGCCCCCGGTCTGTCCGCCGGGGCAGTTCGGCGTCGGCTGCTCGCTCTCGTAGGACCCATAGTCGGTGAAGAGCGGCCCACCGCCGTTGAAAATGCCGAAATAATAGTTCACCGCGTAGAGCTCGTCGTCGTTCATGACCGTCAGGCCGATGTCGCGCCGGTTCAGCCCGCTGGCGGTGAACGCGTCCTGCACCGGCGCCCGCTCGGCGAACTGCATGGAGGCCGTGTTGTTGATTTGGGACCGGTTGAAGAACACCTTGAACTGGCCGACTTGCACGTTGAATAGGGGCAGATGGGTGCTGGTCACGTAGAAATCGAGCAGTGTGGCCGAGCCGGGCGTCTGCGCGTTTTCGGCCGTTTCGAATCCCGTCTGGATGAAATATTTGATGTCCGGATCGAAGACATGGCCGCTGAACTGCAGGCGCGCCCGCCGCAGATTGAACTGCGAGGAATTTTCGACCGACCGATTCGCCCGGTAATCGCCGAACACCCCGAGCAGTTCCGGAAAGTTCTTGGCGTCGCCCGGATTGCGCCAGGCGCTGTTGCGCCAGCGCGTCGTTTCCCGGATCATCGCCCGCCCGCGAATCTTGAGCGCGAAGGCATTGTCGTTCGTGGAAATGTTGAAGCCCCGGTCGTACCAGAGCTTGAAGGGAATTTGCGCCTGATAGCGGTACTGCTCGGACTCCTTGAGCGCCCGATCGTACTCCTCCTTCGTGATGATCCCCTTCTCGAAGGCCCGATCCATGAGCAGTTTGAGCGAGGGGTCCTGGCTCTCGACGAACATGTACCGGCCGTCCTTTTCGATCAACGCCCCCGACTCGACGGCCAGCGCGCCGGAAACGGACAATACCGCCGCCGCGAGCGCCGCGAACACGACGTGCGCGATCACGGACGCCCTCCAGGCAGCGTCGGCAGCGGCAGAGTCGCGGACTTGAGAAACTCCCGATACAGGAGGCCGCGCTCGTCCACGGCCGGATCGACGGTCCAAAACCGGTTCGGCTCGAAATAGAGCAGGAACGAGCCGATCTCCGGCGGCACGGCGGGGTACCGCAGATCCCACATTTCCTGCGAGCGGATGGGGAACTGGGCATGCACGTGCTCGATCGTCAGGTGGAAGTAGGGGTCGCGAACGGCAACCCACCCGTCCGTCGTATCCCGGTCGTGCGCGGGATTCATGCCGGGCGCGAGCAGCGTGAAATGCACCCGCTCTTCCGGCCCGACGCGCGCCAGCGCCTCGGCCAGGACCGGCGCCAAGGCCTCGATTTCGTCGGCCCGAAAGATCTTCTTGGGCGGCGCTTCCTCGGCGAACCAGCGCAGTGGAAGGCGCTGCTTCGGCCGGAAGGACAGGCCGTTCAAGATCTGCGCGAGGTCCTGCTCGCCGAGCCGCACCGGATGGCTGTAGCCGGCCGGCCGGACTTCTTGCTTGACGCGGATGACGACACGCTGGTCTTCATGCAGCGTTTTCACCGTGTAGGGCAGCCGCGCGCACCCGGCATGGACCAGGAGTCCGGCCAAGAGGACGCCGAGCAGGACGGCCGTCATCGTGCCGGCCGCCGGCATCGGCACACGCGGTTCCTTCATGCGCCCCCCTCTTCCATCACATGCCGTGGACGTTCATCCATTCACGACGTCCGTCATCGGTTTAGTCGCCGGGCGGCTCGTAGCCGAGCGACGCAACGATGCGCCGCCCTTCCGGCGAGCGCACGAAGGCCAAAAAGGCCTCGCACCGCGCACGATCGACGCAGTAGCGGCCCATCGCCATCGAATGCACCGTCGGCTCCGTCTGCGCGCCGTCCGCACCGCCGGCCGCGCGGGCCACCACCCTCACCCGCTCCTGCTCCCGAGACGCGTCCGGCCCGAAGAGCACGCCCGCATCGGCCTGTCCCAGCAAGACATGGTCCAGCACGCCCCGGCCGTCCGACGCCACGTCCAGACGCCCGCGCAGATCGTGCGCGAGACCCAATGCGTCGAACAGACGCTCGGTCTGCCGCCCCAGTTCCGTCAGGCCCGGATCGGCGACGGCCACCCGATAGGCCTTGTTGCCGCCGAGTTCGCGAAACGACGCGGGAGCCTCGACGAGCGAGGCCGGCACCACGAGCACCAGCGGGACGGCGGCATAGGCCGTCGCCGTCCCGGGCACCGTGTATTGCTTGGATTCCAGCCGCCGGATGAGTTCGTCGCCGCCCGGTGCGATCAGGTCGATCGGCCCGGTGCCCAGGAAAAACCGCCGGTCGTTCCCGATGGCCGCAACCGTGCGCCGCAAATCCAAGCCATTGTCGTAGTGGATGCGGACCCGGACAGTCGGATGGAGCCGCTCGAAGGCCTGCCCCAAGGCCTCGATCGGCAATTTCACGCTCGGCGACGCGGCGATCACGAGAGAGCCATCCGCCGAAGCGTGAGGCGACCAGGCAGGCGCGAGGCAAGAGGCGGCAAACAACGAGCAGGCTGCAAGCACGGTCCGTCCCTTGCCCACGGTCGCCGAGCCGTCCACGGCCTTCACAACGCCTGCACCTTTCCGGTGTCCTTCGTGTCGTAGCCGCCGACGGCCTCGATGTCGCGCCGGAAGGACCGGCTCACCAAGGTGTCCAAGAATCGTTCGAGGCCCGGATGGCCTTTGAGATAGGACTGTGGCATGACCAGGTCGTACCGTTCGGCTTGCAGCGGAATCAGGTCCAACCCGAAATACCGCGCGGCCGCTCCCACGCCCATTCCCACGTCCGCCCGGCCTTCGGCGATGGCCCGCGCCACCTCCACGTGCGAGGCGGCTTCCCGGCTGTAGCCTTTGATCCGGCCTGCATCGAGTCCTACCGCCGCCAGTCTGCGGTCCAGCAGCATCCGCGCCCCGGCGCCCCGCTCGCGGTTGATCAGCACCACATCCCGCCGCACCAGATCCTCGATATCGCGGATGCCCTTGGGGTTGCCGGCCCGCACCATCAAGCCCTGCTGCCAGGCCGCGAAGGTCACCACGGCGACGCGGTGGCCCTTCATGTGTGCCCGAACGAAGGGGAGGTTGCTCTCGCCGGATTTCTCGTCCACGACGTGCAGGCCGGCCACGTGCACCTCGCCCCGCTTCAAGGCTTCGAGTGCCGCCGTGCTGCCCATCGTCCATCCCACGACGGACCCGACCACGGCGGAGCCCTGCCGATCGCGCCGCTGGAAATACTCGCCCGCCAAAAAGATCGCCGGATCGCACCCCCCTACCACCAACTCTTCGTCCACGCTCCGCCGGTCCCGCAGCAGCTCGACCCGAACGCGCCCCCGCCCGGCCTTTGCGCCGGCTGGCCCCCGCTCCCGCACCAGCCCATCCGCCGCCACGGTGAAGTTCAGGACCCCGCCCAGACCCGCCACGGGTCTGACCACGTACCGAGCGCCGATTTTTGCGACCTTGACCCTCGTCCGTTCGGGAACAGCCGCGGCGTCGACGAGTTCCCCTTCGACGATTTCCCCGTCGGAGAGTAGGCTGAACAGATCTTCGACGCGGCACGCGAGCGCGCCGGCCAGCCGCAGCGCCACGGCCGTCGTGGGCAGGTAGTGCTGGGCTTCGATCGCGCAGACCGCCTGCCGCGTGATGCCCGCCGCCGACGCCAGATCGGCTTGAGACAGACCCTTGGCGATTCGCAAGCGCCGCAACCGGTTGTCGATGTTGGCCGGCGATTCCGCCTTGCTTCGGATACTCATAGGTGTTGCGGTGAGTATCAGAATACTATACATATTGTCAAGTTTACTGGATTCATGGAAAAGCCGAAGGTCCGGCCATGACCGAACGTGAACCATTCGTTCGACGAATCGTCTTGTGCTAAGGTGGCGCATGCTCCGCTCCCCGTCAGGCTGGTTGTCCCGCATGACCCTGGGCCGGAAATTTTTCCTGGCCTTCGCCCTCCTGGCCGTCTGCACCGGCTTGAGCCTCGCCGGCATCTACTATTCGCTGCACAAGATCAACGGGTACGTGGACCGTAATCGCCGCATTACCGTTCCCGCCCTGGTCACCGCCGCCGATATGCGGCAAGGGGTCTTCCAGATGAGCCTGACCCTGGCCGGGTTGGCGGCCCGCCCGGCGCCACAGGCCCTGCGGACCGCCGCACGGACGCTCGACGATCACCAGGCGGAAGTCCAGAAGCGCTTCGACCTCTACCGATCGGTCCACGCCGTCAGGCCCCATCCGGTGCTCTATGCCATGCTGATCGAGCACGGCCAATCTCCGCTGATCGACCGGGAAGATGCCGCGCTGCGCGAGTTCGGCGCCGCCTGGGAGGACTGGCGCCTCGCCTGGCCGGCGGCGGTCGCGGCGTTGGAAGCCGGCCGCCAGGAGGAGGCTCGCGGCGCCCTGGCTCGCACACAACGGATCGGTCAGCGCTTGCTCGACGCGATCGGCAGCCTCATGGACATTCACACGCGAATCGCCGTGGAGATGAAATCGGAAGGCGACGCCCTCTTCGCGCAGGCGGCCGGCACGATCGTCGCCTTGGTCACGATCCTGGGCCTGGTGATCGCCGGCATCTATCTGACGTTGACCCGTCAGATCGTCGCGCCGCTCACGCACGTCGCCGGCGTGGCTGACCGGGTGGCGCACCAGGACCTCTCCGCCCAGTTCGCCCCCTGGCCGTCACGGGACGAAGTCGGCGACTTGACCCGTTCGCTGAATGTGATGCTGACGACTCTGCGGGAGCGCACCGACGCCTTGGAGCGGAAAACCCGAGAATTGGAGAGCTTCACCTACTCGGTCGCGCACGACCTCAAGGCGCCGCTGCGCGAAATCGAAGGGTTCGCCACCCTGCTCCGCCAGCAAGCCGGCGCCGCCCTCGCTCCCGAAGCGGCCCGTTATTTGGAGATCATCCATGCCTCGTCGCTCCGCATGGCCGCGCTCATCGACGGGCTGCTGCGCTATTCCCGACTCGAACAGCAGACGCTCGTCAAAAGTCCCGTGAAGCTCACGGCGCTCCTCGAGCCGATCGTCGCCGAGTGCCTCCGGCACGAACCGGCCCCGCATCCGAATATCGCTGTCGCCCTGCCCTTCGACGAAATCTGGGGTGATGCCACCGGTCTGCGGCAGGTGTTCATCAATCTGCTCGGCAACGCGCTGAAATTTTCCCGGCAGCGCGCGCCGCGCGAGATCGCCGTCGGCGGCACCTTCGGCCCGAACGGCGAGCGGGTCGTCTGGGTGCGCGACACGGGCGTCGGGTTCGACCAGGCTCACGCCGAATCGGTCTTCGACCTCTTTCGCCGCCTGCCGGGCGCCGAAGCGCAGGAAGGCACCGGCGTCGGACTGGCCATCGTCAAGCTCATCATGGACAAACACGGCGGGCGGGCATGGGTGGAATCGGAAAAGGGAAAGGGCAGCACCTTCTATCTGGCGTTTCCGGAGGACGGACGGCCATGAATATTTTGATCCTCGACGACGAAGAATTCGTCCGCGTGGCTCTGACGCAGGCGCTGCACGCGGAAGGTTGCACCGTGACGTCCCGGTGCTCCGGCGACGAAGGCCTCGACGCCTTGAGCGCCGCGGCGTACGATTGCGTGATTACGGACCTCCGCATGCCCGGCCTCGACGGGCGCAAGGTCTTGGCGTGGATCATGGAGCGGCAGCCGGACGTGGATGTGATCGTCCTGACCGGCTTCGGCGAAGTGCCGGTCGCGGTGGAGGCCATCAAGGCCGGCGCCTGGGATTTTCTGGTCAAAGATATCCCCTTCGATCCCACGCAGGTGACGGCCGCCATCGCCAAACTCAAGACCGTCCGGGCGCTCCGGCAGGAAAACCTGGCCTTGCGGTGGGGCGCCAAGCCGGCCGACCGGTTCGTCCCCGGCCGGAGCCAGGCCTGGCACGGGATGATGGCGCTGATCGAAAAACTCGCGCCGGCGTCCAGCCCCGTGCTCATCCAGGGAGAGACCGGATCGGGCAAGGAAATGGTGGCGCGCCGCCTACATCAGCTCGGTCCGCGCCGGGACGCGCCGTTCCTGGCGATCAATTGCGGCGCGGTCAGCGCGCAACTCTTGGAAAGCGAGCTGTTCGGCCACGAGAAAGGCGCCTTCACCGGCGCGGCATCCGCCAAGATCGGTTTGATCGCTGCGGCCCAGGGCGGCACCCTCTTGCTGGACGAAATCGGCGAGATGCCGGGCCCCATGCAGGTGAGCCTCCTGCGCGTGCTGGACCGAGGGGAATATCGGCAGGTCGGCGGCACGCGCACGGTGCACGCCGACGTGCGTTTCGTCGCGGCCACGAACCGCGACCTGCAACAGTTGGTGCACGACGGGCGGTTTCGCGACGACCTCCTCTATCGCATCAACACGGTGACGGTGCGCGTGCCGCCGCTCCGGGAACGACGTGACGACCTTCCCGCCCTCGCCGACCATTTTCTCGATCTCTATCGGTTGCCGGGCACGCCGGTCCGCCGCCTGGCCTCCGATGCGCTGGCGCGCTTGTCGGCTTATCCCTGGCCGGGGAACGTGCGCGAACTGCGCAACGTGATCGAGCGGGTGCTCCTCTTGTCGGCGCCGAACCGAACCGAGCCGATTACGGCGGAGGACCTGGCCGCCGCCCTGCCCGTGCAACAGGATGCCCGCACGGCCCCCGCCGCACCCGTAGCCGCCATGCCGCCGGGGAGCCCGGGCCGGTCCACGCTCGACGAGGCGGAACGGCTGCACATTGCGCGGGTCTTCGAGGCCCACGGAGGCAACAAGACCCAGACGGCCAAGGCGCTGGACATCGACTACAAGACCCTCGTCGCGAAGCTCCGCAAGTACAAGTTGATCGCCGAGGAATCCTGACCGCCCTGCTCGCCTCGCCTTTTATCGGGAAAATTTCCAGAGTCCCTGGAATTTCTCCCGACCGTTCATCCGAGTCGTCCACTCGCCGCCGCGAGCCGCCCTTTTAACTCGTTGAAAACCTAAGACATCGCCCGGCGCCTGTCTTCGCGGCCCTTGGTCCCGATCTTGCCATACCGATTGGCCCATGCCGCCGGCGGAAAAATGGATCGCCTTGGTCGAGGACAGTCCGGGCGAGCGCGAGCTATTCGCGCAGGCCCTGGCACGCCAGGGGCTTGCCGATCGTCTGGTGTGGGTCGAGAGCGCCGATACGCTGCTGCGTCTCCTCCAATCCGCGGACCGCACGGCCCCACATCCTCTGCCCCATCTCATCCTGCTCGACTTGCGGCTAAAAGAGGAGCGGGGCCTGGACTGCCTCACACGCCTCAAAGGCGATCGGGCCTTTGCCGGCGTGCCCGTGGTCGTACTCACCACCTCGGACTGTCCGGAAGACATGGTCGCCTGCTACCGGCACGGTGCGGCCGGCTATGTCGTCAAACCCGACACGTTCGAGCGATTGCTCGCCTTGACCGGCGCGCTCTGCCGGTACTGGCTCGAATGGAACGAGCCCGGTCCCTGCGCGGTCGGCCCGGCGGCGGCAAGGTCCGCCTAACGTCATGCTGACCCGCAACGCGCTCAAGAATCCCTTCGCCGTCTTCGCCATCTGCGTCATCGTGGTTATCCTCGGCATCGTCTCGTACCAGAAGATGCGGGTGGACATTTTCCCCGACATCAACATCCCCGTCGTGCTCGTCTCCACGTTCTACCGGGGCTTGAGCCCCAGCGAGATGGAGGGGGCGATCACGCTGCGCTTCGAGCAGCAATTCTTGCAGGCCTCCTACATCGAACACATCGAATCGCAGTCGCTGGCCGGCATCAGCTACATCAAGGTCTTTTTCCAGCCCGAGTACAGCATCGACGCGGCGCAATCCGAGTTGACCAGCCTGGCCTACAGCATCATTCGCCTGCTCCCGACCGGCGTCTTCCCGCCGTCGGTCTACAAATTCGGCGTCGCCAGCCTCCCAATCGGCCTCTTGACGGTCAGCAGCGACACCTTGAGCGAAAAAGAGATCCGCGACATCGCCTATTTCACCGTGCGGCCGCAGATGGCTTCCATCCCCGGCATCTCGACGCCCCCGGTGCTCGGCGGCAAATTCCGCCAGATCACCGTCTTCATGGACAAGGACAAGATGCTCGCCCGCGGCGTGTCGCCCTCGGAAGTCGTACAGGCGATCAACGCGCAAAACGTCATCCTGCCGGCGGGCGACGTCAAGGTCGGCGATCTCAACTACTACGTCTACTCCAATAGCCTGATCGACGTCGTGGATCGGCTCAACGACGTGCCGATCAAGGTGGTCAACGGCACGCCGGTGCTGGTCCGCGACATCGGCACGGCGGCCGACTCCGCGGCCATCCAAACCTCCATCGTGCGCGTGAACGGCCGCGAATCGGTCTACATCCCCATCACCAAGCAGCAAGGCGCGAACACCTTGGAAGTCGCGGACGGGGTGCGCGCGCGTATTCCGACCCTGACGGACATTCCCGCCGGCGCCGCCGTGAAATACATCTACGATCAGTCCCTCTACATCCGCCAGGCGATCGCCAACCTGCAAAAGGAAGGGCTGATGGGCGCCTTCCTCGCCGGACTGATGATTTTCCTCTTCCTGCGGAGCGTCAAGGCGGCCCTGGTGGTCGGCCTGGCCATTCCCCTCTCCATCACGTCGGCCCTCGTGCTCCTCTATCTCAACGGCCAGAGCGTGAACATCATGACGCTGGGCGGCCTGGCCCTCGTGATCGGCACCCTGCTCGACAACAACATCGTCGTGCAGGAAAACCTGCACCATCACCTCGAGATGGGCAAGGACGGGCGCTCCGCCGCGGAAGACAGCGCCGGAGAGCTGACGCTCCCCATTCTGGTCGCGACGATCTGCATCCTGATCGTCTACCTGCCCATCATGTTTTTCAGCGGGATCATCCGCTACCTCTTCGTGCCCCTGGCGCTGACCGTCGCCTTCGCCATGCTGGCCGACTTCTTCGTGTCCATGACCGTCACGCCGGCCGTCTTGGCCCGTCTCTATCGCGCGGGCCAGGACGGGGGCGGGCACGGCGCCGACGAGCTCGGCTGGTTCGCCGTCGTCGTGGCCGGCTACGAACGGCTGCTCCGGCTGGCCTTGCGCCTGAAGGCCGTGGTCCTCGTCACGGCGCTGGCGGCCCTCGTCCTCGTCGCGGTTCTGTTGCTGCCCAGGCTCCACACGGAGTTTTTCCCCAAGATCGACGCGGGCAACTTCACCATGCTCGTCACGGCCCCGGAAGGCACGCGCATCGAAAAGACCTCGGCCATCGTGGGCCGCATCGAGCAGCTCGTCACCGACACGATCCCCAAGACCGATCTCGAGCAAGTGGTCTCCAATATCGGCCTGTATTTCGGCGACGCCAGCCGTTTCGCGCCCAACACCGGCCCCCACACGGCCTTCGTGCTCGTCAATTTGGTCAACGGCCACACGGGCTCCTCGGAAGGCTACATCGTGGCCCTGCGGGAACGGCTGCGCCGAGACCTGCCGGGCGTGGACGTCGCCTTTCAGACCGGTGGGATCGTCAGCGAGGTGCTGAACTTCGGCCTCCGCGCCCCCATCGACATCCAGGTGCGCGGCGCCGACCTCTCCGTCATCCGCCCGGTCGCCGAGGCCATCCGGCAGCGCGTGGCGCAGGTGCCCATGACCTCGGACGTCCGGATCAAGCAGGGCAAAAACTATCCCGAACTGCACCTCAACGTGGACCGGACCAAGGCCGCGTATTTCGGCATCAATCAAGACCGCGTGATCGTGGACGTGATCACGGGCATTTCCTCGAACATCGCCTTGAGCCCGAACTATTGGCTGGACCCCAAAACCGCCAACGGCTATTTCCTTCTGGCGCAATATCCCGAACAAGCCCTGACGCAGACCGACGACCTGCTCAACATTCCCATCATCGGTGCCAAGGTGCCGCTCCTCCCCTCCGCCTCGCTCGGGAAAGCCGCGGCGGCCGGCACCAGCCTGGCCTTGAGCAATACGGCGTTCAGCAGCCAGGCCATCGGCCCCAGCACCGGCTATTACGGCGGCGACGAACGGCGGGGGCCGCCCGTGCTGCTCCGGGACATCGCCGACCTGGACTATCGCACCGGCCCCGATTCGGTGGACCACTACGATCTCTCCCGCCTGATCGACGTGCTCGTGACGCCCGTCGGAAACGACCTGGGGCGCGTGGCCGCCGCCATCGAGCGCGCGCTGGCCGCCGTGTCCCTGCCCAAGGACGTTACGGTCGTCCTGCGCGGCGAGGTGGCCAACATGCGCAGGGCCTTCGAGAATTTTTCCCTGGCCCTGCCCCTCTCCGTCGTCTTGATCTACCTCGTCATGGTCGGGCTCTTCCGGTCCTTCATCGACCCCCTGATCATTCTCCTGGCCGTGCCGCTCGGCTGGATCGGCACGGTCCTCATGCTGCTGCTGACCGACACGTCGATCAACGTGGAGTCCATGATCGGCACCCTGATGATGATGGGCATCGTCGTCTCCAACAGCATCCTGCTCGTGGATTACGCCAATCGGATGGCCCGGTCCGGCATGGCGGCCGACGAGGCCGTGGTGGAAGCCGGCACGCGCCGCGTCCGGCCCATCGTCATGACTGCGCTGGCGACGATCCTGGGGCTGCTTCCCCTGTCGCTGGGATTCGGAGAAGGCAACGAAACGATGGTGCCGCTGGCCCGCGCCGTCGTGGGAGGGCTCGTGGTGTCGACGCTGATGACCCTGTTCGTCGTGCCGGTGGTGCACAGCCTCTTGCTGGCGCACGAAGCCGGCGCGCAGGACCGTTCGACGCCAGGGTCGGCGCCGCCGATCGAGGAAGGAGCCGCATCACCGTCATGAGCGAGCATCAGGAACCTCTGCCCCTTTCCTCCCCCCCACGCCCGCTTCGCTGGGTCCGGCTGGGACTGGCGGCTGCCGCCGTCATCGGACTGGCCTGGTGGTACGTCGAGCGGGAGCAGCCGCCGAGCCGGCCCCTGCCGGCCGGGCAACTCGCGCCGGCGGGGGCTGAAGACGGTCAGGCCTTGGCGCCTATCGCGGTGCAGGTCATTCAGCCCACGCGCCGGGACGTGACCTATACCCTCACGCTCCCGGCCAACGTGGCGCCCCTCTATCAAACGACGCTCTACGCGAAGGTCTCCGGCTATCTCAAATGGATCGGCCCGGACAAGGGCGACCGCGTCACGCGCGGCCAGGTTCTTGCCGTCATCGACGCGCCGGAGATCGAGGAGCAATACGAGCAGGCCCTCTCGGACTTCAAGATCAAAAAGCTTACCTTCGAGCGACTCCACAACGTCTGGAAGGACACGCCGGACGTCATCGCCAAGCAAGACGTGGACGTGGCGGAGGCCGCTTACGATGGGGCGAAAAACCTCGTGGAGCAGCGCGCCACCATGCGGGACTACATGAAAGTCCGCGCGCCCTACGACGGCGTCATCACGGCGCGCTTCGTCGATCCCGGCGCCTTGATTCAGGTCGCCACCGCCTCGGCGACCGGCGCCATTCCCCTCTTCACGCTGATGGATCTGAATACCGTGCGGGTCTACGTCAACGTCCCGCAGGAGGAAGTGGCCTACATCGAGCCCGGCAAGACCAAAGCCTCGTTGCGCGTGGAGGAGTTGCCGGAGCGGACCTTCACCGGCACCGTCACCAGGACCACCCTGGCCCTCGATCCGGCCACCAGGACCATGCTGGCGGAGATCGACTTGCCCAATCCCGATCGTGCGCTTCAGCCGGGGACCTTCGGCCAAGTCACGCTTCAGCTCCGGACGATCCAGAAGGCCCTGGTGATTCCGCCCGGCGCAATCGTGGCCTCCGGCAAACGCAAAACCGTCTTCGTCGCGAAGGACGGCAAGGCCATATCCGTGCCGATCCATGCCGGCATTTCGGACGGCCGCTGGGTGGAAATCGTCGAGGGGCTCGCGGAGGAAGACGCCGTCGTCATCGTCGGCAAGGGCAAGCTCACCGACGGAGTGCCCGTCGCGCCGGCTCCCTACGACCTGCCCGAAGGCACGCCGGCGTCACAGCGCTTCGAACGGCGCACGCCGGGCGGCAACGGCAATGGAGCGTCACGGCCACCCGCATCGTCACCGATCCGCAAGGAGGCTCAGCCATGACAGGCCGACATCGCATCCCGCTCGTGATCCTCTTCGTCGCCGGGACCCTCGTGTGCGGCCGGCAGGCGCCGGCCGGCGCGGAGGCGCCGGCCATGAAGGCGCCGATAGCGCCGCCGCCGAGCACCCTCGTGCTCCCGCAAAAAGGCCGGTTCCTGGGCATGCAGCAAGCGGTCGAGGTGGCTCTGGCCAAACATCCCTTCGTGCAGGAAGCCGATGCCACGATGAAGGCCGCCACGGCACGGACCGAGCAAACCCGCTCCCTCTATCTCCCCCAAGTCTACGCCAACGTGGACACGTCGTCGGGCGCCGGGCGCATCAATCCGCGCTTCGTCGCGCCGGCCGGCGCCATGCTCCAGCCCAATCTCAGCAGTTATGCCGCCGGCGTCACCGCCAGCCAGCGGCTCTACGACTTCGGCTTCACGCGCGACCTGGTCGAATCCTTTCACTTGGCGGAGCGGGCGCAGGAACAGGACATCGAGGCCCGCCGGGCCATCGTCATGCTCAATGTCCAGCGGGCCTACTACGTCAGCCTGAAGCGGCGACGCCTGGTGCAGATCGCCGAAGACACGGTGCGCGAGCGCGGCATCATCAAAAATCAGATCGAGGCCCTCTACAAGCAACAACTCAAGTCCAAGCTCGACCTGGATCTCGTGCAAGTGGAGCTGACGAACGCCGAATCGCTGCTGGTGAAGGCCCGGAACGATTTCAAAGCCGGCTTCGCGGATCTCAATCGGGCGATGGGCATCCCCGGCGAGGACGATTACATCTTGGAAGACATCGCCGTGCAGCCGCGCGTCCAGCGGGCGCTGGAATCGCTCATCGGCGACAGCCTCTCCCACCCCGAATTCAAGCGGGCCAAGGAACTCACGGCGTCAGCGCAGCAGCGCATGGAGGCCGTGAAAAAACAGTATCTGCCGACCGTCAACGCCTTCGTCAGCGGCGGCGACTACGACGTCTATGACGACCGGCGGCGGGTCAATTCCGGAGGCTGGTGGTCGGCCACGGCGACGATCTCCATGCCGCTCTTCACCGGGTTCTACATCGAAAACCAGGTGCGCGAGGCCAAGGCGCAGCGCGACGCGGCGGAAGCCCGGACGCTCGACGTCCAGCAAGCGCTGTCCCAGCAGGTCACCAACTCCTATCTGGAGACGCTCACCCAGACGCAGCAGATCAAACTGTCCGAGGAGCAGGTGAAGACCGCGCAGGAGGCGCTGAACCTGTCGAAGCAGCGGTATAAACTGGGCCTCGGCTCGGTGGTCGAAGTCACCCAATCGGAAGTCGCGCTCACGTCGGCGCAGACCAAGCTCGCGGAAGCCCAGTACGACTACAAGATCGCCGAAGTCACATTGGCCTATGCCACGGGCGTGCTCCGCACGGGAGAGCAGTGACCCGTCGGAGCTCGATCAGAGGTGCGGATTCGTCGGCAGGGCGAGGGTGAAGTATTTGCCCTTTTCTTCGTGGAGGATGCGGCGGGCGGCGAGGTGGGCCAGGACCGGATCGAGTTCGTGGTCTGACGGCACGGACCGGCCGGCGGCGGCGCAAGCTTTTCTGATTTGTTCCGGCGACTTTCCCGCCTCGTTGCAGCATTCGATGACCCAGGCCGCCAATCCGTCGAATCGGTGTTTGCTCGGTTCGGCGCCCCGCCCATCGAATACCGTAAGATAGCTCGCGGCCTTGGCATAGTAGAGAAAGGGCCGGTCCGCCGACGCGTGGCGCGTCCGCCAGTTCCGCACGAGCTGCGACAGCTCTTCGTACAGACCCGGCGACACCCGCGAGGGGGATTCGTACTCGAAATCGTAGGCGATCTTCATCAGATCCACCCGGCGCGCGTCATACACGTATTCGTAGGCCAGGCCGGGCCCGGTGATACGCACGCCATACTGGTCCGGCCTCATCCAATAGGGGCTGAACCGCTCCAACCAGAATTTGCCGACGGCTTCCGGCGGCTGGAGATGGACGATCGCCGGAATCAGCGCGATCTGCCGCCGATAATCCTCGTCCGTCTCGCCGGGGAAGCCCAGCAGGATGTTCCACGAGACGTCGATGCGGTAGTACAGACACCACTTGAGACACTGGAGGTTTTGCATCGGGCTCACGCCCTTGTCCATCTCCCGCAAGGTCGCCTGACTGAGGCTCTCGAGCCCCGGCTGCATGCACTTGACCCCGCCCTGCCCCAAGGTCTGAATCTGCCGCTTGCTCAGGTTGCTCTTGGTTTCGATGAACACGTCCAAGTCCAGCCGGTTGGCGGCGAACGAGCCGAACAGGTCGTCCACGTAGCGCATGTCGATGATGTTGTCCACCAGCCGAAAGCGTGTCGCCTCGTAGCGGCTGGAGAGCGTGTCCATTTCCTGCATGACCTGGGCCGGCGTCTTGGCGCGGAACTTCATGCTCTGGGCGTTGAGACCGCAAAAGGTGCAATGGTGTTTTTCCCCCCACCAGCACCCGCGCGAGCCCTCGTAGAGCAACACGCGGTCCAGGCCGCGCGAGGGGCCGCTGCCGAGCGTTTCGAGCTGCCGAAAATAGTCGTCGTAATCCGGCGGGCCGGTCCGCGCAAAATCCTCGAAGAGCGCCCGGTTGGGCTCGAAGCGAATCTCCCCGCCGGCCCGATAGGCCACACCGGCCGGGGGTGGCGCGTCACGGCCCTCGATCACCTGCGCGGCCAGCGCCGGGAACGTCAGCTCCCCCTCCCCGACGACGACATAGTCGATCCAGGGGAAGGCCCGAAAGTATTCGAGCCCCATCTCGCCGTCGTAGTTCGCGCCGCCGAAGACGATCTTGACGGAGGGATAGAGGTCCTTGATCAGTTTGGCCAGCGACAGGCTGGCGACGTTTTGATCGAAGGTGGAGGTGAAGCCCACGAGGCGATACCGGCCCCAGTCGATGGCGGCCATGGCCCAGGTCAAAAACTGCGGTGCGTGGCGTGCGGCGATCTCCTCGAAATAGCCGGTGGGATGCCCGGTTTCCCGCGCGATCTCTTCGAAGACCGGCTTGAACGTGCGGGGATACTCGCGATGCTTCGGATTGTCGTGAAACAGGAGATAGGAAAAGAGCCACTCCCCGAAGAGCGCCCGCTTCTCGCACAGGCGGTCGTAGACCGGCAGGCCGATCCGGTGGGCGAACGGCAAATTCAAATAATGACTGTCGACGGCGATGCCTCGCGATTTCAGCAGGGCCGTCAGCGTCCCAAGCTGGATGGAGGGATACTTCGAGTGGCCGAACGGCATATTGACCAAAGCCACTTGCGCGGATGTGCTCATGCCGGCCCCCCGTGTGCTTGGCCCGCACTATATCAAAGACGGGGGCTTGACGACAGCGTGCATCGAGAGCGATCGAGCCCTGCCCAGAGAGCTACACCGGAACGGAGGACTCCGGAGAGGCTCGCATCGGCCGGCTCGGGCGGATGCGGACAAGGTTGCCGACGGCAATGCTGACCGCCGACAGGAGCACCAGCAGACTGGTCAGGCGGATTTTTTTACTGTCGCGGTCTTTCAATTGCTTGCCGACCTTGGCCACCGTGCCCAGAAGCGCCTCCATCGACAAGGTAACCTCGACGATGGATTGTCCGCCGGCAATCATCGCATTGCGCTCGGCTTCCGTACGATGCCGCTCGATCTCGTCTCCGGACGACTGCCACATACGATCGAGCAGCGTCTTGGTCCGGTCAGCCACGTCGAAATACCGACGCAAATCGTTTTGGACCGCTTTGAGTTCTTCTAGCTCGGCGACATTACCGGAGGCATTGTGGACCAGCGCGAATCGGTCCAGCGCTTGCTGAATCTGCCGACGCTGGGTCGGCAAGCTGCGGATGATCCGGGCATAGTCTTTGGGGGTTTGCGCTTCCGTCGCGCGCAACATCGTGTTGCGGTACCGGATGATGTCGCTGAGCACGTGGCCCAAGTCCGTGGCGACCAGCGTGTACTCCGTGTGCATGATGCGGAGTTCTTGATCCAGCCGTTCGAGCGCCACGGCGCCCCCGGCACCCAAGGCCAGCACCGACATGCTGACGAGTAGAGCCCGCGCATATTCCATGGATACCCCCGATAGACGAAGGGCAGGGCGCCCCTGCTGGGAACGCCCTGCCCTCCTGTGGTCCCTGCGGTGCCCTGGCGGATTACAGCCAGTTCACGCGCTCG
>FKKE01001152.1_pt1 | contig 37571 bp, 36 predicted proteins | sample 1106331 | NCBI WGS metagenome assembly FKKE01 (sample SAMEA3931202, study PRJEB13176) | freshwater metagenome | biome: Drinking water system; feature: drinking water; material: freshwater | place: China | collected 2013-02-06
CCGGCCATGATGTCCTCGATGAGGATACCCGGATGCTGCCCGTCTGATCGCATCGGATAGAAGGTGCCGCACAGTTCCCCCACCCGTTGCCAGTGCGATTCGTCGATCGTCCAGCAGTTGATCGCCCCGCCTGTCGGCGCATCGAACAGGTGCCAGGAGCTGTTGCCCTTGGCGATATCGTGCCCGCGACAGAACTCATGGATGCGGGACCAATCGGCGACGCTGACAACGGCGATCCAAGGGCGGGCGTTGTTCATGATGACTCCTGCTGGTGGGGAAGAAGGAAAGGTTAATCTCGGCGCTGCTGCTCGATCTGCACACGAAGGCGAGCCAGCCGTGACTCGAAGGACTCTTTCAACGGACCCTGCAAGCAGTCCGGCGTCCGGGCAAACTCCGTCCATTGTTCGTAGAACAGATCGAACCACGCCTTCTGGGAATCGGGAGAGGGAATCTGGGCGATCAGCCGAAGACACTGGTCGAAGCGTTCGCTCGAGAATCCTGTCGCGCGGCCGGAGCGGAGGAGGATTCCGAGCTGCGATTCCAGGTCCGTCTGATCCGGAAGGATGGGACTCACGGGTGAAGTATCCTGCGTACGGCGTCCACGCGTCAAGGGAGACTGTGGCTTGTCGGGTGGTCTACGCGAGGAATGAAGTCACATCATCTGCATCGCGCTCGCTGGCGGCTGATCTAAAAGGATGAGGCGCGACGGATGGCGCCCGAAAGCTCGACGGGGACGTAGTGGGAGCCCTGCTCAGAAGCGTGGAACTGGTAGGCCTGTCCTTGCTGATCCAGATTGATATAGTGCCGGCTCCAGATGTGCTTGTACAGAAAGATGCGGGTTCCACTCTCGCAGAGCACTTCTCCCATGAACATGAATTGCGCGACGCTCTTCTCGGGCATGACCTTAAGAAGAGGGTCCCATAGCGGGCGATCGGAACAGCGTTGCTCGATGACTTTCAGCGGATTCATGGCTGTCTATTCGTCCTCCTCATCTGATGGGCCGTGTACGGTGCCCCCCTCTCGCATAGTCAGCGCTCATTCTGGGTACTACTGACCGTTGGATCGCGATGCGGTAACTCATCGGAAACGGGGGAATCGTGTTACGAAACCGGGTGGACAAGGTGGACAAGGATGAAGCGATCATCCCATAACGCGTGCAGAACACGGGCGACGTCCTTCCAGGCGAGGCCCCCGAGCCCACAGCCCAGTCGAGGGCAGTAGATCGCAGTGAGCTCGTTGTGATCGGCGAGATGCACGGCTTCTCGGGCGGTCCGTTCGATTAGTCCGAGCGTAGAGCGCCGAGTCCATGCTTCCTTCGTGGGCAGTGTCATGAGCCGAAATTCATCCCAGTAGTAGGAATGGTTTCCATAAGCGCGGAGCTTTGCTCCGAGGAGAATGGGCAGGTTCGGGAATCGATTCGCAGCGGCCAAGGCGACTCCCGCACCCATGACCGCGCGACCATCCCGGCGGCAATCCCCATTCGTAGGCACCCCGATGCAGAAGCCTTGATCGTGCAAGTCCCACAGGTCCCCGGTGATCTCCTGCATAGCGATTCACCTCGTCGCATAGACCGATTCCAGCGGATCCCTGCCCGCTTCGGGCCCGTTGCCATTGGGATTGGCATTCGAAGTCTTCGAGGAAGGCCAAGTCTACGCGTAGCCTTCTATGGATGATTTTGCCGAACGGCGGACTTGTGGAAATCCGAAAGGTCAGGCCGTGATTCCAGGCGAGGGTAGCTAGGAGGCCTTGTCGTCGCAGGCTTCGGATCGATAGGTCTGCGCTGGAGATGGCTCGGGGGAGAAAGTGAATATGGACGGAGTCGCGCCATCCAGCGTGGGCTTGGATGAGTCAGTACAACTCGCTGGAGGGGCGGTCCGATGTGGCGTCCGGTCCTGATAGGAGAAGAACCAGTTGGGAAAACCCTGCGCAAGCGGAAGAGGGTACTCGCCGTCGTACAAAGAGCCGAACAAGGGAAAGCTTCCGGAGGAGATTTGGATCGAGCAAAGGGGAGGTGCACTCCCGTTCAAGCACACCTCTGCACCATATGGCGCACTTAGCGCGGAATGCGAGAGCAGCCAGATTGCGATGTACAGATCAGCCGGGGACATGGTGGCAAAATGGTAAATTCATCGATTAACAGGATCAAGGAGATAGTCATGTGTCTCGGAATGATGACCGCCTCGTGATACCTGGCACAGGAGGTCGCGGCTTCTGCGGTCTCATTTGTTGTGATTTTCGGAGAGGAGCGATGTAAGGTTCCAAGGCTATGAGCACGAAGAGAACGGGATTACGGGCTATTCCGTTGACTACACCTGTATAAGGTTGTATAAGCGTTGCTATGCCTAAGCAAAACGCGAACCCTGTCAAAGGCACCCTTCGGGGGTTCATCACCATAGCCCAAGCAGCCCAGATCCTTGATGTGACGCCGATGACTCTCCGCCGGTGGGATGAGAGCGGCAGGCTCAAGGCCTACCGACACCCCATTAACGGATACAGGCTTTACAAGGAAGCCGAGCTACAGGGCCTTCTTAAGACGGTGAGGGGAACCCGTTATAAGCGTGCAGTGTAATGGGTGATCTGCCGTAAGGACTGGGCTGCAACTGCAAGGTGTGTTCTTTAGCCCATGATTATTGCCGTCGTGAGTGGGAGATGACCGGGTGACTAAGAGCGCCACCAATGGAAGAAAGAAACTGACATCCCTCTCGTTATTTACAGGCGCGGGCGGATTGGATCTCGGCCTGGAGAGAGCGGGGTTCTCAGTTCAGCTGTGCGTGGAGCTAGATGAGGCGTCCAGAGCTACGCTGCGTTCAAATCGGTCTGCCTGGCGGTTGGCCGAGCCCGGAGACATCCACCTGCTGACCCCGGGGGAGATCTTAGATCAGGCCGGCGTGAAGCGCGGAGAGCTAACGCTTTTGGCGGGTGGGCCGCCTTGCCAGCCTTTTTCGAAATCTAGCTACTGGGTTTCTGGGGATACGCTGCGCCTAAGAGATCCACGCGCACAAACTCTTCGGGCATACCTCCGGTTAGTAGAACACGCTCTCCCGGAGATCATCTTGCTTGAAAACGTGAAAGGCCTTGCCTTCGACAAGAAGGACGAAGGTCTGACCTTGCTGAAGCGGGGGCTAGATCGGATCAATCGAGAATACGGTGTTCGCTATGTCCCGCACGTTGTGCATTTGAACTCGGTGGACTATGGGGTGCCCCAATTGCGAGAGCGTGTGTTTGTCATCGCGCATCGGGATGGGAAGGCGTTTACGAAACCTTCACCAACGCACGGGCCAGTGGAAAAGCTTGTCGATGCCCTCCAGCCATATCGAACAGCTTGGGAGGCCATCGGTGACCTTGACGGCGACCGCTGGCCAGACGAACTCAACGTAACTGGCAAGTGGGCGATGCTGCTGCCGTCGATTCCCGAAGGGGGCAACTACTTGTGGCACACTGCGCGTGGTGGCGGCATGCCGTTGTTTGGATGGCGCACCCGATTTTGGAGCTTCTTGTTGAAGCTGGCGAAGAACCAGCCCTCCTGGACAATTCAGGCGCAGCCAGGGCCAGCGACCGGCCCCTTTCACTGGCGCAGCCGGCGTCTCTCAATACGGGAGCTGTGTCGACTCCAAACCTTTCCCGACGGCCACAAGATCGTTGGCTCTTACCGCGAGGCCCACGTGCAGGTCGGGAACGCTGTCCCTCCCGTAATTGGCGAGCTGCTAGGACTGGCGATTCGCCGCCAGTTCTTTGGGGAGGACGTGGCAGAGCGGCCGAAGCTCCCTTCCATACATGCGGGAGAATGTCCCGACCCAGAGAAGCCCCAAGCAGTTCCGGTCACCTACCGGTCTTTGAAAGGAAAGCATAGAGATCATCCAGGGCCGGGGCTTGGCCCGGGAGCCAGAAAAAGGGCGAAGGTGAAAAGGTCGAAGGAACAGCCAACACACACTCGGGTAAGGCAACCAGCCGCATGATATCCATGCCTCGATCGGTAGCTAACGCGAATGTGTCAGAGATTGACGTCCTGCAACTGCTTGAGGCGCGCTTATGGGTTGCACGTCTCGGCGAAGGAGATGTGCTCCGGTGGTGGCGGACCGATGGTGTTTTGGGACCTGACGGTGGCTTCGTGGCGCCGCGGGTGCTTCCTGTCACTCATCCAACTGCACGAGCCCGAATCGTCTTCGTAGTTGCAGCATATGCATGTCGACAGCGCCATCCCGACCCTCTAGCACGCACACTTTTTTATCTCGATCCTGAAACGGAGGACCGTCTCGATGCCTTGCTGGTCGAAAAGCTGGGTGACGCCTCCTACTGGTCCGGCATCATGGCGCGCTTGGAGGCAGTGACGGGGCAAGTTGAGCCGGCTGAGACTTTGTTGGCGAGTGGGATAGTCACCTCGGAAGACATCCGCCGAGTTGAGAAGCTCAACCTTGGACCTGGAGGGCGTACTGTTGCCATCCCCTCCACTAGTACATCTGCCGAAACAATCCGCCTGCTTGCAGCTGGCTTCGCACGATCAAACTCTGGGAATTTAGTGGTTCCCTACCTCCAGGGGGCGTGATGTTGATGCGCACAAACTCGGTGCAGCCTACGATTTCGACTTTCTCGGTCACCAAAGGGGGAAGGGTTGCCGAGACATACGCGTGCTTCAGCCACTGGGATTTCTCGCTGTCTCTAGATGAGAATCTCGCTCGCTTCAGGCGTGATAACCCCATTTTGGCTGCCACGAGCGCCTGGCTAAAAGAAATGCGCCGCATTCTGCGGGTTCGCTTCGGTAGCATCGACGAGCATCGATCGCTGATCCAGCTTGCGAAGGCAAGTTTTCCCCTGGAGAAATGGACGCCAATCCTGCTCTGGCATCTCTGTATGAGAGAGCTACTGTTGTCCGACTTTCTCGAGACCTGGTTGTATCCCCGAAAACAAGACGGTCTGTTGCGTGTGCGAGCGGACGATGTTCGAGGCTATTTGGAGACGCTCAGAACGCGCGGTCTGCTCGATGCTGAATGGACGGAGAACACGATCAATCGGATGGCCAGCGGCCTGCCGAGTTATGCGGCTGACTTTGGCCTGCTAAGGGGGAAGGCGGTCAAGGAGGTTGTTCCGTTCCATCTCCCTGATGAAGCATTGCTCTACGTCCTCCATGACTTGGCTGAGGAAACCGCAAGCGCGGAAAGGGTCCTCTCCGATGGGCGCTGGCGACGCTTCCTGATGTCACGGGTAGAGCTCGAACAGGAGCTGCTGCGTCTGCACCAGCTCCATCTGCTCCGCTTTGAGGTGGCCGGAAGCCTTGTAGATCTCGATCTTCCTTGTAAATCACTGGGTGAATATGTCGAACGTATGGTCGGATAGTGACTGGCGGACGCGACTGATAGACCGCCTGGAGCCATTGCTGAAGTCGCCACAGCTTGTGGCGGAGATTAGTACCTATCAGGGGGTGCCATTCGCGCTCTTCGTATACCCTCCGACGGCAGAGCGAGAGCTGAGGCGGGAGATGACGATGCTGGTCACGAGGGTGCAACAGGCGTCGGGCCGGAGAGTCCACGTCATCTCCATGGCCGATCTGCTCTGGGAAGCGATCCGAAAGGCATATCCGCCGGACGGCGAACGGTTATTTGAGGCCGAACGGGGCTTTCGAGAAGAAGACCAAGAGCAGCGTCTGAGCCAGCTTCGCGACAACATGGAGCAGCTGCTCTCCGAAGTGGTGCCGATCCCCGAGCAGATCCGCCGACGAGCAGAGGGCCTTAGCCCAGAGAGGGACATCATTTTTGTGAGTCGAGTAGGAGCGCTCTTTCCGGCCTACAGGACAAGCGCGTTGTTGGATAACCTCATGGGGAAAGTGACGGTGCCGACGATTATCTTCTACCCTGGAACACGCGCCGGAACGAACTCCCTCCGGTACATGGATAGCCTTGATGCGATCCACAGTTACCGCTGCAAGCTCTACTAACAGAGGATGCCTCGTATGCCCGAACCCCATCGGTCCAAGATCGCCGACCTGTTTGCGAGCGACATTCGCCGCCCCATCGAGGAGGTCATCAAGGTTGATGCCCTCGATGACAGTGTGCTCCTGGAGGAGATCCGTGAGTATCACCCCACGCCCAGCATCCAGGAACAGATGAGTGAGGTATTGGAGGCGTATGCTGCATTGCATCGCGGGCCGACAGAGAGGGTAGGGGTCTGGGTCAGTGGCTTCTTTGGCGCAGGCAAAAGCAGCTTTGCGAAGCTGCTCGGCGTCCTCCTTGGTAGCCGTAAGGTTGGAGCCCAAGACACGATTGATCTCTTCTCGCAGCGGATCACCAGCCCAAAGATCAAGGTCTTGCTCCAGCAAATCCGGGAGCACATCCCGACCCATGTCGTCATTTTTGACATTCTCAAGGACCACATTGCCGGGGCAATGGAGCATCCCGTGACAATGGTGATGTACCGCGCGCTGCTGCGGAGCCTTGGCTATCCCGTCAATGTGGATCTCGCCGAGCTCGAAATCAACCTGGAAGAGCGAGGGCAGTTGCCGGCCTTCAAGAGCAAGTTTGCCGAGGTATACGAGGGGCGGACGTGGGATGAGGCGAAACAGCTCTTGATGACTGCCTTGAACGAAGCCAGCGCCGTTCTGCATGAGCTCGATCGAAAGACGTATCCTGCTGCAGACACATGGGCGCGTAGCCGCGGAAGGGCTGAGATTTCGCCTCGCAAGCTGGCAGAGAGAGCGCTGCGACTTTCGAAGGCGCGGGCAGGCGGACGGAACGTCGTGTTTGTAGTGGATGAGATTGGGCAATACACAGCACGAGACCTTTCGCGCATCGGCGACCTGCAGGGCGTCATTGAAAGCTTCTCGGTGTTCGGCAAAGGCAAGATCTGGCTGATTGCGACCTCGCAAGAAAAGCTCGAAGCGATTATTGACATTTACGAGCGGGACCGCACTGAACTCGTGCGCCTCCAGGACCGATTTGCCTATAAGGTCTTCCTGAGCCCGAGCGACATCCGTGAGGTCGCGAGCCACCGCGTGTTATCGAAAAAGGGCGTGGCTGAGCCCGAGCTTCGGAGCCTGTATCAGAAACATAAAGGTCAGCTCGGCCATGCCACGCAGGTCAGCGGAGCCGTGCCCCTGCCCATGCTTGAAGAGGACAGCTTTGTGTCTCTGTACCCGTTGCTTCCCTATCAGGTCGACTTGGTCATCAATGTCGTTTCTGGGCTTCGGCGTCAGGTCGGCGGGCCCCAGACGATGGGCGGTGCCAACAGGACGATCATCAAGCTCGCGCAACAGCTGCTCATTCACCCCAGGGTTGGTCTGGCCGACGCGAGTGTGGGCCGGCTTGTGACGCTCGACAGCGTATACGACCTCATTGCAACGAATATCGCAAGCGAGATCCAGCAGGAGATTGACGAGATTGAGCGAACGCTTGGTGCTTTCCCCGCTCGGGTTGCCAAGGCATTGGCCCTCCTGCAATTTGCCGAGGCGATCCACACCACTGAGGAAAACGTAGCGGCGGTCCTGCACCCAGCGGTCAATGCTCCGAGCGTGCTACCGGAGGTTCGAGAAGCAGTAGAGAAGCTCATTCAAGCTCGCAAAGTCCGGCGTGGCGAGCATGGGCTGAAGATCCAATCTCCGGCCGAGCGGACTTGGGATGAGGAACGCGACAGCCGAAGGCCGACATCCGGAGACCGGATGAGGCTGATCAAGGAGTCGATGGAGCAAGTTTGGGGCAAAGGAGCACATGCCCCGAAAAGCCAGCTGGGCGGATGGAAACAGTTCACAGCCGGGCTCAAGCTTGGCAACGAGCTCCTGGTCGAGGGGGACGTGCCCTTTGAGGTTCGGATTCTCGACCCCGTTCGCTCAACTGATGAGCAAGCACAGGATGCCCGGGCGGCAACTCAACATGCACCGGATCTTGTGACCTGGCTCATCGAGATGACGGAGAAAGCAGAGCACCAGATCACCGAGGCCTTTAGAAGCGAGCGTATGCAAGGCCGCCCCGTGCGCACCAAGGAAGAAGAAGGCCTGCTTCGAGAGGAAGGAAGGCGACTTCAAATCGCGAAGGACAACCTTCGCGCCGAGCTGACCAAATCGCTCTGCCGTGGGCGGATCTTCTTCCGGGGAGCCGAGCGCTCGCCGAGTGAAGAGGCAGTCGACCCGAAAACAGAAGCAAGGCGAGTGCTGGACACCGCGCTCCAGCAGATTTTCCACCGATTTGCCGATGGCGATGTCAAAGTCACGAGAGAGGATGCAGAGGCGATCCTGAAGAGCGAGAGCCTCGCAGGTCTCCCCTCCTGCTACAGCGACCTCGGCCTAATCCAGACTGTGGACGGCCAGGCCCGTCTCGCGACAGATCACGGGGCTGCCAAGGAGATACTGGACTGGGTAAGACTGCGCTGTGATGAAGGCCGTGCGCCGAGCGGCCGCGAGATCGAGCAGCACTTTACGGGAGCACCTTACGGCTGGGCTTTTGATCTTCTTCAGCTTCTTTTGGCCACCCTGCTTCGCGCCGGACAGGTTACGATCAAGGCTCAAGGACAGCAGATCAAGAATGCGCTCATTCCTGAAGCGCGGAGCCAGATCATTAACAATACGCGCTTCCGGGCGGTCACGGTAAGCATCCGTGAGGCCACGCTCGATGCGAGGAAGGTAAGGGACGCGGCCAAGGCGCTGGAGACCCGGTTCGGATATCGATGCCCCGCTCTCACAGTGGAGTCTGTAGCCACCGTGCTCCGACAGAAGCTGGCAACGGACCCGGAGGTCCTCCGAATGGAAAGATCGCGAGAGACGCTTCGTACCTTGCGACTGCCCGGGGACATGGTCTTAACCCAAGGTTTGGATGCGTTTCGTGAAATCCGAAATGGGGACAACGAAGCGGCGGTGCAGGCTTTTTTAGTGAGCGCTGACACGTTGAGCAAAGCGATTCCCCGGGCCCGTGCGATTGAGGAGCGGCTGACCGAGGCGGTTCGCCTTGATGTAGAACGGGCCCAGCTGCTGCTCGAACGTGTGGCTCCGGTCCTGGAGCATGAGCCAGGCGTCAGCGACGACGTACGCCAAGCCCTCTCGGGGCTGCGCGATTGTCTCGCTAAGGAGACCTTCTACGACCATCTCCCGGAGATTCAGACGACCGCTGCCACTGTACTGAGTGCCTTCCAAGCCTTGTATAACACGGCCTTCCTTGATCAGAAGAACGCCTATCAGAAGTCGCTGAGTGATCTATCTATGACGCCGGGCTGGGGCAAGCTCGATGCAGTGACGCAGGAGGCCATTGCGAAGCCGATCAAGGAGCGCGCAGAGATCAAGCCGGATCCTGAGCCTTGGCGCCGAGGAAGCACGGGGCTGAGCCTGCTGCGGGAGCAGGCACTTGCCGCCCGAGCTCTACTGGAACGGGCACAAGGAGAGGTACGGCATGCGCTCACGCCACAAGCGGTCGAGATCCGGGTCAGCGCATTTCTCAACGGTCCAATAGACTCGCCTGAAGAGCTGGATGCTGTCATCACGGCGCTCCGGGAAGCCGTTGAGAAGGCGCTGGCTGAGGGGCAGCCGGTCGTGTTGATCTAGAGGCGAGGAAAGAGTGGAGAAAGAGCAGCGCAACGTTCTGCGCCGCGCGGTAGAGCAGGCGCGGAAGCTCCTCGAGCGAGAGATCAGCGAGCAGCTTGAGGGGGTCTACGGCATCCTTCCTGACGGTCGGATACTGGATGCTGCGCCCGGCGATCCTATTGTCCGGGAACGCCTGCGAGAAGTCGTCTCCCACCATCAAGCATCTGGAATGTCCGCAAAGCAGGCAGTGGACCGCACCGTGAGGGAGATGGCCTTTACGACACTCAACCGCTTCGCCGGTCTGAAGATGGCCGAGCGACGCGGCCTAGTTCGCGAGTGTATCTCGAAAGGCCTGGAGTCGGAAGGCATGCGCGAGCTAATAGATTGCGCGCCAGGGGTCCGCGCCGCGTGTGACGATGGCGGGTTCCGTTTGCTGCTCGAAACGATCATGGACGAGCTCTCCTTGGGCCTAAGTGTGCTGTTTGATCGGCGCAGCCCAACGGGTCTTATCTGGCCGAGACCCGTGGCGCTCGACGGTCTCCTCACGATCCTGAATGCGACACAGCTTGCAGCACTCTGGGCCGAGGACGAGACGATCGGCTGGATCTATCAATATTTTCATCCTAAAGAAGAACGAGAGGCCATGCGCGAAGAATCGGCTACACCGCGTAACAGCTACGAGCTTGCGGTGCGCAACCAATTCTTTACACCACGCTACGTGGTGGAGTTTCTTGCTGATAACACACTGGGCCGCATGTGGTACGAGATGCGCAAAGGTAACACGGCGCTTAAGGACCGCTGTCGTTACCTTGTTTATCGGCAGAACGATGTTTTCCTTCGCACACACGAGCAAGCGCCGATGGGTGCCGGAGATGGTGTTCGCACGGCTATCGAGCACCGCCCCATCAAGGATCCCCGCGATCTCAGGATACTGGACCCGGCCTGCGGCTCAGGTCATTTTCTACTGTACTGTTTCGGGTTGCTGCAAGCGATTTATGAGGAGGCCTGGGCTGATGAAGCCCAGCCGGTGCACGAAATCACCGGCACGACCCTGCGGCAGGACTATCCCACGATCGAAGCGTTGCGCCGTAAGGTTCCCGTGCTGATCCTCAAACACAATCTCTACGGCATTGAGATTGATCCGCGCGCCGCTCAAATTGCCGCCCTCGCGCTCTGGCTGCGTGCGCAACGGGCATATGGGGAGTTGGACCTAAAGCCGGCAGAGCGGCCGAAGGTCGAGCGCACGAACATTGTCGTGGCCGAGCCCATGCCGGGTGAGGGAGAGCTTCGCGAGGAGCTGACAAAATCGATGCATCCGCGCTTGCTCGGACAGATTATCGAGGGCGTGTTCGAGAAGATGTGCTTGGCAGGCGACATCGGCTCGCTTTTGAAAATCGAGACGGAAATCGCAAACACCCTTAAGAAGACCAAAGAGGTCTGGCTCGCCGCCCCGCGTGAGGACCAGCTCTGTCTCTTTCCCAGTCAGGCTGCCAAGAAGAGCAAGCCAGATCTCTCAGGTATTACGGACGACACCTTTTGGCAGCAAGCCGAGGGGCTAATTTACCAGGCGCTGCAGGATTACGCGGCGCGGGCCTCGAATGGCGCGGGCTTTCGCCGCTCGCTTTTTGCGCATGACGCGGAGCAAGGGTTTGCGTTCATTGATGTATGCCGTCAGAGCTATGACGTGGTGCTCATGAATCCTCCATTCGGCGCAGCGGCCGAGCGTGGCAAGAGATACATCGACGAGACCTACCCGCGGACCAAGAACGACCTGTATGCCGCATTTGTCGAGCGTGGACTGGAGTGGCTCCATCCACGCGGGATGCTTGGGGCCATCACTTCGCGTACAGGCTTCTTTCTCGGCAGCTTTCAGCGCTGGCGGGAGGAAATCCTGCTCAAAGAGGCAAGGCCTGCGGTGGTCGCGGACCTCGGGTATGGGGTGCTGGATACGGCAATGGTAGAAACCGCGGCCTATGTCCTTGAACACGCACAAACCGCTGCAGCCTGAGCTAGAGGCGTGGGGCGATATCGAGTTCGTTCATATCGAGTGAGGCCTTAGCTGTGACCACATTCATTCGATTGCTGGAATCCGAGGACAAGGCGGTGGCACTCGCGCAAGCTATCGAAGGAGAGCGCGCGGGCAGGACAGGGGCCGGCGTGTTCAAGGTGTCCCCGGAATCGTTCGCGCAGGTACCAGGCTCCCCGTTTGCCTACTGGGTCAGTGAGGAGGTTCGGCGGTTATTCAAGGAGCTGCCTCCGTTTGAGTGTAATGGGCGGACGATCAAGCAAGGCCTGGCAACGGCAGACGATTGTCGTTTCGTGCGCGCCTGGTGGGAAGTGCCAACTGCTGAGATCGGGCAGCAGTGGTTCCCATTCGGCAAGGGTGGCGCGTACTCGCTGTTTTATGCCGATGTGCATCTGCTGGTGAATTGGGAGAACGCCGGTGTGGAGATACTAAATTTCGTTGATCCCAGTACGGGGAAAACCTATTCCCGCCCACAAAACATCGAGTACTACTTCCGCCCCGGCCTGACGTGGCCGCTGCGCACACAGAGTGGCCTGGCCTTGCGAATCATGCCAGGCGGCTGCATCTTTGGACACAAAGGGCCAGCTGTGTTCGCTCAGGAAAACAATGCCGAGGTCTTGCTCGCCCTGCTCGCCGTCGCAAGCAGTCAAGCTTTTTGCCGGTTGGTAGAGCTACAAATGGCCTTCGGTTCCTACGAGGTGGGCGTCATTCAGCGCACCCCTGTTCCAGTCCTTAGCCACAGGCACCGTGATGCTTTAGCGGATCTTGCCCGCCGCGCTTGGTCGCTGAAACGGAGCCTGGACACCGGCGAGCCTACCTCTCACGCCTTCACGCTACCTGCGTTGCTGCAAATGCCGGGGACGAGCCTTGTTGATCGGGCCTCGGCCTGGTCCGTGCGGGCTCGCGAAACGGAGACGCGGCTTGTCGAAGTTCAAAAGGAGATTGATTCGCTCTGTTTTGACCTTTACGGATTTGCGCCCGAGGACCGTGCAGCCGCGTTGGGCCTACAGGGCTGCGTGCAGATTACTGAAGAAGACAACGAGGAAGAGGCAGAGACCGAAATCGTCGGAAGTGATGTACAAACTCTTGCAGTCGATCTTTTGGGATGGCTCGTCGGTGTGGCCTTCGGTCAATTCGATGCACGGCTTGCGACGGGAGAGCTGAAGCCGCCGCGTGAGCCCGAGCCGTTCGAGCCCCTACCGATATGCTCACCGGGGATGCTGACGGACCAGCACGGACTCCCAGCAAAGGGGTCGCCGGAAGATTATCCCATTTTATGGCCCGAGGATGGCATCCTTGTGGACGATCCCGGTCTGGGCGGGGTGATGGAAGACCGCGATATCGGCCGCAGAATCCGCCAGGTGGTCGGGGTGGTCTGGAACGAGAAAGCGACGGACATCGAGCAGGAGCTGTGCAAGCTGCTCGGCGTCAGCGAGCTTCGCGACTTTCTGCGCAAGCCGAGCCTCTTTTTTGACACACACCTTAAGCGCTATTCGAAGAGCCGCCGCAAGGCGCCGATCTACTGGCTGCTATCGACGACCTCAGGCTCGTACACTCTGTGGATTTATTACCAACGACTCACTGAGGACACACTTTTCAAAGCTGTGACCGAGTACGTCACTCCAAAGATAGGCGACATAGAGGCACGCATCGCGCAGCTTGAGGTGGATCAGGCAAGAGCTGAAGGACGTACGGCTGCGAAGCATGGCAAAGAACTTGCCGAGCTCACTGAATTTCGGGATGAGCTGAAAGAGTTTCGTGAGGAGCTGCTGCGGGTTGCACGCCTGCCGTACAAGCCCAACCTGAATGATGGTGTGCAAATCACGGCCGCGCCGCTTTGGAAGCTTTTTCGGTTGGCCAAGTGGCGGAGCACGCTGGAAGAGACCTGGAAGACGTTGGAGCGCGGAGACTACGACTGGGCGCATCTGGCCTTGGCCATTTGGCCGGACCGGGCGAAGGAGAAATGCCGGACTGATCGTTCACTAGCCATCGCCCATGATCTAGAAAGCTTGTATCAGGAGGACCTTGCAACACCGACAAGAAAACCTCGTCGGCGGAAGGCAAAAGGCTAACGGGTTCGAACGACACTGAGTATTGCCATGGGCCTCATTGCTACATATATGGAACGCCATCTCCGAGATGAGCTAGACCGCCGTGGCGTGGCCGCATGGTACGACGAGCCTCGCGAATGGCTGCCATGGCTTACACAGCTCATTGGCAGGCAGACGCTGCCAGACAAAGCCCAGGCTTGCACGGTAAAACTCGCTGGGCGAACGGCGACGCTGATCTGTTATGCCGGGTCGTATTATGAGGTACTGATGGCCTGTGAGCCGCTGGTGAGCACCGACAGCTCGGTCCCGCTCGTTGTGTATCTGCCTGGCGAGAGGGCAATGGGACGGCTCTCCCCTTTACGTGAGCTTGAGTGTCTGGGAGGAACCGGTGAACCATTGCAGCATGATCTTCGCCGTGTTGCCCGCGCGGCTTTCCGCGGCGCGGGCTTGTCGGAGGCCAAGATTGATGAGCTCTTGAACCGCGACGGGCTGACATTCGTCTATCTTGATGCCGTAAAGGTAGGAGAAGAGGGTGGCGCGTCCCCGTTAGCGCCGGTGTTTGGATCCTCCCGTGAGCTGGATGTCTTCCCGAGCTTTCTAACCGCACCGGATCGTAGGGCGGAGGCCGCACAGCGGGGCCTCCTCGAACAGATCGCCGCGCTATCCGCCCACAGCTTGGGCTTGCCGGTCAAAGCCAGGGATCAGCCTGAGCGAATGGTGCGCGAGCTGGCACGCTCGCTCCTCGTAGCGGAGATGCGCAGCGATCTCCAGGGTGCGGAGCCCGTCGAAGTCTCTCAGCTTCCACGGCCACAGCGGTCTGAGCAGATACAGCGGATCCGGGACATCTGCGCGAGGTTGCGTCTCGAGCATGCCGACGCCTATGAGTCAATGGCAGATGCAATCGAGCGGGATCTTGGGCTCGCTCAAGCCAAGATCGATCCCTTGACCCTCGGGCGAATTGACACGTTCCGCTTTGAAGAACGGCGATTACTCGAAGCCTGCGACCGACTCCTGGCAGAGGGCAAAGCCGAGCAGGTGCTTGAGGTCGTTGGCGCGAGAAAGACAAGCTTCTGGGCGGATGTGCGACGGCATCCGGAGCGACGAGCTGCATGGGATGCCTGCGAGGAGCTCGCACGGCTTAGCCTGGCTTTGGATGCGGTTGCGACGGCGCTTCATAGTCCGCCTAGAGAGGCCCATGGTTGGGTTGAAGCCTATGTGGCCGATGGCAGCTGGCACGTCATCGATCAACGTTTCCGTGAGGCTCGCTTTCGGCTTGCGCGGTTACAAGATCCATCCGATCTTGAACGTGGCGCAGAGCATGTGTTTGCCAGGTACGACGCGCTGCTCGAGAGGCTGACAGAGGGTTTTGTCGAGGCTCTAAAAGCGGCACACTGGCAAGTGCGCGGAGCATTGGCACAGACCAGCATCTACCAGCGGCATGTCGCAAAACGGACAGGACCTGTCGCCTACTTGCTTGTCGACGCGATGCGGTATGAGATGGGGGCGGCTCTGGCCAGCCTGCTTATGCCCCTCGGCGCCGCAAATGTCCGGCTTGAGGCGGCGATTGCAGCAGCACCGACTATTACGGACTTGGGGATGGTCGCCTTGTTGCCAGGAGCCGAGCGCTCCTTCACACTGGCGCAGCCACCGAGGGGCGGCGTTGCTGGAAGCCTTGAAGGAAAAGTGCTTTCGAACAGCACAGCGCGTATGGACTATGCCAAGGGCGCTGTTCCCGGGCTTGTGGAGACGACGCTCGACCGATTGTTGGAAGACCTGCCCCCGAAGAGGCTGAAGGAAGTGGTGAAGCATGCGCCGGTCATCCTGATCCGGTCTCAAGAAATTGACGGTGCCGGAGAGAGCGTTTCCGAAAGCTTGGCGAAGCGGATCATGGGCACGGTGCTAGAGGATATTCGTAAAGGGGTCGTGCGGTTGGCAGAGGCAGGGATTACCCAATTTGTGATCACCGCCGACCATGGCCATCTCTTTGCTGCTCGTCGGGGAGATGACATGAAGATAGACCCGCCAGAAGGAGGGCAGCTGGTCGATCTGCACCGGCGCTGCTGGATTGGGCGCGGTGGGAGCACTCCTTCCTCATGCGTGCGGCTGAGCGCTGCGGATTTGGGTTATGGGGGCACCGATCTCGAGCTGGTTGTTCCAAAAGGCACAGCGGTATTTAAGGCCGGTGGGAGCTTGAGCTTCCACCACGGCGGGCTTTCTCTGCAGGAGCTTATCGTGCCGGTTTTGACCTTCGAGCTGAAAGGTAAGGGCTCTGCCAGAACGAAGATGGGAGAGGAAGTGGTGGCGCTAGAGGCGGTGCCAACCGAAATCACCAACCTGATCTTTTCGGTGTCTATCCGCAGGACCGACTTGGCTCTCGAGCCACTTGAGTTCCGCATTCTGGCCGAAGCCTACGTTGACAACGAGCGCAAAACGGTTGGACAAGCCAAGTTTGCGACTCGCGGGTTCAACCCAACCACGAGCGTGCTGACGCTCGAGCCAGGAGAGCCTGGCCGAGAGCCGGTCGCCGTGGGTATCCAGCTTGAGGATGAGGAAGTGGCTGAGCTTCGCGTCCTCATCGTGCAAGTTGGGACTGACCGGACCCTCAAAGACACGGCCCCCATTCCCGTCCGGATCACTAGGTGAGAGATGAGCGCGACTGTTATCCCGGATGAGCTAGACAGAAAAGTTAACGAGACCTGCTCCGGCAAGGTTGTGCGAAAAGACCTTGTCCGTAAGGTGAAGGTCGGCGCAAACGTGCCAGTGTTCGTCCTGGAGTATTTACTCGGGAAATATTGCGCCTCCTCAGACCCCATGGCCATCCAGATGGGGGTCGATATTGTCAATAAAACGCTATCGGAGAGCTATGTCTCTCCGGATGAGGCAAATAGCGCACAGGTGAAGCTCAAGGAAAAGGGCCATCATACGTTTATTGACAAGGTGTCTGTCCGATTGGTTGCCAGCGAGGACAAGTACTGGGCCACGCTAGCGAACTTTGGGGACAAGTACGTTCACATACCCGAGCGGTATCTCCGCGACGATGCCTATAGCCGCCTTCTCCAAGGGGGAATCTGGGCTCAGCTTGAGCTGGAATATTTCTATGATGACTCTGCGAGCGGACGGCGTAGCCCCTTTCGCATTCATGACATCAAACCGATTCAGCTCGCGACGTTCGAGGCCGAGAAATTCATCGCGGCACGCGCTCAGTTTACTCGGGATGAATGGCTGGACCTCATTCTCCGTTCCATCGGGATCGATCCCAAGTATCTCGAAAAGATCTCAGGAGAGGAACCGAAGAAGAGTCTGAGATTGAAGCTCCTGTTCGTTCTTCGCCTCATTCCCTTTGTCGAGAACCGCTTCAATTTGATCGAGCTGGGTCCGCGCGGAACGGGTAAGAGCTTCGTCTATCGAGAAATTTCTCCATACTCGGTGCTCATCTCTGGTGGCGGGACCACCACGGCCAACCTGTTCTACAACATGAGCACGCAACGAGTCGGCCTTGTAGGTCTGTGGGATGTGGTGGCCTTTGACGAGGTAGCCGGTGTTGGTTTCCAGGAGAAGGATGGAATCCAGATTCTGAAGGATTTCATGGAATCCGGCTCATTCGTTCGCGGAAAGGAGGTCATTACGGCCAATGCGTCCATGGTATTTGTCGGGAACATTGATAAGCCCATCGATATGCTCGTCAAGACCCATCACTTGTTCGAACCCCTTCCCGAGTCCATGCAGGATGCTGCCCTTATCGACCGTCTCCATTGCTATCTCCCTGGATGGGAGATACCAAAGATGGACCCGGCGATGCTCACCTCAAACTATGGGTTCATCGTCGACTACTTAGCCGAGGCCTTCCGGTATCTGCGCCGGCAGAACTTCACTGAGCTCGTTGACCGGCCCTTCGCCCTAGGCAGTCATCTGAATAAGCGCGATGATACAGCCGTGCGTCGGTGCGTCTCCGGCCTCCTGAAGATTCTGCATCCGGATCAGAAGCACACGGAGCAAGAGCTATCGACCTATTTGGAGCTGGCTCTCGAGACTCGACGGCGTGTGAAGGAGCAGCTTAAGAAAATGCTGCCCTTCGAATATGCGCGAACCAGCTTTAGCTACATAGACCGGGCTACACAACAAGAGCACTTCGTCGCCTGCCCCGAGGAAGGTGGGCGCGAGCTGATCCCGCAGGATCCCTCTCCTCCAGGGACGGTCTATACAGCGGCGATTGGAGGAGCCGAGCGAAAGGCAGGGATCTACCGCATCGAGGTGACCACGGCGAGCGGGACCGGCAAGCTGAAGCTCGCTGGGACAATGGATCGGGACTTGAAAGAGGCCTGTCAGCGAGCCTTTTCCTACCTACAGACTCACAAAGGGGAGCTAGGACTGGGGCGAGAGATCGACACTCATGACTTTTTCGTGGAAGCCGTTGATCTGTTGGGCTCCAAGGTGCCGTGTGAAGCAGGTGTGGCCTTCTTTGTTGCCACGATCTCCGCATTGCGCCAGGCCCAGCTACAAGGTGCGACTGTAATATTGGGAGATATGTCGATCCAGGGAAACATCAAAGGCCTGCCAAGCCTGACGGAGCTGATGCAGCTCAGCCTGGACAATGGTGCCCGGCGTGTCCTTGTCCCGACCGCCAACCGACGACAGGCCCTTGAGCTTGAGGAAGGCCTCCTCGAGCTCGCGAGCTTCTACAACGATCCCCGAGGTGCCCTTGATCGCGCAACCGGGGTGCGCTGAGCGACTTGCTTAAAAGAGCGCGTTTCTGTTCGTTGGCAGGACCCGCTAATGATCTCGTCTCATGAGTTGGGCTCAAGCAAAACAGCGAATACTTCGCAGGATCAGACAGGGAACTGACCTTAACTCGGTGAACACGAGATACCGGGTCGTCCTTGCTGTCCGGCATGACATCTCAAGTGCGCGCTATGGATATCAGAATGAAGCTGGTTTTGTCGTGCAGATCGGCAGGAATAGCTCAATCACGATTCCACTCAGCATGCTGCGAACCTGCTATGGCGCGCTAAGTGGCCCCCCTGGATATGACGGTGATTTCTTCAGGCAACACTTTCCTCTGCAAGCTCAAGATCACCCATGCCGTGTTCATGTCGTCGGCCAAATATTCGTTACGGCTGGTCTGGCGAGAAGAAATGGAAATCGCTACCGTTAGGTAGAGCGCAAGCGTGTGTCCGAGCAAAATGAAAGGCTATGGTTGTCATCCCTGACCAGCAATGGGAGCCGATTCAGCGAGATATTGACGCCTGTTCGGTCTGCCTCTCAGACGACGCCTTTAAGAGCTATGAGCATCATCCTGCTCGCCCGAAGCACCCCAGGCACACAGGTCGAATCCTGTTCTTATCTGAGGCTCCTCCTCGGTCTGGAGGATTCTGGACTGAAGATCGGACTGACGATCTTCGGACCAAGCTAATGCAGTTGCTCGATATTTCGCGCAGCGGCAATACCGCGCAAGTCTTAGCTGCCTTCATGGAGAGGGGGTACTTCCTTTTGCAAGCTCTCAAGTGGCCGCTCAAGAAATCGTTTAACCATTTCGGCCCTGCCCAGCAACGCAGGCTTGTCGAGCATTCGGCATCCGCTCATCTAAGGAGTGAAGTTCATGCGTTGAAGCCGCGTGCTATCTTAGCAATGGGGAAAGCTGCTTGGATGAGCTGTTTGTTCATATCAGGAAATACGTATCCTCCGGCCGATTTAGGTTTTGAGAGCAGCCTGAACCAGGAACGAACCATAACTCTTGAAGGTCAGGTCATCCCTTGGCTGGCAACATATCTACCGGTGGATCAGAACTTGCGGAATCCCGATCGAGCAGCCCGAGTCAGCGCTCACATCCAAAGCTTCATTGCCAAATACGGCTAGCTTCTGCGGTATGAGTGTGCCTTGCAGAGAACAAGCGAAAATCAGCAGACATGATACTCTTCATCTTTCAACTCGTCGAGGACAAAGATCCCCGAGCTTTCGAGGGCGCGTTTCCGCATCCACGCGTGCCAGCAAAATGGCGAGCGCGTCAAGCAAGAAGACAGGCACGCGATGCGAGCTGCTTCTCCGTCGAGCGCTTCGAGCGATGGGCCTACGATATAGCCTCAAGCGCAAGGGACTTCCCGGCAATCCCGATCTAGTCTTTCCCGAAGCGCGGATCGCCGTCTTTTGCGACGGCGACTTTTGGCATGGCCGGAATTTGCGAAAGCGCTTGGTATTACTGCAGAAGGGACACAATGCGCCGTACTGGATGGCCAAGATCCTGGCAAATGTCTCAAGGGACCGGAGGCAAACTAGAGAGCTGAAGAAAGCGGGCTGGAAGGTCTTCCGCTTCTGGGAAAGCGACATCAATCGATCAGCACATTTGATCGCTCGAACGATCGCATCTGTTCTAGAGCAGTGTGTTCCTGCGACTGGTGGTAAGTTAGGAAAACATTGCCAGCTTCCAAGCAAGCACGTGAGACGAAAGAGGAGTTAGTCACCACGGTTGCCAAACACGCGAGGGCCCAATGCCTAATGGTGAGCAAACTAACCTACAGAATGAACACCGCCAGATCGAGCCTCGCCCAGTAACATCTCTGCTGCTTGATTGGCGTAATCCGCGCCTCGCCCTGGATACTGATCCTGGGCAGGATGTTGTTTTGAAGAAGATGTACCAGGCTGAGGCGCTCGACGAGCTTGCCGTTTCCTTTGTTCGGAATGGGTATTTCTGGGAAGAGCCGTTGGTGGTGGTGCCGGCTGAGCAACATGGGAAGTTCGTGGTCGTTGAAGGCAATAGGCGTCTAGCCACCCTAAGGCTACTCCTGGACCCTGAAGCTCGGACGCTGGTTAGCGCGACCGGTTTCCCGGAAGTAAAGGCTCCCGAGGCTGAAAAGCTCAAGGTCGTCCCTACGGTGCTGTATGGCAGCCCTGAGCAAGTCGTCCCGTACCTTGGATTTCGCCATATTACAGGCGTCAAGAAGTGGGATCCCTACTCTAAAGCCCGATATGTCGCACAGCTTATTGAGGCTGGACGGCCGATTTCTCAGATTGAAGACTCAATTGGGGACTCGGAGAGGACCGTGAAGAAACTGTATCAGGCCTACGTGCTTCTCTCCCAAATCAAGGAGGAGCTAGACATTGATGACAAAGAGATCCGGGCTAATTTCTCACTGCTGGAGGTCGCGCTCGGGCAGCAGCCGATCAAGACCTTCTTAGGGGTATCGAAACCCCTGCCCACAGGCAAGATAGACAGAGTAGTGCCCGAGAACAAACTAGAGAATCTGTCCGACATCATCTCCTGGGTCTTTGGAAACCGGGACAGGGGGGAGCAAGCGAATAATCTCCGACTCGCGGCAAATCCCCAAATTCCTCTCACCAGTGGTGTCCGATCCAGCCAGCCTGGAGCATCTCAAGCGCACCCGTGACCTCGAAGGAGCCTATCAGCGGTCGGGCGGAGACCTAAAGTACTTTTCTCGACAGGTCGCCCTCGCGTCGGCAGCAGTCGAGCGTGCTCTCGGGGTTCTTCCCGTCGTGAAGGGGCAAACCGGGGTGTCTGAGTCAATTGCAAGATTGGGTAAGCTTGTTGATTCACTTCGGGCTGGAGTGGCCGCATGAGCAACGGATCTTCTGGCAACCTGGACGAGCAGCCGGCACGACCGGATCAACCTCCTTTTCCGACTGAAGACAATATTTACGCCATCGCCGACTGGGCTGAGCTGACAGTGCTGTCGACTGGAAACGAGATATCGAAGGGCAAACTGGAAACTGCTTGCTCTCGATCAGACATAGTTGGCAAGACGACACCGCAAGACGCCTGGGCAGAGATTACACGCCGGGGCAGCGTTACGGGCTCAGCTTGGCCGTTTGAGATAATCGATGACGTGGTTTTACGGCCCAGGCTTAACGGTGGGTTCCCACTCCTATATTGGTTCTTGGCAGCTTTATCGATGAGGGTAGGCATAGAAAATCAAGGGCGCATCCTCTTTGAGAGCTGTGTTGCAGAGATTGTCGAAGGGTTGACACGCATTCCTGGCATCAGAATTGGCTTCCCTCGGGTAAGTCCTGTGCCGTCGGACCTTACAGAAGCTGTGAAGCTCTATTGTGAAAGGAGCTGTGAGCCGGAAGGCTTCAGCAAGTCTTTCCCAGCAACAGATCGTGATCTTGGGATCGATGTTGTCAGTTGGTTCCCCTTTAGAGACAAGCGCGGAGCGTTCGTCCATTTGGTGGGCCAATGCGCAACAGGGGCTGATTGGAAAGAGAAGCTTCCAGAGCTCAATCCCCACAAATGGACGGATCACCTGAATTGGGCAGTCCCGCCGGTGCGCTTCTTTGCTACTCCAATTGTCTTGCGCAAGGAGGCAAACCGCCGTCTATCGATGGATGGAGGGCTTCTGCTCGACAGGCCTCGTCTCTTGGAACTCGCAGAAATGAAACCACTTGGCGATGGATTACGATCTGAACTCAAGTCATACTGCTTCTCGCTATACTCAGAGGCTGCTGCTGATATCTAGCTGATTGAGTGGTGGGTCGGCTTGGTAACCCACAAACTTAATGTTGCGGGCCGAATCGACGGGCTATTCAATGCGAAGCGAAACGATGTGTCGGCTTGATACAGGCTCAAGTACATCTACTTGCCGTTTTGCATAACGATTTATGGAGAGAGAACGCGAATGGACCCACGGCATCTCTTTATGGATGAGAGACTCCGAGGTATTTGCGCTTATTGCGGGGCTGTGCCGGAAACACGCGATCATGTGCCATCGAAGGTCTTGCTCGATGAGCCCTTCCCGCCACAGTTGCCCGTCGTGGACGCATGTGTCAAGTGCAATTCGAGCTTCTCGCTGGATGAACAGTATCTTGCCTGCTTTCTCGACTGTGTTCTGGCGGGCACCAGTGAACCGGCTCGTCTCCAGCGCGAGAAAGTCAAGCGCATTCTCAGCGAGAATCCTGCCTTGGAGGCTAGGGTCGCAGCTTCCCGGAGAAATGATGATTCCGCTAATCTGATGTGGGAGCCAGAGGCTGATCGTGTTCGAAGGGTGGTGCTGAAGCTCGCCCGCGGTCACATGGCATATGAGCTCTACCCGAGACTCGATGAACCTCGTGAACTTGTGGCCGTCCCGCTTTCGTCATTATCTGAGGTGGAAAGGACAGCATTCGAAGATTTGTCCGTGGCAGACACAGGTCTCTGGCCCGAATTGGGCAGCCGGGCCTTTCTCCGTGCTTTCGGCAAAAAACCGGACAAATTCGAGCAAGGCGATGGTTGGATCGTGGTGCAACCGGGTCGGTATCGGTATGCGGTCTGTGAAGCAGGTGGGCCACTGGTCCGTGTCGTAGTAAGCGAGTATTTGGCCTGCCAGGTTGTTTGGGAATGAATTCGGGGATTGCAGGATCCAGAATCGGATCAGTTTGCGCGACCGAATAGAGTATCACCGTCTGTTCGACCTTGGGCACCGTGTGTCAAACCGGATGCTTCCATGTCCTGGCTACAAGACCAGCTGACTTCTCATTTCGCTCAACACGTTCTTAATCCCAAGCTTTGGATCATGACCGCTGAAAATCTAATATCGGCGGCCGAGCGACTTGCCTCAGATATAGAGGGGTTCTGGAAAAAACTGGAAACGTTGGATGACGGATCGTCATTGCCGGTTTCAGAAATGGATGGAAGCCGATATCATAATATTTTTATGATGCTCTATGGGTTTGCAATTGAGAACCTCTGTAAGGGCCACGCTGTAACCAAGCTATCCAGGTTGGACCGATTGGCTTGCAAACTTGGGAAACTTCCAGGTCGTCTAAAGACACATAACCTTGAGTCCTTGGTTACCACGGAGGTGGGGCTCGTTCTTAATGATGGAGAAAGAGAACTCCTGAAGAGACTCGAGGCGGCAGTGAAATGGGCCGGTCGTTACCCTGTTTCTACCGGTCCCATGGATCAAAAGAAACAAGCGATAAAAGAGCAGCTCCTAGCTATGCCACAGGGCTTGAGAGGAGATGACCTTGTACGTACCAGGCAGCTAGCAGCACGTATCGAGAACGAGGTCCGCTTATAGACAGGAACGTGATAAGCAAGCGAAGAAACACGGGAAGTCATGTCAGGCTTGATTTGGTATTAATATTGATAGTCCGATGTTTCGTGCGTAATATGACTTAAAACAGTACAAGTACGGAATATGGCAAGCCGTCCTCTCAACCTTTCAGGCTCAAGAGTTCTAATTCTCGCCGCGCCTCACGCGGGGGAGCAAGGGGTCTGTCTCGGCCCAGCCGAAGATGGATCATGGTTCATCTCGCCTGACTCGAGTAACGAAATCCTTCGCTTGGAGTTTGAAAGAGACTTCGGGTTGTTAGTAGACCGTCCCCCACGCTCGTTGACTCACTAAATTGGGGATTACTCCGCGAACGCTCGGCACAATCGTCCATAGCGTTGGCCTCCGTGAACCAATAGAAGTTCAGGATTTGAAACCGACGTATTCTCGGTTTCTTGAAGTGTCTGCCATCTCCTTGCAGTGTCACCCCGTTGGGCAGTACGCTATGATCACGTGCTGCCCCGATGTCCAGAGATTTGCCGTGTTGATGGTCTGGCTCCTAGGTATTTGCCTCCTTCTTGCTGCGCCCGCCTCCGGCGAGTTCGGCTTCGACGAGAAGTACGAGCGGGACTATAACATCTTCAATCCGATCAACGAGTTTCGGCCGGATAATCCGCTAAACCCCATCAATTCGGTGGATTCCAAGAACCCTTTCAACCCCATCAACAGCGTCGATCCGGGAAACCCCGCGAATCCGATCAATCGGTATAACCCCAACAACCCCTTTAATCCGATAAACCAAGTCAACCCGAACAATCCGCTGAATCCCATCAATCAGTACAACCCCAACACGCCTTTCCGACCTCTCAACACGTTTCCCGACCATCAACGCTAGCCTGCCTGCCAGCATCAGGACAGTGGGGGACTCTAGCGGAGTCAGTCATTCTGACTACAGTTCTTGGTGGTCGGCAAAGCTGTAGTACCGGTCCTCGCCCAGCACCAGATGATCAAGCACGGCGATGCCGAGCAGCTCGCCACCGTCTTTGAGGCGCCGGGTCAGGGCGCGATCCTCCTGACTGGGGGTCGGATCGCCGCTCGGATGGTTGTGCGCCAGGATGACGGCGCTCGCGTTCAGGAGGATGAGTGGCTTGAAGACTTCACGGGGGTGGACGATGCTCATGGTGACTGATCCGATGCTCACGGTGTTGATGCCGATGACAGCATGTTTCGCGTCGAGACCCACGACCATGAAATGCTCGCGATCGAGTCCATCGAAGAGCGGCTCAAGCAGCCGGTACGCTTTCTGTGAATCGCTGATCCGGACGTCACCGGCAGTTACTCCTGATTCTTTGACCAGCATGACACGATAACGGGGAGGGGTGTAGGAGCGCATGTCTCTTCTCTCCGAAGGTTGAAACAAATGGCATGGCGAATCTCGGGAGCGGTTGGGGTCACAGCAATGAACAAGGATGGGGTGGGGGCAACGCGTCCAGCCTCAATGCTCATCGATGAGGAACATGCATGCCAATGGTGACGCTCTCTCTGCCTCAAAATCACTTGGCTCCAGTCGGTAGCCGTTTCAGATACGCCCGTCTATATTTCTAGATTGACACGGCCAGCCAGCCTGCGGTAAGTATCGCGGTCGACAACTGAGTGATCTCTCGGATGCCCGAAAGGGCATAACAGGGAAGTCCGGTGAAAAACCGGCGCGGTCCCGCCACTGTAAGTGGGAAGCGACCCCGTTCAAGCCACTCGACGACGAGTCGGGGAAGGCTGGGGAAGCGTTGAGGGTCTGACCTTCTGAACCCACGAGCCAGGAGACCTATCCGAGGTGACATGGCACTGTTTCTCCGCGCGGTAACGGAGATCTCGCCTGCCCCTTCGGCATGTGACCTCTTGTTCCCGTTGCGGGACAGGAGGTTTTTTTATGCCTTCCTTTTTCCCGGATCAACGCGAGATTGATCTCGGGTCCCCGGAGTCAGCGGCACTGTCCGGACCGGTCTGGGTCGCATGACCACGGGACTGCTCATCGTCGGACACGGCAGCCGCGATCCAAAGGCCAACGTCGAGTTCGAGTCCTTAATCGCGGCCTATCGTACGACACGGCCCGATATCGACGTTGCGCACGGATATGTGGAGCTCGCCCGCCCGTCTTTGTCCACCGCCCTTCGCGATCTAGCTCAGCGGGCCGATTCCGTTGTCGTCCTGCCGTTGTTCCTCTTTGCCGCAGGGCATGTGAAGAACGATATTCCTCTCGCGCTCTCGCAGGCGCGGCAAGATTTCCCGACCGTTCGTTTTACCGTGGCCAACGCGTTAGGTGTCCATCCGAACCTTGTGGAGCTGGCATTCGAGCGTGCGCGAGCGGCGCTGGCAGGTGCCCGCGAGGCGACGAAGACCGCCGTCGTTGTGGTGGGCCGTGGGTCGACCGACCCGGACGCGAACGGTGACTTCTGTAAGGTCGTTCGCCTCCTCGCAGAAGGCCGCGAGATCGGTTGGGTCATGCCCTGTTTCATCGGCGTCACGCGACCGCTGTTTGAGGAGACCGTGGAACTCGTCGCACGTGCGCGTCCCGAACGGATCGTCGTGATGCCGTACTTTCTCTTTGGCGGACGGTTGATCAGCAAGATTCGCGAACAGGTGGAGGCGTTCCAGGCTCGCTATCCGTGGATCAAGACCGAGCTCGCCCCGCATTTGGGAAGCGACAACCGCTTGCTCAAGTTGATGGACGAGCGTCTATCCGAAGCGATGGGGGGAGTGCGTCCGCTCCCCTGCGACACCTGTCAGTATCGAGTGCCGGTTTCTGCCGTGACCGGGAAGGTAGGGGGTCTCAGCGCGCTCCTCTGGAGTCTCCGGCACGGGTTCACCCATGCGCAGGCCATGCCACACGTGCATGCCCATCGCCCGCTCACCAAACATGTGCTGGTCTGTGGGAATGCCGACTGTGCCGACGCCGGGAGCGTCACGTTGATTGCCACATTGCGGCGGCTTCTCAAAGAAACCGGACGGGAGCTGGATATCCGAGTGACCCGGACCTCCTGTATGGGTCGCTGTGGGGAGGGGCCGACGGTCGCCGTGTATCCAGACGGCATCTGGTACCGGGGCGTGAAAGAGACGGATGCCAAAGAATTGGTCGAAGAGCACCTGCTCGGCGATCGGCTCGTCAGTCGTCTGATCGACAATATCATGCAGTAAGGAGGGTTCACGATGGCCTGTCACGAAATCGCAGGGCTTCGACTGGGTTTGATGGAAGTGTTGGGTGTGAAGAACGAAGCCGAGCGGCAGCACGAGCTGGCTGAGCTCGGCACCGTGGCCAATCAACCGGGACCCGTCCGGTCCATGTGCGGCGCCAAGGACTTGGCCACGCTCAAGCAATTTTATGAAGGAGCGGTGGCCGCGCTTGAGGCACGCGTGTCCGCCACGCGCTCCGACGACCCGAAACTCCCGTACCTGCGCACGCTCGTTGTGCTTACGAAGAAGGTCGATCTCGACCTGGCGCATCAGATCGAAGGCCTCACCCATCTCTACCGCGATCTGGATGAGATGCACGACTTCGTTCACGAGATCTATCCAGCGGAGTAGCGGCGATGGCAGTGGCGAAGACCGCCCGAGTGGTTGGAACCGCGAAGATGGGGCCGGATACCCTGCTTCTCGATCTGGTGGCTGCAGAGCCGTTGGGGTTTGTCGGCGGACAGTACCTCATTCTCGACAGCCGAATCGTCTTGCCGAGCGGCAAAGCGATCAAGCGGGCCTACTCATTGATCACCAGCGATGCGGAGCAGGTTCGCTTTCAGCTCGCGGTGAAACGCATCCCCGATGGACCGGGCTCGGCCTTTATTCATGGGCTTGAAGCGGGAATGGACATTTCGTTCAGCGGACCCTGGGGCAAGTTCTTGCCGCCGGAGGGTGCCTCGGGCAGCACGTTGATTCTTGCAACAGACACGGGGATCACCGCAGCGCTTGGCTTCATGCACGCCATCCGGTTCGCACCGCTGCTCCCCGAAACCGTGCTCATTTGGCTGCGCGCTTCGCCTGATTACTTTCTCCCAGAGGAGTTCGTGCGCGAACGCATCCCCGCCGATTGTGGAGAGGTCAAAATCGAAGTAATTCCTGGGATTGGTCACCCGGAACGGGTTCTCCATGCCCGAGCCATTCTTCGCCAGATGATGGCGCGCGGCGGCCTCGCGCAGGTCTTCATCGCGGGCGATGGCGCGGTGAACCAGGCCTTGCTCGACGATCTCGTAGTCGCCGGACTGCCTGTGAGTAACGATAATGTTGAGTCATTCTTCAACATGCCCAAAAAATCTGCATGATCGACCGGGACCACATCATCGAAGCCATCGAGGCCGCCCTCGCCTTTGGAGAGACGAGCGTCGTTGTCCGTTCGGCAGGCGCCGTTGCCGAGGTCCACGGTCTCCTTACATTGCGGCATGGGGATGAGTGGATCACGCTTGGCAAGGAGCCAGGCACGCACGTCCATCTCAAGATTCAGGATGGATGCAGGCTCCGCTACACGCAACCAGACGAGGGCAATGCGGCACTTGAGTTGCTGGGGTCCGACGGAGATGTGCAGTGTCGTGTCTCTTTCCGGGGCACGAACCCGGCACGAGCGGAAAGCTACAATCGTGAGCGCGCAGCAAGCCTTCGTGCGTGTTTCGAACGCCTCGTGGAGTGTACGGACAGATGAGCGATGAGCAAGAGTGTGCCGCCGCACAATCGAAAGGGCTTGCGCACCGGGTACACGACCGGCGCCTGCGCCGCAGCGGCAGCCAAGGCCGCGACACGCTGTCTTGTGAGGAGCACCATGCTGTCAGACATTGAGACGACGCTGCCGAATCGCACGCGAGTCACCTTCGCTCTTGCGCGATGCGAACGTGTGGAGACCCGTGCGATCTGCAGCGTGATCAAGGACGCCGGCGACGATCCCGACTGCACGCACGGTGCTGAGTTAATTGCCGAAGTGGAGCTGCGCACTGAGCCGGGTATCGAAATCAGGGGAGGCGTCGGGGTCGCCACAGTCACCAAAGCAGGTTTGGGCCTGGAGATCGGTGGGCCTGCGATCAATCCGGTCCCGCGGCGAAACATCATGGAGATGGTAGGGGAGGAGCTCGCGGGCGCTTCCTACGGAGGCGCCGTCGTGACGATCAGCGTGCCAGGCGGCGAGGAAATGGCCAAGAAGACCACCAATGCGCGTCTCGGCCTCTTAGGCGGCATTTCCATTCTCGGCACGACGGGCATCGTGCGGCCGTACTCCACGGCGGCCTTCAAAGCGAGTGTGATGCAGGAGATCGATGTCGCCGCGGCCAGCGGCGAGCATGAGCTCGTGCTGACGACCGGCGGCAAATCGGAACAGTATGCGATGGCGCTGTACCCCCATTTGCCGGAACAGGCGTTCGTCCAGGTGGGCGACTTCATTGGTGTCGGCGTCAGGCACTGTGCACGACGAAGGATCCCGCGCGCGACCGTCGTGGGGATGATGGGAAAACTTTCTAAGATGGCCAACGGCAAGATGCAGACGCACGCGGCGGGATCGGAAGTGGACATGGTGTTCCTGGCTTCGCTGGCGGCCGAACTGGCTGCCCCGAACGAGCTGATCGCGTCGATCCGCGAGGCCAATACCGCCCGCCATGTGCTTGAACTCTGCCGCGAGGCCGATTTCATCGGCATCACGTCGCTGATCTGCAAGAAGGTCGTCGAGCATTGTCGGCACCACGCGGGTGATACGCTGGCGGTGCAGGCTTGCCTCGTGGACTTCGGCGGTGCCTTGCTCGGCCGTTACCCGGAGGTGAGCGAATGAATGACATGCGACAGATGACTGCCCTTGGACGGAGCATCGAGGATGGGAGTTTCGCCATCATCGATCATGAAGCTGGGGCGCACGACTTTGAGCCCGCCGAGTGGCAGGTCGTGCGCCGTGTCATCCACGCCACGGCGGACTTCGAGTTTAAGACGCTCATGCGCTTCCATCCGGACGCGGTGCGTGCCGGTGTGGCGGCACTCCGAAGCGGCTGCCCGCTGTTGGTGGACGTAAAGATGATTGCTGCAGGCCTCAACGAGGAACGGCTATCCGCCTACGGCTGCAGAGTGCATTCCTTCATCTCGGACGAGGATGTCATCGCAACCGCCAAAGCCAACAACTCGACACGTGCGGTCGAGGCCATGCGGAAGGCGCATCGCCTCAATCTGCTCAATGGGGCGATCGTGGCCATTGGAAACGCCCCAACCGCGTTACTCGAAGTCGCGCGCCTGATTCGCGAGGAGGCAGCGAAGCCAGCGCTGGTCATCGGCGTGCCGGTCGGGTTCGTATCGGCGGCTGAGTCGAAGGACGTGACACTCGAACTGCCGACTCCTTTTATCGTGGCACAAGGCCGCAAGGGTGGAAGTCCCATCGCCGTTGCGATCATCCATGCCCTGCTGTTGCTTTCAACAAAGGAATCGGCATGAGCCCTCGACGCGCAATTACCCTGGTGGGCATCGGGGACGATGGCTGCGTCAGTCTGACGAGCCGTGCCGTGAGCGCGGTGACGAAGGCGGGAGTGCTCGTGGGCGGTGAGCGGCACCTTGAGTTTTTTCCGCAGTTTCACGGCGAGCGGATTGTGCTCAAGGGCGGTCTTTCGACGGTGCTCGATCGGGTGGCGGAACTTGCCGAAGAACAGAATGTCTGTGTGCTGGCCTCTGGTGATCCGATGTTCTTTGGCATCGGCGGTCTGGTCATCAAGCGGTTGGGCGCCGAACATGTTGAGATCCTGCCGCAGCCGAGTTCGGTCCAGTGGGCCTTCGCGCGCGCCGGGCTGAAGTGGGACGACGCCGCCTTTCTTTCTCTGCATGGCCGCTCGGCGGAGGGATTTCTCACCAGGCTCAAGCGTCACGCCAAGGTCGCGATCCTCACCGATGAGAACACCTCGCCGCCGGTCCTGGCGAGGCGAATGACTGAACATGGAGAGACGGCCTGGATCGCCTGGGTCTGTGAGAATCTGGGCGGCCCCGATGAGCGGGTCCGACGATTCACGGTGGAGGATCTGGCCGCTTGCCAGGACATTGGTCCGCTCAACGTCCTCTTGCTCGTCCGCTCCGATCCCTCCTGGCGCGTCCCTTGTACCATTCCCTTCCTTCATGAAGATGCATTCGCGAAGCGAATGCCCAAGAAGGGACTCATCACCAAACGCGAAGTGCGGCTGTTGTCCTTGGCGGCGATGGGTATCCGACCGGACAGTGTGATCTGGGACATCGGGGCCGGCTCTGGATCCGTGTCGGTCGAGGCTGCCCTGCTCGCACCAGAAGGGCGGGTATACGCCATCGAAGTCGATCAGGAAGGTGTCGAGATGTGCCGCGAGAATCTGCGTGCTCATGCGGTGGACAACGTGCGTGTCATTGCCGGCCGAGCGCCCGAGGTACTAGCAGACCTTGAGCCTCCTGATGCGGTCTTCGTCGGCGGAAGCAAGGGAAGCATAGAGGAGATCATCGACATCGTCTTCGACCGGCTACAACCAGGCGGCCATCTCGTCGTCAATGCCATCACGCTTGAGAATGCGGGGGAGACCTATCAGGTCTTGCGCCGGCGAGGCTTGGTGCCGGAGGTCACTCTCCTCCAAGTTTCGCGAGCTGAGCCCTTGGCGCACTACCTTCGCTACGAGGCCCTGAACCCCATTCAAATCTTTGCGGTCTCGAAGCCCATCCAGACAGGAGTGGCCTCATGAACTACGGAATACTGTACGGCGTCGGAGTCGGCCCAGGCGCGCCGGATCTGATCACCCTCCGTGCGCTCAATACCATAAGGAACGCGCAAGTCCTCGCGCTGCCGCGCAGTTCCGATTACGGGGAGTCGATGGCCTGGAAGATTCTCAAGCCGACCTTGGGTGAGATTCCCGGACAAGAGCGCCTCTTTCTGACGTTCCCGATGAACAAGGACCCGGAGCGCCTTCGACCTGCCTGGGACGTCGCTTTTGCGGCCATCGGGGAGCGTCTGGAGCGTGGGTTGTCGGTCGCATTCGCGACGGAAGGCGACCCGTCGCTCTTTAGCACCTTCATCTATCTGCGCCGGGAAGCCCCACGGCGATGGCCTGGTATCCGCATTGAGGTTGTCCCAGGCGTGTCGTCGATTGTGGCGGTGCCATCGGTGACTGGAATCCCGCTGGCCGACGGACAAGAGCGGATCGCCATTCTTCCAGCGAGCTATGGGGTGGAGGATCTCAGCCAGGTGCTGGAGATGTTCGACACCATCATCTTGATGAAGATGGGCGCCGAGATCCCCAAGGTGGTGGACGCGCTTGAGCGCCAGGGACTCGTCGACCGAGCGGTCTACGTGTCGAAGGCCACCATGGCTGAAGAGCGAATTGTCCGGGATATACGCACGATCCAGGCTGAGCGCGGCGATTGTTTTGCGATGATCGTCGTCTCGCGCAAGGTACGCAGTGGGCTGCTGGCAGGCGCGGTGCCCGTAACGCCGAGAGTGGCCACCCAAGAGACGAGGGCATGACATCCGAACGCAAGCCATTTGCGGTGTACGCGATCACGAGGCACGGTCTTGGGATCGCCGCCCGCTTGCTGCCACAGCTTCCGGGATCTGACCTATTCGTGTCGGAGAAGGTGATGGATTCGGCGCCCGTTGATGCACTGCCTCTATCGCTGCCGATGGGCCCCACGCTCTCCGAGATCTTCTCCGCCTATGACTGCCATATCTTCATTATCAGCGTCGGCGCGGTGGTGCGGATGATTGCACCGCTGTTGAAGAACAAGAAGGTCGATCCGGCGGTGGTCTGTATCGACGATGCCGCCCGGTTCTCGATCTGTGTGCTGTCCGGTCACGTTGGCCGCGGCAATATGTTTACCGAACGGATAGCGGACGCGCTCGGCGCGCAGGCGGTCGTCACCACCGCATCGGATGCGATCGGTACACTGACCGTCGATATCCTCGGTCGCGAACTGGGATGGACACTCGACGATCCGGACCGCAATGTGACGCGAGGCTGCGCGGCGGTGGTGAATGCGATGAAGGTGCTCTTTGTCCAGGAAACAGGAGAACCGGACTGGTGGGCCGCTGAGAAGCCCCTGCCGGATGGTGTCGGGTACGCCACCTCGCTGGAGGGCATAGATCCGAACGATTTTGAAATCCTGCTGATCGCCACGGATCGCGAGATCGCTGAGTCGCATCCGGCCCACTGGAAGAACGCCGTGATCTATCGCCCGAAGAGCCTCGTGCTCGGTATCGGGTGCGACAAGGGGACGGCTCCCGACCTGGTGGAGCGGGGTGTTATGGCGCTGTTGGCGCGCCATGGACTCTCCCCTAAGTCGGTGAAAGAGTTGGCGACTATCGAGGTGAAGAAGGACGAGCCTGCCTTGCTGGCCTTGAGCGAGCGGCATAGTTGGCCGTTGCGCATTTACCGGGCGGAGGAACTCGATGTGGTGCCTGGTATCCAGAATCCTTCCGAGAAGGTGAAGCAGCACGTCGGCTCGCGCGGGGTTTCTGAGCCGGCCGCGCTGCACACTGCCGGAGTCAAGGAACTCCTTGTTCCTAAGCAAATCTATACTGAGCCGGGAGCTGGGCGATCCATGACCTTGGCTGTGGCCCGACGGGCTTTTGCTAAACGGCGCATGGAGGTGGGCTGTCCATGACCGATTCGAAAGGGATTCTCTATGTCGTGGGCATCGGACCCGGCGCGGAAGCGCATGCCACCCCCGCGGCGCTGAAGGCCATCGCCGAGGCTCAGCTTGTCGTGGGCTACACCACCTACATCAAGCTGGTCCGCCACCTGCTCGACGGGAAGGACATCGTCAAGACCGGGATGACGGAAGAGATCGGCCGCGCGCGTGCCGCTATTGAACGCGCGCGAGCTGGCGCCACGGTCGCGCTGATCTCCTCCGGGGATGCGGGCGTCTACGGAATGGCCGGCTTGGTCTTTCAGGTGTTGCAGGAGATAGGGTGGAAACGCGGCGATTCACCGGAACTGCGTCTGATTCCCGGGATGACCGCCCTCAACGCGTGTGCGTCCTTGGTCGGCGCGCCGCTGGTCCACGATTTCTGCTCGATCTCGCTCTCGGACCTGCTGACTCCCTGGTCCGTGATCGCGCGACGGATCGAGGCAGCGGCCAGTGCGGATTTCGTCATCGGCCTCTACAACCCGGCCAGCGGTCGGCGTACGCGACAGATTGTCGATGCACAGGCGATTATCCGGCGTTACCGCGAGGCCAGTACGCCGGTGGCGCTCGTCAAGAGCGCGTATCGCGATATGGAGCAGGTGGTCCTGACGGATTTGGAGAACTGTCTCGATTACGAGATCGGCATGCTGACCACTGTCCTCGTCGGATCAAGCCACACCTTCATCTATGAGGGGTATATGGTCACTCCGCGCGGCTATACGAACAAGTACAGTTTCGACGGCACCGTTCTTCCCGGTCAGCGACCGGGCTTTTCGCTCGTCGTGCCTCCGACGTCGGAGGCCGACTAATGGCGCGAGTCGGACGTTTAGCCGGAGCCATTCTGGCCGAGACCGAAGGACAGTTCTTCCTGGTGGGCAATCCCAAAGAACCCTGCGACTTTGCCGCGGTGGGATTCGAGCCTCCGGGTGTGATCAACGCCCTGGAACGTCCCTTTGTCCGTCTTCTGCCCGCTCGTTCGGTTCAGGTCCAGCAGCCGTACTTGACGATGGAGATCGAGGGAGAAACGCTTGCGCGATTGCTTGTCGATCGGTTCGTCATCCAGCGCAATGGATCGGTCAGCGATCGCCTCTGGCGTCTAGTGATTGATCCCAAGGGAGACGAGCGCGCGGTGTGCGATGGAGGTATCGAGGGGCGGTGGCTTGGAGAAATCCCCGCAGAGATTTGGCAGGTTGTGCGAGAAACCGTTCTTAAGTGCACCTGAGGCAACTCGATGCGCGTGTACATCATTGGAGCAGGTCCGGGCGATCCCAAATTGCTCACGCTTCGCGGGGCGGAGTTGATCGCATCCTGCCCCATCGTGCTGTACACAGGATCGCTGGTTCCCAACGAGGTGATCGCGCACGCCAGACCCGACGCCAAGGTGATGGACTCATCGGGAATGACGCTCGAACAGATCGTCGATGTAATCGTGGCTGCCTGTGACGCGGATCAGGATGTGGCGCGCGTCCATACGGGAGACCCGCTGATCTTTGGATCAACCGCCGAGCAGATGCGCCGACTCAGCGAATTGGGCATTTCCTACGAGATCGTTCCCGGTGTCTCGTCCTTTACCGCAGCGGCGGCGGCGTTGGGTCGCGAACTCACACTTCCCGAATTGTCTCAGACAGTCATCCTCACGCGAGCCGAAGGCCGGACTCCGATGCCTCCACGCGAAAAATTGGAGGACCTTGCGCGCCATCAAGCGACCTTAGCGCTGTTTCTGAGTATCACACTCCTCAAGGATGTCACCCGCGCCCTGCTTCCTTCTTACGGAGCGGATTGTCCCGTGGCGGTGGTCCATAAAGCTTCCTGGCCGGATCAGGTGATTGTGACCGGCACGCTGTCGGATATCGAGGGCAAGGTGAAGGCCGCCAAGCTTCATTCCACGTCGATGGTCTTGGTGGGGCGCGTGCTCACGGCCACCGAGTTTGCCAATTCTCGATTGTACGATCCGGAGTTTACCCATCGGTTCCGGAAGGGTGTAACGGCGACCAGGAAGCAAGGAGACGTTCGTGCGGACTGACCCAGATGCTCGAACAGGCATGGTCTATCTGGTCGGGGCAGGACCCGGCGATCCTGGACTGCTCACCGTCCGCGCACTGGAACTGTTGCGTGCCGCCGATGTAGTGGCTCACGATGCCCTGGTTTCGCCCGCTATCCTCTCGCTCGTCGGGCCGCAGGTCGAGTTGGTGTGCGTGGGCCGACGCCATGGCGTCGGTGCGACCTCGTATCGAGTGCATCCGGAGGTGCTGTCGCGCGCCAAGGCAGGTTGCACCGTCGTCCGGTTGAAGGCGGGCGACCCGCTGATCTTTGGGCGCGGCGGGGAAGAAGCGGAACAGCTGGCAGAAGCCGGCATCCCCTTTATGATCGTTCCGGGTATCTCTTCGGCTCTTGGCGCCGCCGCATATGCCGGCATTCCGCTCACCCATCGCTTGCACGCATCCGATGTGACGTTCCTGAGCGGCCACGATGTTGAGGGAAGTCATCGCAGTCTTACCGATTGGTCCAGGGCTGCTACGGGGAGGGGTACTCTGGTCATCTTCATGGCTGCGAGAAAACTCTCCGCAAATCTCCAGCGTCTGATTCAGGCAGGCCGCTCCGCCGAGACTCCCGCAGCCTACATTGCGTCAGCCACGACACCCGATCAGAAGGTGATCATCGGTACGCTGGCGACGCTTCCGGAGAAGACGGCAGACGTCGATCCCACGGCCCCGGCGCTCGTCATCGTGGGCCATGTCGTCCGACTACGTGAGGGGATCGCCTGGTTCGAACGCCGCCCCTTGGCAGGCCGGCGACTCCTCGTCGCCCGTGCGCGCCCAGGCCGTTCTGCGGTTGCTGCGGAACTCCGCGCGCTGGGAGCGGAGGTGCTGGAAGTTCCCGAGGTCGAGGTGGTGCCCCTCAATGGAACGTCCCAAATCAAGGCCGCCCTTGCGCGTCTTCACGAATTCCGTGGCATCGTCTTCGGGTGCGCCGCCGGCGTCGATGCTCTGGTTCCATATGCCGCCTCCCTCGACGTGCCTGTTATTGCGGTCGGGGCAGGAGCTACGGAGGCGCTTACCCGGCATGGCATCACATCCGCTGTCAGTATCCGGGGTGCGTGCCAAGACGCGCTACGCGAGCACTCGGTTTTTCTGCAGGACGGGCCGTTCCTCCTTGTGACAGCGGAGGATGGTCGCCCGAACCTACGCGACGAATTCACCAGGCTTGGTGTGGATGTCAAAGTAGTGGCCGCATATCGCTACGTTCACCGGATGCCGAGTCTCCCGTTGGCACCGATCGACCTGGTGGTCCTGCCGAGTTCTTCGGCGGCTCGCGTCATGCTCTCGAGCGACTTCGGAGAGGCCTTACGGCGCGTGCCCATGGCGGCGATCGGTCCACAAACCGAGCAAGCGGCGCGCGACCGCGGGGCGCTTGCTGTGGTTCGGGCGGAGGAAGACACCGTGTCCTCGCTGGTGTCCCTCGCTGTCTCAATGCTGGAAACCGTATGACCGATCATGCCTTGCCTGACGCCTGGCGTCGAGGGCTCTATGAGACGATTTCGCGCCGTCGCGATATGCGATCCTTTCTCCCCAATCCGATCCCGGCCGAAACCCTTGCACGCATCCTCTCGGCAGCGAACCAGGCGGGCTCCGTCGGATTTTCGCAACCGTGGAACTTCCTCGTGGTGGAAAACCTCGAAATCCGCAGGGAGGTCCGTGTCCATGTCGAAACGGAGCGGTTACGCGCCGCCGAGATGTTTGGAGAGGAGCGCCGCACGACGTATCTTTCTTACAAGCTGGAAGGGATTCTCGACGCGCCCATCAATGTGTGTGTCACCTGCGACCAGGAGCGCTTCGGGCCAGCGGTGATCGGGCGGAACACGATTCCGGAAACCGCGGTCTATAGTACCTGCTGCGCCATCCAAAACTTCTGGCTCGCCGCGCGTGCTGAAGGGGTCGGAGTGGGATGGGTAAGCATCATGGAGCCAAGTGTCCTCCGCAAGATCCTTGGAATTCCTGAGCGGATTGTTCCCGTCGCGTACCTTTGCGTTGGCTTTGTCGAGCGCTTTCCCGAACGGCCGACGTTTGAGACAACCGGATGGCTGCCACGGATTCCCCTCCACGACTTGGTGTTTCATGACCGCTGGGCTGCGCAGCCGCCGCCAGACCTCCTCCGCGCGCTCGAGACGACCCGGATTGACGGCGAGCGTGCGAGCGAAGATATGCGCCCACAGACTCCACCGAGGGTACACCCGAATGGCGACGAACGGCCCGGAAAGGGGGAGTTAGGGCGAAAAGGACTGCTGCTGGTCTACACGGGTCAGGGCAAAGGGAAGACGACGGCTGCCTTGGGCCTCGTCTTTCGGGCCATCGGGCGCGGTCTTCGGGTCGCCGTGGTTCAGTTTATCAAGG
>FKKE01001413.1_pt1 | contig 37489 bp, 34 predicted proteins | sample 1106331 | NCBI WGS metagenome assembly FKKE01 (sample SAMEA3931202, study PRJEB13176) | freshwater metagenome | biome: Drinking water system; feature: drinking water; material: freshwater | place: China | collected 2013-02-06
GCACCCTTCACGCAGATCGTAGCTATCGCACTCGAAGAGTTCAATACGGCTACATCCACCTCAGGAGAATACCAGAAGGGGAATGTCATGGCTTTTGTCCACCTCTCCTACCAGCAGATGGATGATTCCGTCACTCTGCTGACGGCTACCGCCTCGACCTCGGCATCCCTCACCAACGCCTGGTCGGTAAGCCAAGTATCAGGGAAGGTCAATGTCGGATTCTTCGGGGACATCAATATGAATGGAAACTCCATCCATGACGTCAAATCCATCGCAGGACTCTTCGGAAGCTGGTCTATCGATGAGAATGGGGTACTGACGGTGACGAAGGTGGTGACGGAAGAAATATTTACAGAAAAACTTAATATTGGATCTTCCGCGAAACCGACGGGCATAACACTCTATGATGAAGCAACGGGGGGAGCGTACTGCCTAAAGATTCAAGGAGGGATAATACTTTCAATTCTCGGCGAGTGTCCTCTGCCTTCTCAATCATCTTCTTCTCCAAGCGCGAACGATGAATCTGAAGATGATACAGCATCTTCAACCCCTGACGGCTCAAGCCCGCCGGATGAGACGGCAAGTACGACGCCGGAGACATAAAAGTGCAGTATTTATGAGGATTTTTGAGGATTCCATAAAGTCGGGGTTTAGAGTATACTAATCAGCATTCATTATAAAAATCATTATGAGTTCATCTTCCAGCATCGCATCCGCAGTATCGATGGTCAGGCCGTCGCGAGAAAATATGGCGATGATCCTTCCGCGGGTTTCACGAGCGCTTCTTTCGGTTCTCGCGTTTCTCTTGCCGGTGTGGTTTCTCCCGTACGGAGGCATTGATATCTCGCGCGAAACGACGTTTGCCGTGATGTTGTCGCTGGCATTCATTTTTTGGCTGGTGCAGGGGCTCCTGACAGGATCGCTCTCATACATCAAATCCCCGGTGAATCTCGCAGTCGGCGCGCTGGTCGTTGTCAGTGCCGTGTCGTCCGTTCTTTCCAAGGTTCCGTACTTCTCCGCGCTTGCCTCGGATGCCGTTGGCGAAAAGGCGCTCAGCATCGTGTTCTACGGTATCGCGTATTTTCTTGCTATCAGCGTTCTGAAGGAGAAGAAGGATTCGATTCCGTTCGCGCTTCTTCTGATCGCGGGTGGCGCGGTTTCGGCACTCGTTTCAGCATTCGCATTCTTTGGCATCTATCTTCTCCCGTTCTCGTTCGCGAAATCTCTTGAATTCAATGTCATAGGAACGGTCAACAGCCTGTCGCTTCTCTACGGCCTCCTCTTTATTCTTGTCACCGGGTTTATTTTCGCCATGCGTTCAAAGGCGGAGCTTATGCCGTTTCCCCTCCGCATCGGTTTGTGGGTTTCGTGGGGGCTCTTTTTGCTGAATCTCGTCATCATCAATTTTCAGACCGCGTGGGTCCTGCTCTTTGCCTCGTTCCTGCTCATGTCGTGGGCATATATGCGCGGGCAGGATATGACCTCTCCGCGCGACGGATATTTCTATCTCCTCATCGCTCTTCTGGTGCTCCCCATTCTTTTCATGTTTATCCGCGTGCCGGTCTTCTCGTCCATACAGATTCCGCTCGAAGTCTCGCCGAGCTTTTCGGCATCATTCGATATCGCGAAGAAGGTATGGCAAGGAGGAATCATGGATGCGGCTTTCGGCACCGGTCCCGGAACCTTCGCCTATGTGTACAGTCTTTTCCATGACCAGGCCATGAATTACACAAATTTCTGGGGTATCCGCTTCGGGCAGGGGTATTCATTTGTCGCCACAGTCCTTTCGACGACCGGAATCCTGGGAACGCTCGCGCTTGTGGCCGTTGTTCTCGTATCCGGAGTTGTGGTCATGAAAAGTACTCTGGTCAAAATGAGCAGCCACCCGCTCTTTTTGGGGCTTGTGTCGGGAGTTCTGTTCAGCTTCCTGTCATGGTTCTTATATCCGGCGAATTACACGCTTCTTCTGGCCGCATTCTTCTCGCTCGGCTTCCTGGTGTCCATTACCATTCCTGAGAAGGAAAGCATCTGGGGAGGGGAGCGTGAAATCTCAGGCGGAAGCGCATGGGGCGTGTTCGCATCATCGCTCGTCTCCGTATTCCTCATAGCGCTTTCCCTTTCTGTGCTCTATCTTTCGATCGGGCGTTTCCGCGCGGCGCTTGCGCTTGAGGACGGCATTTCCGCGCTTCAAGTGACCGGAAATACGGACGAAGCCATCGCAAAGATTTCCCGCGCGGCGGAACTCGATTCCACCAATGACCGCTATTTCCGGTTTCTCGCGCAGGCGCGGCTCCTGAAAGTGCAGGGTATCATCAACGCGGCATTCGGCTCGAATCCGTCGCCGACGATCCAGGCCGATTTTCAGCGCGAGGTTTCCGCCGCCATCACGGCTTTGCAGGAATCGGTGAAATTGAATCCGCTGGATACGTTCAATATCCGGACGGAAGGATCTGTTTATCAGTCTCTGGTACCGTTCATTCCGGGATCGGCGCAGGCGGCTATTAGCGCATACACCCGGGCAGCCCAGCTTGATCCGGTGAATCCCATCACGTACGTGGAAGCCGGTCAGACGTATCTGGTGATTGCGGATTCGGCGCAGGCGCTTGCCAAGCAGTCGGGTACGACCGCAGCGCAGGCCAAGGAATTCAACGCGACGCGCGTAAGCTCGCTCGATTCCGCAGCGCAGGCGTTCAATAAGGCGATTGAGTTGAAGCCCGATCTCGCGTCCGCCCATTTCCTACTGGCTCAAGTCGCTCTTCGCCAAGGAAAGACCGACGAGGCGATCAGGAATACCGCCAACGCGCAGCGTTCGGCACCGCAGGACATCGGCATCCTCTTCCAGCTCGGACTTCTTTATTATCAGGACAAGCAGTATACGAAAGCGGAGCAGGCGTTCGCGCAGGCCCTTGTCTTGAATGAAAACTATTCGAACGCGCGATACTTCCTGGGACTTATTCTTGATCGGCGCGGCGAGAAAGAGGAGGCGATTGCGCATTTCGAAAAGATCGCGCTTTTAAACCCCGATAATCAGGAGGTGCGGCAGATCCTCTCGAATCTCCGAGCGAAGAAATCAGCGCTCTCAGGTATTTCATCGCCCGAATCCCGAAATGACGCTCCGGTGCGCGAGAGAGGCGGCACCGAAACAACCCCGATCAAGAAAAAGTAGCTATAACGATTGCATGCTCGGATTTCTCAATAGAACGACCTCCACAATCCATTCCGCGGCGCTCATCCTGGGTGCCGCGGGGTTTTTGTCCCGGCTTCTCGGGCTTTTGAGGGATCGCATGCTTGCGGGAACCTTCGGCGCGGGTCCGGAGCTGGATGCGTACTATGCGGCCTTCCAGATTCCTGACTTCGTCTATACCATTCTTCTGCTGGGCGCCGGGTCTATGGCGATTTTGCCGATTTTCGTCGAAGCGCTGAACAGGAACCGCGAGGAAGCCGAGCGTTTCATTAACTCGCTCGTCACGTTTTTTTCGATCGTGACCACGGCCATTATTGCGGTCGGCATTCTGATCGCTCCCGTTATCGTAAAAATTCTCTTTCCCGGGTTTACCGCGGAAAATATCGAAACCGTTATTTTTCTTACACGCATTATTTTCATCAGTCCCCTGTTTTTAGGGATTTCCGGAATTCTCACGAGTCCGTTGCAGGTGTTCCATAAGTTCATCGCATATGCGCTTTCGAGTATTCTCTATAATGTCGGCATCATCCTCGGTATTATCGCATTCGTGCCGCTCTGGGGCGTGCGGGGTTTGGCATTCGGGGTCATTATCGGCGCGCTGCTTCATTGCGCGGTTCAGCTGTATACCTATCGCTCGCTCAAATTCTCACTCAGTTTCGTGCGGGATTGGTGGAACGGAAGCGTGCGCGAGGTTCTTTCGCTTTCCTTTCCCCGCGTTCTGGCGCTTTCCCTGCGCCAGCTGATGTTCGTCATTCTGTTCGGCCTCGCGTCGACGCTCCATCCCGGAAGCATCTCGATTTTCCAGTTCGCGCAGAATCTCGGGTTTCTTCCCGTCGGGATTTTTGCGGTAAGTTACGCCACCGCGTTTTTCCCGAGACTTTCGCAGCATGCGGTCGAGCGCAATGCCAAGGAATTTTTCGAGGACATTTTCTTCAGCATCCGGACAGTCGCATTCTGGATCATCCCCATCGCGTTTTTATCCGCGGTGCTTCGCGCGCATATTGTGCGCGTGGCGCTGGGCGCCGGGGCATTCGACTGGTCCGATACCCGCCTCACGGCTGCCGCATTCGCGATACTCATCGTGGCACTTATCGGAGAGAGTTTTACGACGCTTCTGCTGCGAGGGTTTTACGCTCTGAAGGAAACCTGGCTTCCGCTCTGGATCTCGCTTGCATCTATGATCGTTTCGGTGGGAGGCGCATTCGGATTTTTGGAGCTGTTCCGCTCGTTTCCTCTGCTTGCGGAAGTGGTCTATGAAATATTGAGGGTCTCGGACGTTGCGGGCGGGGAGGTGCTTGCCGTCACGCTTGGAGCGTCGGTCGGCATACTTCTCAACGGAGCGCTATTCTTTGTTTTCCTGGTGATGCGCGCCAAGAGGCAATTCAATCTCGGTGAGCGGACATTTGCATACCGACGGATGGTCGTACCGCTCTTAAAGATTGTTGTCGCATCGGTGGGCGCGGGAGCCGTCAGCTATTATTCCCTCGCGTTTCTCTCGAATTTCTATACGCTCGACAAATTCTCCGATGTGTTTATCGAGGGGCTATTGGCCGGTATCGCGGGTATTGGCGTGTACGTCCTTATTCTGTATAGTCTTCGAAGCGAGGATTTGTTCGTTTTTGCGAGAAGCCTCCGCAAGCAGTTCTTCAATCTCGGCATCTTGCCTGAGCATTGGAACGGCGACAAGACATCGCTTGAGCAGTAGTTATGAATATAAGGAATTTCGTCATCATCGCGCATATTGATCATGGAAAATCGACTCTCGCCGACCGGCTTTTGGAAGTGACTGGAACGATTGAGAAGCGGAAGATGCAGGAGCAGGTCTTGGATGCGATGGATCTCGAGCGCGAGCGCGGCATCACCATCAAGATGCAGCCCGTGCGCATGAAATATTCTGCCAACGGCGTTGATTATGTACTGAACCTCATCGATACGCCGGGCCATATCGACTTTACGTACGAAGTCTCGCGCTCTTTGGCCGCCGTGGAAGGAGCGATCCTTCTCGTCGATGCCACGCAGGGCGTGCAGGCGCAGACGGTCGGCAACGTCTCGCTCGCCAAAAAGGAGGGTCTCGTCATCATTCCGGTTTTGAACAAGATCGATCTGAAAGAGGCGCGCGTCGAAGATACGGAAAAGGAAATTCGGGCGCTTCTTCCCGAATATAGCGGCCCCATCCTCCGCATCTCGGCCAAGACCGGCGAGGGCGTGCCAGAGGTACTGGATATGATCGTGCAAACCGTTCCGCCACCGGAGCTTGCCCCTGAAAAACCTTTGCGAGCGCTAATCTTCGATTCAAAGTTCGATTCGTTCAAGGGTGTTATCGCATACGTGCGAATCGTCGACGGAAACGTGGCTGAAGGGCAGAAGATCCGCCTTCAGGCGAGCGATACCTCCCTCGATATCCTCGAGGCGGGGCATTTTATTCCTGCGCTTTCGCGGACCAGGGCCCTTGCATCCGGCGAGATCGGATATATCGCGACTGGCTTGAAAGAGCCGGGGAAGGTGCGCGTGGGAGATACGATCGGGGACGCGAAATCCCAGAATGTCGAACCGCTTTCGGGATACACCGAGCCGCAGCCGATGATCTTCGCGAGCATTTATCCTGAGGATGCGGATGATTTCGACAATCTCAAAGACGCGCTTTTGAAATTAAAGCTGAATGACCCGTCGCTTTCCTTTGAGATCGAATCGTCCGAAAGCTTGGGCCGCGGGTTCCGCGTCGGATTTCTCGGCATGCTTCATATCGAGATCGTGCGCGAGCGTCTGACGCGCGAATATAATCTCGAGCTCATCTTCTCCACGCCGTCGGTATCGTACCGCGTGAAGCGGTCAGGCGGGGAGATCGAGACGATCCATGCGCCCTCGGAAATCCCGGACGGCCACATGAGGGACTGGATCGAGGAGCCGTGGGTGCGGCTCGAGATCATCACGCCGAAGAAATTTTTAGGGAACATCATGAAAATCCTCGAGCGTATCAGCGGCGTCTATACCGGAACCGAATATCTCGGCGAAGACCGCATCCTGCTCTCGTACGAGGCGCCGCTCCGCTCGATCGTCGTTGATTTCTACGATTACCTGAAGAGCGCCTCGGAGGGGTATGCGTCCATGAGTTATGAGCTCATCGGGTTCCGCCAGGGCGATCTCGAGCGGCTGGATATCCTGGTTGCCGGAAAGAAGGTGAATGCACTGTCGCAGGTGCTGGAGAAAAAGCACGCATACGACGAGGGAAAAAAGATTCTCGAGAAGCTGAAGGAGCTTATTCCGCGCCAGCTCTTCATGGTGGCGCTCCAGGCATCGATCGACGGGCGCATCATCGCACGCGAAAACATCGCCGCCGCGGCGAAGAACGTCACGCAGCATATGTACGGCGGAGACCGCACACGCAAAATGAAGCTCTGGAAAAAGCAGAAGGAGGGGAAGAAGCGCATGCAGAGCGAAGGGGAGGTGGATATCCCGCACGACGTCTATCTCAAGGTCTTCCAGAAATGACAACCAAAAACCGCCCCGCGATCGCGGGGCGGTTTACGTAACGCGGCAGTTTTAGTTAAGAAGCGGTATAAACAGGAATGCGATCATACCGATAATGGCGATGATGGCGACTGCCTGCATGGTTCGCTTGACGAATTTCGATTGATTCATAGCCGTATTGGGTTATATAGTTTGTATATCATATGGCCTTTTTTGAATTTTTTCAAAGCGAGTCCGCCAAAGAAACCTGGAGGCGCATCGGAGCGCTTGCGCTGGTCGTTGTCGTGGTAGGGTTTTTCGTGAATGTCGCTGGGGGCCTCTACTCCAAGTCCCGGATGCTCCAGGAAGAGCGGCGCAAAAAGGAAGAGGAGCTTTCGCTTGTGCAGCAGGAAAACGAGCGCCTTCGGACCGAGATTCAATTCTTGGGAAGCGAAAGCGCGCTTGAACGCGAAGCTAAGTCGCGCCTCAATTACAAGAAGCCCGGCGAGGAAGTGGTCATTATCGTGCCGCCGGAAGAAAAGCAGGCAGCGACAACTTCTCCCGTCGATGAGTCGTGGTGGGGCTATTTCAAGAATCTCGTTACCTCCTTCTGAGCTGCTGCGCGCGTTTTGATCCAGCGGGTTTGAGGATACTGGCGGAACCAGGTCATCTGCCGCTTGGCATACTGTTTGATGGCGTGTGCAAGTTCCTGCGCAAGTTCCGCGCGGGATATTTTTTTCCGCAGAAATTCGGAAAGGTAACGGTATTCGAGGCCGAGCTCATACAGGCGTTTGTGCGAAATTCCGGCGGCGAGGAGTTTTTTCGCTTCCCCGATCATACCGCCCTTGAGGCGCGCATGAAGGCGCGTCTTGATTCGCTTTTCCAATTCTTTTTTTGTGCGCAAGACGCCGAGAATGAGCGGCGCGTAGCGCGGAGTCTTTTCAAGCGGCGGAACGGGCTTTCCGGTCGCGGCTATGATTTCCAAAGCCCGCACCAGACGGCGCTTGTTGTGACGATCGATCGTTTCGGCGCGAGCCGGATCTTTTTTCTGAAGTTCCTGGAAAAGAGCTTCCGCGGTTTTTTTCTCAAGGCGCGCGCGGAGTTTCCGGTTCGGCGGCACTTCGGGATACGGGGCGCCGTAGAGAATCGCGTCGATATACATGCCGGAGCCGCCGATAACGATCGGAAGCTTGCCGCGCGCGATGATATCGCGGATCGTTTTTTCTGCCTTCTGTTGGTATTGCGAGACCGATATCTGCTTTTTGGGACTTGCGATATCGAGAAGGTGGTGCGGCACGCCGCCCATTTCGCGCTTCGTGATTTTTCCCGTGCCGATATCAAGTCCCTTGTATACCTGACGCGAGTCGGCTGAAACGACCTCGCCGCCGAATTTCTTGGCAAGAAAAACCGCCAGATCGGATTTTCCGGAGGCGGTGGGGCCGAGTATGACGATGATGCGCAGGGAGTTACTTGCCCGCGGTTGCGATGAAATCATCCAGAGTGAGTTGTCCGAGATCTTTGCCGCCGTGGGCGCGGACCGAGACATTTCCGGCAGCTTTTTCCTTTTCGCCGACGACGATCATATAAGGGATCTTCTGCATCTCGGTGCTGCGAATCTTTTTGCCGATCGTCTCATTGTCCGTATTGGTCTCGACGCGGATTTTCAGGTCTTTGAGTCGTTTTTCGATATCGGCGCAGTAATCGGCGACTTTGTCATTGACCGGCAGAATGGCGACCTGCACAGGCGCGAGCCAATAAGGGAACGCTCCCGCATAATGCTCGATCAAGATTCCCATGAAGCGTTCGGTCGAGCCGGTTACGGCGCGGTGAAGGACGATTGGGCGCTTCTTCGTACCTTCCGCATCGGTGTATTCGAGGCCGAAGCGCTCGGGAAGATTCACATCGAGCTGGATGGTCGAGAGCTGCCATTCGCGTCCCAGCGCGTCTTTTACCATGTAGTCGATCTTTGGGCCGTAGAACGCCGCCTCGCCCAAGCCGATCTCGTGCTTCAACCCGTGCTTTTTCACGATGTCGGTCAGAGCGCCTTCCGCCATCGCCCAGAGTTCGTCCGAGCCGATGTATTTGGAGGTATCCTTTGGGTCGCGGAAGGAGAGGCGGATATAGAAATCGTCGAAGCCGAAATCCCGGTAGACCTCGCTGATCATGCCGATCATGGTCTCGAGCTCCTGCGGCACCTGATCCTCGGTGCAAAAGACGTGGCAGTCGTCCTGGGTGATCGAGCGCACGCGCGTCAAACCGGAAAGTTCGCCGCTTTTCTCATTCCGATAGACCATGGTGGTTGCAGTATAGCGCAAAGGAAGGTCGCGGTAGCTGTGCGGCTCGGACTTATAGAGCATCATGAAGTGAGGGCAGTTCATGGGCTTCACGTAATACTCCTCGTCATCAAGATGCATCGGCGGGAACAAAGCGTCGTATTTTGAAAGATGGCCGGAAATATTGTAGAGCTCGCCGCGGGTCACGTGCGGGATGACGATGGGGACGTATCCCAACGCCTCCTGCTTGCGGATGATATATTCCTCGATCGTGCGGCGAAGGATCGCTCCTTTCGGATAAAAAAGCGGCAGACCAGGACCTACTTCAGGGGAGATGGTAAAGAGTTTTAGTTCTTTCCCGAGCTTGCGATGGTCGCGTTTCTCGGCTTCGGCAATCATGACGAGATGCTTTTCAAGTTCTTCAGGCGTCTCGAATGCCGCGCCATAGATGCGCGTGAGCTGGGGGTTTTTCTCGCTCCCGCGCCAGTAGGCGCCCGCGACTTTCGTGAGCTTGAACGCGCTCGGGTTTATTTCAGAGGTGTTTTCTATATGCCCTCCTCGGCAGAGATCGGTGAAGGTTCCTGTGTGGTAGGCGGTCAGCTGCTTTCCTTCCTTTGAAAATTCATTCAAAAGTTCGAGCTTGAACGGCTGGCTCTGGAACATAGCCGAGGCCTGGTCCTGTGTGACCGGCTCGCCGGTGAAACCGAGTTTCTGCGAGATGATCTCCCGCATGGTTGCCTCGAGTTCCGGCAGATCGGCGTCGGAAAGAGGTGCGGGAAGAAGGAAGTCATAATAGAACCCGTGCTCGATGGTGGGTCCGATGCCAAGTTTGGCGTCAGGGAATTTCTTGAGAACCGCCATGGCGAGGACATGTGCCAGGGAATGGCGGATAGAATCGAGTCGGGAGTCGGTGTCTTTCATATCTTTTCCAGAATACGGAAAAATAGGCGTTTACGCAATGCGGACCGCGTCTTCGCAGAGGATTTTGAGCGTGCCATCCTTGTCGCTCACGGTACCCTTAATGACGGCGATGGTGCCCGGCCGCCAGACGATCTCGGTCGCGGCCAACGTGCGCGGGAATACGAGCACTTCGGCCCGCCCGCTCATGTCCTCGACGGGCACGAAGAGCATTGGGTCGCCTTTCTTTGTGAGGATCTTCTTCGCCTCGCCGACCATGGCGCCGATGGTCACGAATTTTCCGTTGCCGTTTTGGGTAAGTGTTGAAAGGGCGCTTACGGAATGCGGGAACTTGGCGCGATAGTTCTGCAGCGGGTGTGCGGAGATATAAAGCCCCAAAAGTTCCTTTTCCCATTGCAGCCGCTCGGTACTTTTCTTCTGCTCGTCCTCGTCTTTGAGCGGTATCAGCGTGATGTCGGAGGAGTGGTGCGCGGTGCCGGCGAAGAGACTGACCTGGCCGCCCGAAGAATTCTTCTGGTGCTCGCGCGCGTACTCGAGGATATTATCCAGGTTATGCACGAGCATGTTGCGGTCGCCGAAGATGTCCATCGCCCCTGATTTGATGAGCGACTCCATCGATTTCTTATTGAGGTCCCTGTGCGCGATGCGCTCGACGAAATCGCCCATGGCAGCGAATGGGCCGTTCTTCTTCCGCTCCGCAATGATGATCTTCACGATGTTCTCGCCGACGTTCTTGATGGCCGAGAGCCCGAAGCGGATCTTCGATTTCTCGTCCGCTTCGCGGATGACGGTGAACGTCTCGTAACTTTCGTTGATCGAAGGCGGCAGGATGGAAATGCCCATGTCTTTGGCCTCCTGGATCAGGAACGAAATGCGCTCGATGTCTGAGAGCTCCGATGTCATGAGCGCCGCCATGAATTCGGCGGGGTAGTGCGCCTTTAGATACGCGGTCTGGTAGGCGACTAACGCGTAGCAGGCGGCATGCGATCGGTTGAAGCCGTAGCGCGCGAACGGCGGGAAGAGTTCCCACACGGCTTCGGCCGTTTTTTTGTCGATGCCATTGTCGATCATGCCTTTCACAAGCTTCACGTTCTGCTCGTCCAAAAGCGCCTTGATCTTCTTGCCGATGGCTTTGCGCAGCGTGTCCGCTTCGGCGAGGGAATAGCCCGCCAGATCGCGGGCAATCTGCATCATCTGTTCCTGGTAGACGCCGATGCCGTAGGTGTTCTTTAAGATCGGCTCCAATTTCGGATGCAGGTATGTGATCTGCTCATGGCCGAATTTGCGCTGGATGTAGGAGGGGATAAGTTCCATCGGCCCGGGGCGGTAGAGGGCTACCATGGCGATGATATCCTCGAATTCCGAGGGTTTCAGTTCCTTCAGATACCGCTTCATGCCCGATGATTCGAACTGGAACACGCCGGTCGTCTTGCCGTCCTGGAAGATCTTGAACGTCGCCTCATCGGTCAGCGGCAAGGCGTCAATATCGATGGCGACGCCGTGATTCTTCTTCACCTTATCGATCGTATCCTCGATTATGCTCAAGTTCTTGAGCCCCAAGAAGTCCATTTTCAGAAGCCCCAGATCTTCGACGCCGTGCATCTCATACTGCGTCACGTAAATCTCATCAGCGACTGACGCCGAACCTTCTTTCGTTTCGTTGTGTTTGGTCGGAAACTGGAGCGGGAGGTAGTTGTACAACGGCTCGGGCCCGATCACGACGCCGCAGGCATGGGTGGAAGCGTGGCGCACGACTCCCTCGAGTTTCAGTGCCGAATCAATAAGGCGCCGCGCATCCGGGTTATTGGCGTAGGCGTTCTTGAAATCAGGGACGTTTTTTAAGCAATCGTCGAGCCAGCCGACTTTCATGCCCTGTGTCGGGTTGAACGGAATCATCTTCGAGAGCTGGTCGCAGAAGCCGTACGGGTACCCGAGCGCCCGTCCGGTGTCGCGGATCGCGGCGCGGGCGGCCATGGTACCGAAGGTGATGATCTGCGCGAAATGCTCTTTGCCGTATTTCTCCACCACGTACTGCAAGACCTCATCGCGCCGCGTGTCGGCGAAATCGAGGTCGATATCGGGCATCGAGATGCGGGACGGATTCAAAAAGCGCTCGAACAAGAGGCTGTATTCGAGGGGATCGAGGTTTGTGATATTCAGCAGATAACTGACCAATGACCCCGCAGCCGATCCGCGGCCGGGGCCGACGACGATCTTATGGTTCTTCGCCCAGTCTACGAAGTCGTGCACGATGAGGAAGTAGGAAGCGAATCCCATCTTATTGATAACGGAAAGCTCGTACTCGAGCCGCGCCTCGACTTCTTTCAGTTTTTCGGCCGCTGCGTTTGGGTAGCGTTTCGGAATGCCGGCTGTGCAGAGTTTTTTCAAGTACTCTTCGTTGTTTGTCTCTCCGGCGGGGAGGGGGAATTTCGGAAGGAGAATCGCTCCCAGCGGGATCTCCAGATTCACCATGTCGGCGATCTTGTTGGTGTTCTCGATCGCCTCCGGATGGTCGGGGAAGAAAGCGAGCATCTCATCGGCGGTCTTCATGGAAAAATCCTCGTTCTTCATGGTCATGCGGTCGCCGTCATTCACCGTCGAGCCGGTCTGCACCGAGACGAGGATGTCCTGCGCCTCTTTGTCATCCTTTTTAACGTAGTGAATGTCGTTCGTCGCGACGAGGGGCACGCCGGTTTTCTTCGACAATTCGATCAGAGCGTCGTTTACGATCTTCTGTTCGGCCATCGTGGCGTGCGCGCCGAGCTCGAGGAAGAAATAATCCTTTCCGAAAATATCCCGATACTCTTCGACGAGTTTTTCGGCGGCATCCATCCGGCGCGCAAGGATCGCCTGCGAAATCTCCGAGCTCATGCATCCTGAGAGCGCCATAAGGCCCTCCGAATGTTTCTTCAAATGCTCCTTATCGATGCGCGGCTTGTAGTAGTAGCCCTCCAGGTGCGCGATCGTCACAAGGCGCATGAGGTTCTTGTATCCTTCGTAGTTTCGGACGAGGACGGTGAGGTGGTAACGCTTGTTGTCCACACCGGGCCGCTTGTTCGAGAGTTTGTCGTGCGCGATGTACATCTCGCACCCGATGATCGGCTTGATGCCGGCCTTCTTCGCCTTCTGGTAGAATTCCAGCGCGCCGTACATTGTCCCGTGATCCGTGAGTGCCAGCGCGGTCATGCCAAGGGCCTTAGCGCCCTGCACCAGGTCGTCGATTTTCGGGAGTCCATCGAGAAGGCTATAATGGGAATGGGTGTGGAGATGGGTAAACTGCATGGGAGAATTCTAGCAGGTGCAATCACTCTATTACAACGTTGACGGCATGGATAAATATACTCACATTATCGGTATCGACGAGGCGGGCCGGGGGCCTTTGGCGGGGCCCGTAGTGGTGGGCGGCGTCCGGGTCCGGAAAGGGCATCCTACGTCGCTCCTTGCAGGCATCCGGGATTCCAAGCAGCTCACCGCAAACCAGCGGGAGGCGTGGTTTGAGCGCCTGACGGCTCATCCGGACATTGAATGGCAGGTCGCCGTTATTTCCCCTAAAACCATCGATTCGATTAATATCGCCCGCGCCACGCATCGGGGTGCTGCGAACGTGTACCGATGGCTTGCGCGGGGCGTCTCGTGCCATGCGCTACTGGACGGCAGTCTCAAACTTCCAGCAGGCGCTTCATACGAGGTCATCATCAAGGGAGATGAGAAAATCCCCGTTATCTCCGCCGCATCCGTAATTGCCAAAGTCTGGCGCGACCGCCTGATGCGGCGTTTGGACAAGAAATACCCGGAATACGGTTTTGCCGTCCATAAAGGGTATGGCACTTCGAAGCACATCCAAATGCTCCGGCTCCACGGCCCCTCCGACGTTCACCGCCGGAGCTTTGTCCGGAATTTTCTCTAAAAACGCCTTCATTCTTGCCAAAAATGGCGGATTTTGATATGGTTTCGGTTGTGTAAATATCTGTTTGAGGGGATGTAATGCAGGTCCTCCGCATTCCGAGCGCCGCAAATCCATACCTTTCAGAAAATTTTCGACATGGTTGTACGAATGAGACATACGAAAAGCAAGCGCAATCGGGTGCGCTCGCATCACGCTTTGAAGAAGAAGGCTCTTTCTATTTGCTCGAATTGCAAAGCTAAAATCATCCCGCATATTGTCTGCAAGAACTGCGGGTACTATAATGGAAGAAAGGTCATTGATGTCCTGAAAAAGACCGCCAAGAAAGAGGCGAAGAAGAAAGCCCAGCACGACGAGTCCCACGAAGGACACAACCACTAATCTCGGGTAACCGTTCTTTATATGGCCAGCCGGCACCTATCACGATCGATAGTCATGCAGTCCCTGTATGAATGGGATTTTAATGAGTTTGCCGACGACGTCATGTCGCCGATCGTGGAAAAAAACATTGCCGAGTTCGGACCGGGCCTCGATGACACCGATTTCATCTGGCGCCTTATCAAAGGAGTGAAGGAAAAGCTTGCCGAGATCGATAAGATCATTTCCTTGTCCGCTCCCGAGTGGCCGATCAATCAGATCGCGGCGGTTGACCGCAACGTGCTCCGCTTGGGCCTCTACGAGCTTCTGTTCGGTAATCACGAAGAGGTGCCTCCGAAGGTCGCTATCAACGAGGCGATCGAGCTTGCCAAGAGCTTCGGCGGGGAGACCTCCGGCAAGTTCGTCAACGGCGTCTTGGGTACCGTCTATCGCGAAATCGGCGAGCCGGGGAAAGAATATCCGACCCGCGCTGAGAAGGCCAAGCAGAAGGAGCTTGAAGAAGCGGCTGCCAAGCAAAAGAAAGAGACCCCGGCAGAGTGAAGGAATAGACAATTAATCAGTAAAGCAGAATTCAGGAATCAAGGTGCGCAAGAGATTTTGCATTTTGAGTCTTGGGTTCTGAGTTTCTCTCATGTCAGACATACAGGAATTCTCTAAACGTATCGGGATCGAATTCACGAATCCCGATTTGCTGTTGCAGGCGTTCGTCCATCGTTCGTATCTCAATGAGAATCCCAAGTTCCGCCTCTCGCACAACGAGCGGCTTGAATTTTTAGGCGATGCGGTCTTGGAACTGGTGGTGACGGAGATGCTCTACGAGCGTTTTCCGGAAAAGCCGGAAGGGGAGCTCACGAGCTATCGGGCGGCCCTGGTGAATGCGAAAATGCTTTCGGAAGTTGCCGAGTCGATCGGCATGAACTCATTCATGCTTCTCTCGAAAGGCGAATCGAAGGACACGGGCCGGGCGCGGCAGTACCTTCTCGCAAACGCCTTCGAGGCCTTGATCGGCGCGATCCATCTCGACAAAGGATATAATGTCGCGAAGACATTCATCGAACAGAACGTCATCGCGCGCCTCGATGACGTGATCAGTAAGAAACTTTTCCGCGATCCGAAAAGCCTTTTTCAGGAGGTCGCGCAGGAGAAGGTGGGTGTGACGCCGAGCTATGAGGTGCTGAAAGAGACGGGGCCCGATCATGACCGCAGCTTCATCGTGGGGCTCTATCTTCGCGAGGAGCTGGTTGCCGAAGGGGAAGGGCACTCCAAACAGGCGGCGGAGGTGAATGCGGCCGAGAAGGGGCTTATCGCAAAGCGCTGGAATTAATTTAAGGGACTTTTAAAAAAAAGGAGGGAGAGCATGTCAGTCGATCTGTCTTCTCTCAAATCCGTCCATCGCTGGGGGTATCCGGCGCGAGTCGCAGCTGTTCATCTTGGGAATTTCGTCAGCCAGAAAAGAGCTGATGTCGTCGCCATTCCACAGAACGTGGAAAGCGAACTGCTCGAGCTTCTGGACATCCTCCTCGGGGAGGAGATTGAGCTCACAGAAGTGCGGGCGTACGTCGAAAAGACCGCCATCCAGATCATGGAAATGGAACTGCCCAAGCGCAGCGGGAATTGCCAAGCCATTTTCCGGGAGTGGAAAGTTCTCCTGGGAAGCTTCAAGAAAATGAAGCGCGGTTTCGGTAAAAACGACCTGCTTCTTGCTCGGGAGTTGAAGCTCTTCCTCGAAAAATTGGCCGAACGGGCAAATGAGGAACGGTACGAGAGCGTCATTTCGGACGTGGCACTTCCGTAATTCGAATGCCCTGAATCTGCCGGGCGCCGTCTAAAAAGCGGCGCCTTTTTCTTGTTCAGAATCATCTCCGATGCTAGATTATATAGGGATAATTATCTGATTTTCATGAAATTAAAGAGTATCGAACTTGCAGGATTCAAGTCGTTTGCCAAAACGACCGTGTTGGAATTTCCGTCGGCTATCGTGGGTATCGTGGGGCCGAACGGTTCCGGGAAATCGAATGTGGCCGAGGCCATCCGCTGGGTCTTGGGTGAGCAGTCCATGAAATCCCTGCGCGGCAAGCGCGGCGAGGATCTTATTTTCTCCGGTACGCCCAAGGCGGCCGCGATGGGCAAGGCTTCAGTCGTGCTCCATTTCGACAACTCCGACAGAAAAATCCCCTTGGATTTCGACTCCATCAGTCTTGGGCGAAAAATCTTCCGTGACGGCCTCAATGAATATTCGATCAACGGCTCGCAAGTCCGCCTAAAGGATATTGTCGAGCTTTTGGCGAAAATCGGCTTGGGAGAGACCAAGCATAACATCATCGGGCAGGGCGAGGTGGATCGCATCCTCCTTGCTTCGTCGCGCGACCGGCGTTCGATGCTCGAGGAGGCGCTCGGGCTCCGCGTGTTCCAGCTGAAGAAAAAAGAAGCGGTGCGGAAGCTCGACGAGACGGAGAAGAATATGAAAGAGGTGGAGTCGCTGGTGAAGGAGATCGCGCCTCATTTGAAATATCTGCGGAACCTCAAAGAGAAGGCCGAACAGCGCGGTGCCTACGAGAAAGAATTGCATGAACTGCAGACGGAATATTTCTCCAAGCTCATGGCGGCGGTGGATACGGATCTTGAGAAGGTGAAGACCGAGGACGCGCCTGCGGCAAAACTCATGAAGGAGGTGGAGGAGGAGATCATCCGACTCCAGAAGGATGTCAGCGGGAAAGAAGAGATCTCCAAGAAGTTCTCTGCCATGCGGAATCTTGAGGAATCCCTGCGGGAAATTGACGGGCGACGCGGCGGATATGAGCGCGAGCTCGGGAGGCTCGAGGGAAAGATCGAGGCGGAGACCGAGCGTTCGCAGAAGCCGATCGAGCGCATCGTGGATATTCCGTATGTTGTCTCGGAAATCAGGAAGTGGCATGAGGCGGTGCGCAGGCTTCTCTCAACCGAAAAGATCGAGGAATTGAAGGTGACTTTGAAGAACATCGACACGGGCCTTGAGGGGTTGCTGGCGACGGTCGCCAAAGGGAAAGTGGTCGAGCAGCCGGGGCCGTCGGCACTTCTGAAGGAGCTCGAGAAGGAGCAGCAGAAGCTCCAAGCGCTTCTGGAAAAGATACGCGCGGAAGCGGACGAGGTGCGCGCCAAGCTCCAAAAGGAAGAGGAGGGGTACCGCGAGATCCAACAGGAGATCCGGAACCTTGACCGCGCGGTGCGCGACAAGGAGGAAGAGCGAGCGGGTCTTCGCATCAAGCGGGAACGCGCGCGATACGAGATAGAACGTCTGGAAAAAGAGAAGTCACGCATCATTTCCGAAATGGAATATGCGGGTCTTGAGGCCAAGGATCTTCGCAAGAAGGATGACGGGGCGTTTTCGGCGCTTTCCGCTGATGAATTGCGCGCAAAAGTCGAAAAGACCAAGGTGCGCCTCGAGGAAATCGGGACGATGAGCGCGGAGATGATTGAGGAGTACGGCAAGACCGAAGAGCGGTTCCAGTTTCTCTCCAAAGAGCTCGAGGATCTTACGAAAGCGAAAGACGATCTGTATAACCTTATCAAGGAACTGGACGATACGATCGAGCGCGATTTCGAGGAAGGATTCAAGAAGATTCAGAAAGAGTTCCAAAACTATTTTTCGATCATTTTCGGCGGCGGCAAGGCCGTGCTGCGGCATGAGGCCGTGAAAAAAGAGCTTGATGAGAACGGCGAAGTCATCGAGCCCACGGAGGAGGACGAGGGAAAGGCCTTTGGGATCGAGATCGATGTCGATCTTCCGCGAAAGCGCATCAAATCAATGTCGATGCTCTCGGGAGGCGAGCGGGCGCTTACAGCCATTGCTCTTTTGTTCGCTATCTCCGCGGTGAACCCGCCGCCGTTTCTCGTGCTGGACGAGACGGACGCCGCACTCGATGAGGCGAATTCCAAGCTCTATGCCGAAACCCTGAAAGAACTTTCGAAAAAGACCGATCTCGTCATCATCACGCACAACCGTGAGACGATGAAGCAGGCGGGGGTTCTCTACGGCGTCACGATGGGCGATGACGGTATCTCGAAGCTCCTCTCGATCCATCTCGAAGAGGCCCGCCAGTACGCGAACCGCTAAGCCTTGACGGAAAGGCGCTTTTCCCTTAAACTCTAAAACTATGTTAATGATTCGATTCCAACGAAGAGGCCGCATCAACGATCCCGCATTCCGGGTAGTGCTCGCTGAAAAGCGATCAAAACCCAAGTCGGGCGAACTTGAGGTTCTCGGCTCATACCATCCGAAAACCAAGGCGACCGTTTTGAAGGGCGAACGCATCCTCTACTGGATCTCGAAGGGTGCCCAGGCATCTCCCCGAGTCCACAACCTCCTCATCGATCACAAGGTGATCCAAGGAGCGAAGATCAACAAGGCGAAGTCCAAGAAAGTCACCGAAGAAAAGAAAAGCTAACAGGTTCCCGCATCCCGCGGGAATTTTGTTTTTATTCGCGAAGGGTTGACTTTTCGCCAAAATCGACTATAATGGATGCTTAAACCGTCGAAGAATTGAGCTGATGTTTTCCGCGATTGTTCTGCATGTATCGATGGAGATGGCATGCCGGATGAGAGCCGATAAACACACGAACAATGACTAAAGATTCAGTCGGGGCAGACAGGGATTTCCTTGAATATTTGGTAAAGTCGCTGGTCGACAACCCGTCGGACGTCAAAGTTGACCGCAAGGTCGATGAGATGGGCGTGCTGCTTACGCTCCATGTTAATCCGGCCGACATGGGCCAGATCATCGGGCGGCAGGGTAATACCGCGAAAGCGATCCGTTCGCTGCTTCGGGTCGTGGGACTCAAGAATAATGCCCGCGTCAACCTCAAGATCGAAGAGCCGGAAGGGGGCCGCGGTCCTCGCCGGGCACAGGAAGACCATGAGGTCACCGATCGGGGCGCAGACGCAGTCATCGAAGACCTTCGACTCTAATTCTCAAAGCATATGAAAACTCTCCGCCGCAATGGCGGAGAGTTTTTGGTAAAAGCATTTTTCCGATATAGTTTCTGTATGATCCGATTCGACATTCTCACCATCTTTCCGGAGGCGGTAGAGCCGTATATGAATAGTTCAATGCTGAAAGCCGCGCAGATTGGCAAGCGCGCGGCTATTTTCGTACGCAATTTGCGGGATTGGGGCATCGGCTCGCACAAGAAAGTCGATGAACGTCCCTACGGCGGGGGCCCGGGTATGGTGTTCCGTGTCGAGCCGATCGTCGATGCGCTCAAATCCCTGAAGCTCTCCAAAGGCGCGCGCGTTGTCTTTTTCTCTCCGGCCGGCAAAACGTTTGATTCCAAAACGGCGGCCGCATGGGCCACGGGCAGCAAGAGAATCGTGTGCGTCGCAGGGCACTATGAAGGGATCGACGAGCGCGTGAAGAAGATTGCCAAGGACATGGGTTTTAAGGTTGAAGAGATTTCCGTAGGGCCGTACGTGCTCACGGGCGGGGAGATACCCGCCATGATTGTCGTGGATGCGGTGTTGCGGCATGTGCCAGGCGTGTTGGGGCACGACGAATCACTCGAAGAAAAACGCCATGGCGTTGGCGTGCCGATGTATACGCGGCCGGAAGTGTTTGAGATGGGAAAGAAAAAATATAAAGTTCCCGACGTGCTTAAATCAGGTAATCACGCCAAGATTGATGAGTGGCGCAGAAAACAAAAAATGGTGAGAAATAAAATATGAGCCTCTCAAAAAATGTAAAAATTGTTATATTCGTTCCAGAATCGCATGCAGATATAGTCCGTGAGGCGATCGGTAAAGGCGGAGCTGGGAAAATTGGAAATTATACGTTCTGCAGTTTTTCTTCAAAAGGTACCGGCCGTTTCAAGCCCGAAGACGGAGCCCATCCAACAATTGGCAAGGTAGGGGAATTGGAATCAGTGCAAGAAGAGCGTATAGAATTTGTATGCAGTCGTGATCTCTTAAAGGATGTTGTAGATGCTATAAGAAAAGTGCATCCCTATGAAGAAGTGGCGTTGGATGTTTATCCTCTTGAAGAGGTTTAGTCATTGCGACAACAGAAACCAAAATGAAAAACATTAAAATAGAGAAAAATCTTGTCGGAGAGGAATGGTGGAAGGATTTTCCGGCAGTATTTATTGAAGGAGATGCGCGGGCGGCAGAATTGCCGAAAGATCTTTCGCAGGCAGAGAAGGAAGCGATTATCCAGAGCTGGAAAACTGTTGCGATACTGAAGGCGAGCCCTTCGAATATTCCTTTTCACGTCGGGTTTGCGGTCGAGGGGCTTGTTCAGTTTCTCAAGTTTCCGTTGGAGACTGCGGAGGGAATGTTTGGCATGAGAGTTGGAGGCGGTAATGTGACATTTTTTGTTTTTCCTGCCGACCTGAGCGCGTCAATGAAACTCGAATTGATTGAAGTGACTGAGGAAGATGATTCGCGGTACGAAAATATTCCGCTGTATTGATGCAAATGTCCGGATTTCCTAAAGATTTTTTGTGGGGTGCTTCCACTTCTTCTCATCAGGTGGAAGGCGGGAACCGCAACGATTGGAGCGAGTGGGAACAAGAGCATGCCGCGCGCCTCGCGCGCGAGGCGGTTAAATACGAGAAGCTTCCTTCCTGGCCGTTCATCAGCAATCAGGCGACCGATCCCCAAAACTACATTTCAGGGCGCGCGTGCGATCATTACCATCGCTATGAAGAGGATTTTGATATCGCAAAATCCTTGGGGCACAACGCGCATCGCTTCTCGATCGAATGGTCGCGCGTAGAGCCGGAAGAGGGGAAATTCGACGAGCGGGAAATCGAGCATTATCGGAACGTGATCAAGGCGCTTCGCACGCGGGGTCTCGAACCGTTCGTCACGCTCTGGCATTGGACGCTTCCGCTGTGGGTGCGTGATCAAGGGGGCTGGGAGAATAAAAAGACTATTGATGATTTTCTGAAGTACCAATCGTATGTGATGAGAACGATTGGTTCAGATATTCGGTTCTGGATACCAATCAATGAACCGACAATTTACAGCGGGCTCGCGTATGCCATCGGCTGGTTTCCGCCCTGCGTAAAAAGTTTGCGACGGACAAGCAGAGTATTAAAAAACCTTCTCACGGCGCATAGAAAAGCATATGTGTTATTACATCAGGAATTCCAACACCCTGTTTTTGTTGGGAGCGCTCATAACGTTCATTATAATGTTCCCGCGCGAAATAATTTTATTGATTATTTGGCGCTGAAGATATTTGAATATATTCGCGATCTTCGTCCACTTTATTCACTTAGGGGTTATGAGGATTTTATAGGGCTCAATTATTATTTTCGTGATCATGTAGCATTTGCGGGCGTGGGCGGACGCTATGGAATAATAGATATTAAGAATCCAAATAACCATGTTTCGGATCTTGGATGGGATATCGCACCAGAAGGTATATATCATGTATTGAAAAAAGTTGCGCGACGCAAACTTCCCATCTATATAACTGAAAATGGCATTGCTGATGCGCATGATGAGAAGCGCGAGTTATTCATTCGTAAACATCTTCAAGAAGTTAAAAAGGCTCTAGAAGAAGGAATTGATGTGCGCGGATATTTCTACTGGTCGCTTCTCGATAATTTTGAATGGGATAAGGGATTTTGGCCTCGTTTCGGCCTGGTTGAAATCGATTACAAAACGCTGGAGCGGAAAATCCGCCCGAGCGCGTACGAATATAAGAAAATTATCGAAGAGCGCTCATTATGAATTGGCTCCTTGTCGCTGCTGTCGGGCAAATAATCATCGGCACGTCGGCTGTTTTCGACAAGCTTCTGCTCACACAGCAATCAATTAATGCGGTCGCATATACCTTTTGGCTCGGGATTCTCGGGGCTTTTGCGGCGCTATTCGTTCCATTCGGCTTTGAAGGCGCGGACCTCAGTACGATTGCGCGTGCGCTTGCCTCGGGTGCGCTGTTTGTGGCAGGCTTTTTCTTTCTCTACCGGACGCTCGAAAAAAGCGAGGCGACTGAAACATTCCCCCTGGTCGGGGCACTTTCTCCTGTCATTACGCTCGTTCTTTCATCATTCGTTCTTACCCAGCGGATCGGTTTTTTCGAGAAGGCGGGCTTTGCCCTTCTTGTTATGGCGGGCCTCCTTCTTTTTTTCTCCGAGACAAAAAAGCTGCGCTGGACGACATTTACGGGCGCGCTTCTTGCAAGCGGATTTTTTGCGACATCATATGTTGTCGCGAAGATTGTTTTTCTTGAGACGAATTTCATAACCGGATTCGTATGGATGAAAGCCGGCGGCGTTCTATGCGCGCTTTCATTTCTTGTGTTTCCCGCGTTGCGGCGGCGTATTTTTGAAGAGAATCCGTCGAGAGAGCGGGGGAATGCCCTGGCCTATATCCTTAACCGCGGATATGCGGGCGTCGGATCGATTTTGATCAGTTATGCTGTGTTTCTTTCGGATCCGGCGCTTGTGGATGCGACGCAGAACCTTAAATATGCGGTTATTTTCGTTTTTGCCTGGCTCTTGGCGGGGGAACGATTTGAGGGACGGGCATTTCTCAAAAAATTGTTTGCGACCGCGATTGTGATTCTCGGCCTTTTGTCGCTCTCTGCCGGCGATTATGTCAGCAGGCTCCCGGTTGTCGATGCATCGCGAGCGATTGTCTGGGGCGTGACGTTTTCGCCGAAATTCGCAGAAGAGCTGCGACTGGATTGGCGGAAGACGTACTCCGCAATTCTCGAAGAATTGGAGCCCCGGCGTATCCGCCTGATTGCATATTGGGATCGTATCGAGAAAAACCGCGGGCAGTTCGATTTTTCGGAGCTTGATTGGCAATTTGAGCGCGCGGAAATGAGCGGAGCATCGGTTATTCTTGCGGTCGGCATGAAGGTGCCGCGGTGGCCGGAATGCCATATTCCTGCATGGGCGTCCGATCTGGGCATTGATGCGCGCGAGGAGGCCCTGCATAGCTACTTGCGGGCGCTCGTCGCCAGATACGGAAGCCGCCAGTCCGTATCGATGATCCAGGTCGAGAATGAGCCGTATCTTATGTTCGGCGTATGCCCCGAGCGCGGCAGCGGATTTCTTGAAAATGAAATTTCTGTCGTGAAAACAAGCACCGAGCGCCCTATCCTTACAACCGATGCAGGCGAGCTCGGCCTGTGGTATCGCGCGATGTCCGCAGGAGACGTATTCGGCACGACCATGTATCGCGTGGTGTATCCGCGTTTTATCGGTCCACTGATCGGTACGATCGAATATCCGCTTTCTCCCGATCATTTCCGTGCAAAGGAAAAGCTGGTCCGTTCCGGGCTTGGGGATTTCTCCAAGCGAATACTTGTCATCGAGCTTCAGGGTGAGCCATGGGGGTCGAAGCATCTTAATGAGCTTCCGTACGAGGAGCAACTGGAACTATTTTCGCCCGATTATTTCGCATCGACTCTCGAGTATGCGAAACGCAGCGGATTTGAGGAATACTATCTTTGGGGCACGGAATGGTGGTATTTTGCCAAAGAAACACATGGCGATGCCCGATATTGGGATATCGCAAAAAACATTTTGAGCGAAACCGGCCGGTAGGGTATAATGAAAAGAACAAAGCAATATGCGCTATTACCTTGGTGTTGATATCGGAGGATCGAATGTGAAGATGGTACTGGTCCGGAAGGATGGAACACGGAAAGGTGCGACGATTGTCTTCAAAACTCCCAGACAGAAAAAGCGGCTTCTCAAGACACTGACTGCCCATCTGAAGAAATTCATCGCAGAGAATGCGGTGGAAGGCATCGGAGTCGGAGTTCCTGGAATAGTCGAACCGAAGAAGGGGATTCTCGTGAATGCCCCGAATCTCCCGTTTTTGAACGGCTGGAACGTCAAGAATTTTTTCAGGAAATTTTCTTTGCCTGTACGCGTCGACAACGATAGTAGGTGCTTTCTGCGCGCCGAAGCGCGATACGGCGTGGGCCGGGGGTACCGCCATATCGCCGTGCTTACAATCGGCACAGGCATAGGGGGTGGGCTCCTCATTGACGGCAAAATGTACTTCGGTTCCCGGAGCGGAGCCGGAGAATTTGGCCATATGGTCGTCAATCAAGGGAAGACCCTGGAGCAGCTTGCGGGGAAGAAGGCGTACCTGAAACACGGCGACCGGAGCGAAGTGGTCGGGATCGGCGTTGCGAACATCGTGAACGCATTCGATCCGGAGATCATTATCCTGGGAGGCGGAGGCATCTTCGGGTCCACGCTCCGCATCTCCAAAATCCGATCGGTCGCGAAGAAATACGTCTCATCTCCTCTCGGCAAAAAAACGCGCATCATGAAAGGGAAACTCCGCGAATATGCGGGGGCTATCGGTGCCACGCTTCTTTTTAAGAACTGATATGGACGTCCCGATCATTTTTTTACAACGAAGGAATACCGGCATCTCTTTTGCATGGTATGGACCAGAATCAAAAGCAGTCACATTTGCGCAAGTATGCGACGCTTTATTTAGCAGGATCACTGCTGGTTCTTTTTGCCGCACGTCATTTCGGCCTGTTGAATTCGCCGATTCTCGTTACATTTTCTCACACGAACGATCCGCATCAGAAGGTGGTGCAGACCGCCCCCGGCTTTCTTAGTCCTTCTTCTCCCATTCGCGTATTCACTCGCAACGCGGCACTTGGATTTGCTGGCATTTTCGCTAAACTCGGCGATCTGACGGCGCTTGCCCAGGAATTCTTATTCGGTCCTCCGAAACCGCCGTTTCCCGGCGAGGTGATTGCTGGGGCAGCCGCGACAACGACCAACTCAGGCAGTACCGCATCAACCACGGCTCCATCGTCCGATATACCCGTTACAAATGATGGTCCGGGGATTTCTCTTGTCGGCTCGGGGATTGCAGTAACGTCGTCGACTACGCCGCCACTTACCACAAGCTCCACGCCGGCGCATGTCGCCACGACGACTGCGACCACGACTGATGTCAAAAAGGATTCCGACCCGAATCCGTCGGTTATTTCGAAAATCCGTTCATCCGCAGGTGGATTCGTTGAGAAAGGCGGCAAAGCAGACGGACGCGAAAAGCTTTCGAGGTCTCGTTTGCAGAATCTTGTTCCGACTCGCGGCGAGTTCGAGTTTCCGGCGCCATATCATACGACCGGCATACGCCTGACGAATGCCGATGACTGCGGCGGAAACGATTGCGTCGATTATGTTGGCTATTCGTATTGGCGCAATATCAACGATCATGAGGGCAGTAATGATCTGTACGCCTTTGTCGGCTTGAACCGCAAAAAGGGCGGCAAGGGGCCGACGCTTTTCCGCTACGACAAGACGAGTGGGAATGTGAAGAATTTGGGACCGATGTTCGATGAGGAAAGTCCGTTTTCGTGGCATAGCGGCGAGATGTGGTATTTCAGCGGGAGCCAGCCCTCGAAACTCTATGTGTTTGATGTCGGCGCTGGCTCGAAACTTTTGCGATACGATATATTTACCAAAAAATTCGAGACAGTCTTTGATGCGGCCGATTCTTCCGCCGGGAAAAACAGCTACATTTGGCAGCCGCACTCAAGCGATGATGACAATGTGCATATGGCGACGCTCCGCGATCGGGGCAGCTATGCTATGATGGGCTGCATCGTGTACCAGGAGGATATCGATAAATTTTCGTACTATCCTGCGAAAGGCAATCTCGACGAGTGCAATCTCGATAAGAGCGGTAAGTGGCTCGTCATGCTTGATAATGTCGATTATGCAGGCGGTCTCGATAACCGCATTATTGAAATTGCGACCGGCAAGGAGAAGCTTCTCATGGATGAGGACGGCGGCGCGGGGCACCTCGATATGGGCTATGGCGTCATGGTCGGAGAGGATAACTGGTATAACGCTCCGGCGGCGGTGCGGCTCTACGATCTTGATTCCAGCGAGTCCGCTATCGCAGGACCCCTCGTATACAAGGCAACCGACTGGTCCGTAGCGGGCCATATTGCCTTCGGCAATGCCAAGAAGAGCGTTCCTATCGGCAGCCAGTACGCCTGCGGGAGCTACGTGCAATACGGTAACGCTCCGCGCGGCAATGAGATCGTCTGCTTCCGCTTGGACGGCTCCTTGGATACGCTCGTCGTCGCTCCGGTTATGACCGACCTTTCCGCGTCGGGGGGCGGGGACGACTACGCGAAGGCGCCGAAAGGAAATCTCGACGTTACGGGGCAGTACTTCATCTGGTCCTCGAATATGGGCGGGGCGCGCCAGGATATCTTTATGGTAAAAGTACCGGGGCAGCTTCTTTCGAAGTGACATGACTTCTCTCTCGGAGCGCGCTACAATGGCCGCGATGAGGAAAGTGCTGACTCAAAAATTCTTCAATCGCGATACCATACTTCTGGCCCAGGAACTCCTGGGCAAATTTCTTGTGCGGAAACTTGCCGACGGGAACGTGATTGCCGGCATGATCACGGAGGTGGAGGCGTATGACGGCTTCGATGATCGCGCGTCCCATGCCTCGCGCGGCGAGACGCCGCGCAACGCCGTCATGTTCGGGCAGCCCGGCTTCTGGTACGTGTATTTCACCTACGGCATCCACTGGATGCTTAACGTCGTAACGCGCGAGAAGGGGTATCCGGCGGCCATCCTTATCCGCGCCGCAATCGTGGACGGCGTGCCGTACGCAAAAACCAACGGCCCTGCGAAACTTACGAAATTTTTCGGCATCGACAAGCACTTCAACGCGCTTCCAGCGGCGCGGAAATCTGATCTGTGGATTGAGGATCGCGGTGCTATGCCGGAAAAGATACGGAAAGGGAAGCGGATCGGCGTTGAATATGCCGGCGCGTGGAAAGATGCGCCCCGGCGGTTTTTCATAGATGCGCGGGATGGTGTATACTCGAAAGCTGTATGAACTTTTTCTCGCTCGGACTCACAGCCATCGGACTTTCGCTGTTTGAGATCATCAGCAGTATTGATAATGCCATCATCAACGCCGAAGTCCTCTCGACGATGCAGGAAAAAGCCCGGCGATGGTTCCTGTTCTGGGGGCTTCTTTTCGCCGTTTTCATCATCCGCGGCGTACTCCCGTGGCTTATCGTCTGGCTGACGGTGCCGGAATTGGGACCCTGGCAGGCCTTTACAGCAACACTTTCCAGCGATCCTGGGGTTATAGCCGCGATTGATGCCGCTGCGCCCCCGCTCCTTATCGGCGGCGGAGTATTTCTGGTCTTTCTGTTTTTCCACTGGCTGTTTCTCGAGCCGAAGAACTACGGGTTGAAGGCCGAGCGGCTGTTCGAGTCGATGGGTGTGTGGTTCTATGCCGTCATATCGATCCTTCTCACGGCGCTTGTCTGGTTCGCGCTCCAGGAATACCCGATGCTCGCATTCGGGGCCGTCGTCGGCTCGACCGCGTTTTTCATCACGCACGGCTTCAAGCAGAATGCCGAAGCGGAAGAAGCCAAGCTTCTTGAAAAGGGACGCTCCGATATCAGCAAGATCTTTTATCTCGAGGTGATTGACGCGACATTTTCCATCGACGGCGTCCTGGGCGCGTTTGCCTTCACCTTTTCCATCCCGCTCATTCTCATCGGAAACGGCATCGGCGCGATCGTCCTCCGCCAGCTTACGATCGGCAACGTCGAGCGGATCAAGCGCTATGCCTATCTGCGGAACGGCGCTATGTACTCGGTGCTTTTTCTTGGTATGATCATGATTGCCGAAAGCTTCGGGGTCCATGTCCCGGCGTGGCTGTCTCCGATTGCCACTATCGGGTCGGTCGGATACTTTTTCATGAAATCGCGCAGGAAGCTTAAGGCAGAAACCGCATGATCAAACTTTCCCGCTCAAAACTCGAACTCTTTATGGAGTGCCCGCGCTGCTTCTGGCTCTACGTCGGAAAAGGCATCGGCCGCCCGCCCGGATTTCCGTTCACGATCAACAACGCGATTGATTTCCTCTTGAAGCAGGAATTCGACAAGCACCGCGCCGACGGGACCGCGCACTATCTCATCAAGCGCGAAGGGATCGATGCCGTGCCGTTCATGCACGATGACATCGACAAGTGGCGCCATAACTTCACCGGCATCCAGCACATGCACGAGAAAAGCGGCTTCCTGGTCTTCGGCGCCGTGGATGATATCTGGTGCGATTCGAAAGAGCATCTGATCGTTGTCGATTACAAGGCCTCGGGCGCTGCGAAAGGGGAGCTCTATGATTCGTACAAACGGCAGATGGAGGTCTACCAGTGGCTTTTGCGCCGGAACGGATTCAAGGTTAATGACTGCGGATATTTCGTCTATGCCCGCGTCGACAAAGACAAAGGGTTTGCCGACGGGAATCTCAAATTCACCATCGATCTTCAGTCATACGTCGGCGACGATTCCTGGGTTGAAGGGATGATCATGAAGGCGCGCAAATGCCTCGATGAGCCGATCCCGGTTGCCGATCCTGAATGCGACTACTGCAGCTATCGCGCGAAAACCGCGCCGCACGAGGAGTGAAAAAAACGAGCGTCGCGCTCGTTTTTCGTTTGATGTATTATAGAAAGATCAATCCTTTCTTCCAGCTTCTATTTTCTAGTTACTAGCTTCTATCCTATATGGCGTTCGATATTCTCATCAAAAACGCATCAATCGTGGACGGAACGGGAGCAGCCGCCTATCCGGGTTCCATTGCCGTGTACAAAGGTATTATCCAGGAGATCGGTCAGAACGTGCCCGAAGAGGCGAAGCTCATGATCGATGCTAAGGAGCGTATCGTCGCTCCGGGATTCATCGACATCACGAACCACTCCGATGCCGTCGGCACGCTTTTCTCCGAGCCAGCGCTTCCGAGTATGCTCATACAAGGGGTTACTACTATCATGGGCGGGAATTGCGGCGCGTCGCTGGCACCTCTTCTCTATCCGGGCGCCATCAACTCGCTCCAGAAATGGCGGACCGAGACGATTCAGACCGTCGATTGGCTCACGATGGGGGATTTTTTGAAGTCGGTTGAGAAAATAAAGCCGGGCGTCAACTTCGGGACGATGACGGGCTTTGGGCTCCTGCGCCGCGGAATTTTGAAAAACGAGGATCGGGAATTCGATTTCGAGGACTTGAAGGAATTGAAGTACGTGCTGGAGGAATCCCTGAAAGAGGGTTCGTTCGGCCTCTCGACCGGCCTCGTGTATGCGCATGAACGCGCATCCACCACCGAGGATCTCGTACGCATCGCGGAGATCCTTAAAAAATACGATGCGGTGTACAAAACGCATCTTCGCTCCGAGTCGGGCGGATTGTTGGGAGCCGTAAACGAAGCGGTCGCGATCGCGCGCAATTCCGGCGCGCGGGTGTCCGTCTCGCATTTCAAGGGCATCGGCCGCAAAGCCTGGCGCGATTTCGATCTCGGACTCTCGATTCTCGAGCGTGCCGCGCATTCGGGTGCTCCCATCGCCTTTGACGTATATCCGTATATTACAACCGGATCATTTTTATACCTTCTGCTTCCGCCGGGCGCCTATGACGGAGGATTTTCCAAACTCTGGAAGCGCCTGAAAGATCCGTCCATTCGCCAGAGCATTCTGAAATCGATGCAGGAAAAGACCCTGCACTACGAGACGATTGTCATTTCGACTGCGTGGAAAACCAAAGAGGCGGTCGGAAAAAATATCCGCGATATCGCCGAGCGCATTGGCATCTCTCCCGAGGAGGTCGTTATTCATCTTCTGCTTGCAAACGAGGGGCGTGTGACGATGTTCGGGCATACGGTCCAGCCCGAGCTCGTGAAGAAGGCGCTCCTGCATCCCTTGTCCATCATCGCCTCCGACGGGGCCGGATATTCGCTCGAGCACCGGAAGACGGGCGAGCTCGTGCATCCGCGCTCCTTCGGTACGTTTCCGCGTTTCCTGCGGCTTGCGGTGAACAAGTGGTCCGAATTGGGCTGGCCGGAGGCGATCAGAAAAATGACGAGCGCTCCCGCGGAGCTTTTCGGCATCCAGAAACGCGGCACGCTCGCGAAGGGGAATCATGCCGATATCGTAATCATCGACCGCGATGCGGTCGCAAGCCAGGGCACGTTCGAGAATCCCTACCAGTACCCGCGCGGCATTGATTGGGTGATCGTCAATGGCGTTGTCGCGGTGAATGAGGGGCAATTCCAGAACGCGCGAGCGGGGAAAGTATTGAGACGGGGAGAGAAGTAGTTCTTTGTATAAAAAGAAAAGAGCCCGCACGACGATGTTTTGTCGTGCGGACTCTGCGGTGCTGTGAAGGGAGTCAGCCTTCTTGGGGCGTCTGGCGTGGGTCCTGGATCCAGAGCAGGATATTGCAGAGGAACAAGATCGCTCCTGTGGCCAGAAGGATCTGACTTTTCAGACAGGTTAAATCGTAGGCTTCGGGCATAACCTCTTTGGTTACCTGCCCGCCAAGCCATAATCCGTAGCCGGCGCCCATCGAGGCGCAATCCATGCAGAGCATCACGACATACGCGAGCGAGAACTTCCTCATGGCGATTCTCCTTTTCTGATTTGCGTTGGCTGGCGTGAGTTGCTCAACCTTCCGAATCCGTAATCGACTTCGATTCTGTCGCCGACTCTAATGTCGTCGAAGAATTTTTTCTCGATCGTGGGAGAAAGCTCTTCTCCGTCGATCCGGAAGTGAACTTGATAGGATTCCGGGTAGTACTGGGGGACAAAGACCTTACCCATCAGAACGGTCGTAGTGTAAGCAGAAACGACCTGCTTTGCTTCGACCACGGTAGTTGCCGTTTTCGTGGGAGTGATACCCACGGAATCGACGAGAACAAATCCCAACAGTGCAACTAGTCCGCTTACTAGGAGCATAACCAGCGCCATGAGCGCTGCCAGAAACCTATCCCCAAACGACGAGTGGGGAGAGATAATATCGCTCACAATGTCTCTGATCATGATACGACTCCTTTTTAAACATTAAATTTTAAAAGATTGAAGAGCTGGGGAAAGGACTGAAATTATTCAACTTTTTCCTCAATTCTTTATCTTCTAATTATATCATATAAATTAGTAAAAGTCAAGTACTGAAAAAGCCCCTCAAACCTGCGTAAAAACGCTATACTTCTCTCATGCGCCGACTATTCGCATCCATCGACAAACCGTTCCTTTTCATTGCCATCTCGCTTCTCGTGATCGGCTTTTTGATCCTCGCCTCCGCATCTGCCGCGCTTGCCGAGAAAAATTTCGAGACCACCTACTATTATCTTTCGAATCAGTTCGTCAAAGGATTTCTGCTAGGCATGGTGGGATTTCTCGCGGGCCTTGCCATTCCGTTCTCGTTCTGGAAAAAGGCCGCAGTGCCGCTGATGCTCGCGTCGCTCGTTCTTCTCGCGCTTTTGTTCATTCCCTCGATCGGATTCTCGCACGGCGGAGCCACGCGCTGGTTTTCGCTGGGGCCGATCGTGTTCCAGCCCTCCGAAATTCTCAAGGTGACGTTCGTGATGTATCTCGCGAGCTGGCTTGAATCCAAGCGCGAGGAGCTCCACCAGTCATCCGCTTTCGTTCCGTTTATCGCCATCATGGGCATCATCAGCGTCTTTCTCGTGATGCAGCCGGACGTGGGGACGCTGGGCATCATCGTCTTGAATGCGATGGTCATGTACTTCATCGGCGGGGGAAAAGCGAGCCAGTTTTTCACGCTGGTCGCTCTCGGCTTCGTGGCGCTCTTTGTCCTGATCCAAATCGCGCCGTACCGGCTCGACCGCCTCACGGTGTTTCTCGATCCGTCGCATGATCCGCAGGGGAAGGGATACCAGATCAACCAGGCGCTCATTGCGATCGGCTCTGGCGGGTTTTCGGGCTTAGGATTCGGCGAGAGCCGCGAGAAGTACAGCTATCTCCCGGAGCCCGTCGGTGATTCGATTTTCGCGATCTATGCCGAAGAGTTCGGACTCTTGGGCGGCGTCGTCCTTATATCGCTCTTTGTCTTATTTCTCTGGCGCGGGCTCTGGATCGGCGCCCGCGCGCCGACGCCATTTGCCCGTTTTCTGGCGTTAGGACTCACGACCTCCATCGTTATTCAGGCGTTTATCAACATTGGTGCCATCTCGGGGCTCCTGCCGCTGACGGGCGTGCCGCTGCCGTTCATCAGCTACGGCGGCACGTCGTTGGCTATCACCATGACAACCGTCGGCATTTTGCTTAATATATCTAAGGAAGCATAAAGCCGATTTCAATACATGAGAATTCTATTTACGGGCGGAGGAACTGGCGGACATTTCTATCCGATTGTCGCCATTTACCGGAAAATCAAGGAGATCGTCGAGCAGGAGCAGCTGCTGGATGCCAAGATGTACTACATCGGTCCGGATGATTTCGGCATGGAGACGCTGAGGAAAGATCAGATCGAGGTCGTGCGCATCGTCTCGGGGAAGTGGCGCCGCTATGCGTCGTTCCAGAACGTCATCGATATTTTCAAAATCATTGCCGGCACGGTAAAGGCATTTTTCGTACTTTTCAGGATCATGCCTGACGTGATTTTTTCCAAAGGTGGCTATGGAAGTATTCCAGTCGTGCTTGTGTCTGCTGTCTATCGCATCCCGCTGATCGTGCATGAATCTGACAGCCGCCCGGGGCTGGTAAACAGTTTTGCAGCGCGGTTTGCCGATCGCGTGGCGATCTCATTCGATTCAGCGCGGAAATATCTGCCACAGAAAAGCGCCATAGCGCTCGTCGGTAATCCGATCCGCGATGCCGTGCTGGGCGGAAGCCGCGATGCGGCGCAGGAAGAGTTCGCAATTTTTTCCTCGCGGCCGGTCGTAGTCATTATAGGCGGAAGTCAGGGGTCGCAGCCGATCAATCAGGCCGTGATCGGCGTGATTCGCGAACTTGCCACTGATTTCGAAATTCTCCATCAAACAGGCAAAGAAAACTTCGAGGCGGTGAGCGGCGAGGCAAGCGTCATCCTCTCGAAGGAGGAGCGCACATATTACCATCCAATCGCATTTTTCGATGAGCGCAATATCCGGAACGCCTATGCTATCGCGGACGTCGTAGTTTCGCGCGCGGGGGCGGCCAGTATTTTCGAGATTGCGGCGGTCGGCAAGCCCGCGATCCTGATTCCGCTCAAAGGTTCTGCGCAGGAGCACCAGCGCGAAAATGCATACGAGTATGCGGAGCACGGTGCGGCGGATATCATTGAAGAGGATAATCTGACGCCGAGCGTGCTCTTAAATGAGATCAGGAAACTCGCTGTCGATCAGGAGCGGCGCAAACTCATGAGCGAGCGGGCGCTGCAGTTCGCAAAGCCCGATGCGGCAGAGGTCATAGCCCGGGAAATATTCAAAATCGGAATCCACAACTGACGAAACGGCGCCCCGCAGTTGCGGGGCGCTTTTGTATGGAAAAGAAAAACGCGCAGGGCGGACGTGTGTCCGCGCCTGCGCGTTGGCTCGTCTAATGGACGGTATCTCTGTAGACGGCCGTCACCGGTACGAGTATGCACTTGAACCGTGACGTGGAGATCCATTCCCGCTCGATCTCGCAGCCGAGGTTCTTTGCGATAGCGAATGCTCGGTGCATCATCTCCTCTTCGCTCTTACCCCAGTAGTCGGCGCTGTCCGAGACTTCCTGGGTTTTGTAACGGCAAATGCGGAGCGCCAAAAGCGGGCTGTCCTTGGTATCGCTTGCCGGGCGGAAAAAATGGACCTCTCCGCTCGACGTGTCGCACATGAGGATATCGCCGGCCTGAAGGCATGTTCTGCTGAGTCTTCCGTCCAGCTCTTCGGTGGCGAGCTCATGGGGGAAGCAGTCAAAATGATGGGGGCATCCCAACAGTGCAGTCATAACATTCTCCTGTCGTTTGGGTTCATAGCGGATAAAGCAATTGTTTAAGAGCGTCTATACTATACGTATTATTTTGTTGAAAGTCAAAAACTATTCAAAGCACTGCAGGATTTTCGGGGATTTAAAGGTTTTCATAATGCGATTTTTCGAGTACACTTGAGAAAACGGATGAGTACTGTACGAACCCGCATAGCCCCAAGTCCTACGGGATTATTCCATCTCGGCACCGCACGTGCCGCTCTTTTTAATTATCTGTACGCGCGGAGAAACGGCGGGCAGTTCATACTTCGCATCGAGGACACCGACAAGGAGCGCTCCAAGCCGGAATACGAGAAAGATATCGTCGACGGATTGCATTGGCTCGGCATCTCCTATGACGAAGGCCCGATCCGCCAGAGCGAACGTGCCGAGCTCTACAAAAAATATATTCACCAGCTTCTCGAGGAGGGGAAAGCGGGATGGTGCGACGTGCGCGACAATCCCGGAGAAAAAGGGGTACCGGCCGCGCACTGGTGCGAAAATCATGGCGGCTTCAATGCGGAAGGAAAGGGGATTATCCGATTCAAAGTGCCGCGTAACAGAAGCATTGCATTCTCCGATATCATCCGCGACGACGTGCGCTTCGATTCGAATCTTCTGGGGGATTTTTCCATTGCCAAGGACGCCGATACGGCACTCTATAACCTTGCGGTCGTGATTGATGACGAGCTCATGAAGATCTCGCATGTCATCCGCGGCGAGGATCACATCTCGAATACGCCGAAGCAGATGCTGTTGATCGAAGCGCTCGGTTTCTCGCAGCCGCAGTATGCGCATTTGCCGCTCATTCTGGGTCCCGACCGCTCCAAGCTCTCAAAGCGCCATGGCGCCGAATCCCTCAACGAATTTCGCGAGGAAGGGTATCTCCCCGAGGCGATGGTGAATTTCATGGCGCTTCTTGGGTGGAATCCGGGCGATGAACGGGAATTTTTTGCGCTCGCGGATCTCGAAAAGGAATTCGCGCTCGAACGGGTGCAGAAAGGGGGAGCGGTATTCAATCGCGAGAAGCTCGACTCGATCAATGCGTATTATATCCGGCAGAAATCGCCCCAGGAGCTTGCAGAGCTTTCAAAACCGTACGCGGAGAAGGCCGGCATCGATGTATCAAACAAGGATCTTTTCATGAAAGCGATCGTTTTGGAGCAGCCGCGCTTAAAGAAGCTTTCCGAGATAGCGGAGCGGGTTGCATTTTTCTTCAAGGTGCCGCAGTATGAATCCGCGCTTCTGGCATGGAAAGGGCAGTCACCGGATGAAACGAAACGCGCATTGGAATCGGCATTACGGATTCTCGACGGAAGAGAGGATATATCGAAAGAACATCTCGAACAGGTATTTTTTGCCGAAGCAGAAGGAAATTTCAGCAGCAAAGGCGAGCTTCTCTGGCCCGTGCGCGTCGCGCTTTCGGGTCAGAAGGCGTCTCCCGGACCGTTCGAAATCATTGAGGCACTGGGGATCGACGAGTCGCGGAATCGCATACGGCAGGCGATCGTGATCCTCTCGTAAGATATGAACATTTCATGGAAATATGGCTCCCGTGCGGCTTTTGGCGCAGCCCTCTTGGCTGGCGTTCTTATCGTCTGCGGCATTTCGGGTGCGCGCGCCGCGACCGTCGATGAACTCAAGGGCCAGATCGAGGCAAAAAATGCCGAGATCAAGAAGATCCAGGAGGAGCTTTTGCAGTACAATACCGAACTCTCAAAGACGACCAAGACATCGACGACGCTCAAGGAGAAGATTACGCAGCTTAATGCCAACATCAACAGTCTCCGCAAGCAGATCACGCTGACGGAGACGCGCATCAAGCAGAAACAGCTCGAGATCCAAGAGCTGCAGATACTCATTACCGAAAAGGCGGCCGAGATCCAGGAGCGCCGGATCGCGATGGCTGACATTATGCAGGACCTTGCCGAGCGGCAGGGAACGAATACGCTGGAGGCATTTCTTTTGCATGGGACGCTTTCCGATTTTTTTACGTATATCGAGCAGAATAAGAACTTCCAGAAAGAGCTCCAAGCAAATCTCACGGAGTTTCAGGAGTTGAAGAAGGAGCTGGAAGACGAGAAGGTGAAAGCCGAGAAAAATAAAAAGGAACTTGCTCGGTATCAGATAACGCTCGCAGACAAGAAAATCATTACCGAGAGCGAACGAAAAGATCGCGAGGTGCTTTTGGCTGAAACCAAAAATCAGGAAAAGAAGTACCAGCAGCTGGTTTCGGAAACAGAAAAGAAGTATGAGGAGATGCAGAAGGAGATCGAGAAGCTCGAGAACGAGCTGCGGCTGCAAGTTGATGCGAAGTCATTGCCTCCGCGGCGCGAAGGGCTTTTGGCGTGGCCTGCGACCGGGCGCATGTCGCAGGATTATGGCGAGACGGCATTTGCCCGAAACTCCCATTTTTATAAATTTCATAACGGCATCGACATTGCCGGTCCTTCCGGTACTGAAGTAGTCGCTGCGGAAGCAGGTCGCGTGGTGTCTGTGGGGAATTCGGATCTCTATTGTCCGCGCGGTGCCTACGGGAAGTTCGTGGTGATCGATCATGGCAATAATCTCGTGTCGCTCTATGCGCACCTCTCGCTTATCAAGGTCTCATCCGGCATGACTGTCGAGCGCGGCCAGCTTATCGGCTACATGGGCGCTACGGGCCGCGTCACCGGGCCGCATCTCCATTTTACGGTGTATGATGCCCAGACGTTTGAACTGCGCCAGACGAAAGTTTGTGGTATACTTCCCTTCGGAGGTTCGGTCAATCCCCTCGACTATCTTTAACGGACGGATCAGATGAAATATCTTCTGGTGGCTGCAGTTTCTGTTGCAAACATGATACTTTTTACTTCCGAGGCACGGGCGCAAATTCCCGTTATTCCCCAGGCCGTCCAGCAGGGTATTACCCCTCAAAACGCCGTCGACACATTCCAAAACCTGTTTAAGGTTCCTGAAATTCCGCTCCCAAGCCGCGCTTTGAAGCCGGCATCTCCCCAAGCCGTGTCGATTGAAAAGCAGGTGCTGGATCTCGGCAGATTCTTTGCCGTCGATTCGGCGCTCATGAAGCTCAATCAGAATATCCGCGATACGATCGGCGTCGATGTTTTTGTCCTTATCCGCTCACTAGTGCGGGGGATCGTGTGGCTTGTCGACCAGATTCTCTATTGGGTCGGGCGGGTGATCCCTGCATTTTCAAAAAATTAGGAGACTTCCATGCACCGTTTTTACGTTCCGGACAAACTTTCCATTGGCGAAACGTCCATCGAGAGTCTGCAGATCGTCCATCAGCTTACTAAGGTGCTGCGCATCAAACCGGGAGAGACGGTTATTTTTTTTGATGGCAGTGGATTCGACTATATCGCGGAGATCGTCCTGTACGCGCAGGAAAGCATGCGCGTGCGGATTGTCGAAAAGATTGCGAATCAGCGCGAGCTTCCTGTGCAAATTATCATATGTTCCGCTCTCATCAAAAAAGATTTAATGGAGTGGGCGTTGGAGAAAGGGACCGAGATAGGCGCTACGCGCTTTGTATCTCTAATCACAGAACGCACGCTTTCGCGGGACATGAATGTCGAACGGGGCCGTAAGATTATCAAAGAAGCCGCGGAGCAGAGCGGCCGGGCCGTGGTTCCCGATTTATCTGGCAC
>FKKE01000505.1_pt5 | contig 37357 bp, 39 predicted proteins | sample 1106331 | NCBI WGS metagenome assembly FKKE01 (sample SAMEA3931202, study PRJEB13176) | freshwater metagenome | biome: Drinking water system; feature: drinking water; material: freshwater | place: China | collected 2013-02-06
GGTCCATGTCGACCGAGACGCTGATCACGTCGCGGGTCGCGATGTTCTTCAGCGGCGTCGAGGGCGGAACCGTCAACAACTGGCGCAAAGACAGCACGCCGACGAGGCGTTCGTCCTTGTCCGTCACGTAAATGTAAAAGACCATTTCCGCATCGGTCGCCTGCTGCAGGCGCCGGATCGCATCCTGGGCCGTGGCATCCTCCGACAGCGCAAAGAACTCCGTCGTCATGATGCCGCCGGCGGTGTCCTTCGGGTACTTCAAAATGTCGGCGACTTCCGTGGAATCCTCGGTCCGCATGAGCGAAAGGATTTCTTTCGCCCGTTCTTCCGGCAGCACGCCGAGAATGTACGCCACGTCGTCTGGCGCCAGGTCCTTGATCAGCCAGGCGATGTCCGATTGCAGCAGATCCGCCAGCACCTGCGTGATGCTGTCCGTATCGAGTTCCGACAGCACCTGCCCGCGCTTGGCGTCGCCGCGAACCAACTCGAAGACTTCGCGCTTTTCTTTCGGTGAGGAGAGATGGACGATCACCTTGGCGACGTCGGCCGGATGCATCCGGCCCAACATCTTCGCCAGATTGGTGATGGCGCCGCGCCGTAGGAGCCGCTGGACTGACAAGAGGACGATGTCGGATTTTGTCTGGCCACGGTCCGCTTGTTCCTTGAGCGAGTCCCGCAGAATATCCCGATCTCCCGCACGCGGGCGAGGTTCCTGCCGGATTTCGGTGGGCTTGTCCGTCGGCTGCGTACTCATCGGTCAGTATCCTAACTGTACGAGCGCCTGTTCATCTTCCCGCCAGGCTTCCCGCACCTTGACCCACAGTTGAAGGAACACCTTCATGCCGAAGATCCGCTCCATCTCGAGGCGCGCCTCAGTCCCAACCGCCTTCAACCGATCGCCTTGCTTGCCGATCACGATAATCTTGTGCGTTTCACGCTCCACGAAAATCGACGCGCTGATCCGGGCGAGTTTCCCCTCTTCGACGAATTGATCGATCTCCACGGCGATGGAATAAGGCACCTCTTCGTGGGTCTGGCTCAGCAGCTTTTCCCTGATCAACTCGGCGGCCAACGTCCGCATGGACTGGTCCGTGATCGTCTCGTCGTCGTAGGCGGCCTCCCCTTCCGGCAGGTGCGAGACCGTCACATCCAGCAGCCGGTCGATATTGTCGGCCGTCTGAGCAGACACCGGGACGACCTCGGTCCAGGGATAGAGCTTGGCATAGGTTTCGATCACCGGGAGCAGCTTCATCTTGTTAACCAGATCGATCTTATTGAGCACCAAAATGACGGGCCGCGCCTGCTTCTTGACCGCTGTCTTCACATGATCGATCACCAACAGGTCTCCAGGCCCCGGCAATCCCGTCGCATCCATCAGCACGAAGAGGAGATCCGCTTCCTCCAGCGTCTCCACCGTCGTCCGCACCATGCGTCGATTCAACAAGTGCTCGGGCTTATGGATGCCCGGGGTATCCATAAGGGCGATTTGCGCTCCGGGCGCATGGACCACTCCAAGAATCCTTGTCCGCGTCGTCTGGGGCTTCTCCGACACGATGGCGATTTTTTCGTGCAACAGCCGGTTCAGCAACGTGGATTTGCCGACATTCGAGCGACCGACGATGGCGACCGTTCCGAATTTCATGACATCACGGCCTGGGGTGATCCGAAGACTGTTCCGGAATCAGCTGATAGACCGTCTCTCCTTTGCGGACATAGCCCAAGCGTTCGCGCGCCAATTGCTCGATCTTGAGCGGATCGTGTTCCAGGCGGTCGATGTCGCTGCGCAGGGTCCTCGTCGACCGTTGGAGATCCTGGATTTCCCGTTCCAGCTGTTGGGCGTGGTCCCGCATCGCGAAATACCGCGGCAATCCCATGTCGCCGAAACACAAGGCCAGGAGTAAAAACAGGCAAGCCCCTGCACCCGCGTAATGGGCCCAGGCGACGATGCGCCGCTGCCAATCCAGCCACTGCCGTCCACGATTCTGCTTGATGATCATTGGTTCACGACCGACGCTTACGATCTCCCGGGAACAGCATCCCGCCCACGATACACCGCCGCAGAGCCTAACTCTTCTTCGATTCTCAACAACTGGTTGTACTTCGCCATGCGGTCCGTGCGGGACAGCGATCCGGTCTTGATCAAGCCGCTATTCGTTGCCACCGCGACATCGGCGATCGTCGTATCCTCCGTCTCACCGGACCGGTGCGAGATGATCGCCGTATAGCCGGAGCGCTTCGCCAACTCGATCGCATCCAACGTCTCCGTCAAGGTCCCGATCTGGTTCAACTTGATCAGAATCGAGTTCCCGATCCCTTCTCGAATTCCTTTGGCAAAGATCTCGACGTTCGTCACAAAAATGTCGTCGCCGACGAGCTGAACGCGCTTGCCCAGCTTCTCGGTCATCATCTTCCAGCCTTTCCAATCCAGCTCGCTCAATCCGTCTTCGATCGAGAGGATCGGATAACGGTCCAACATCTTGCTGTAATAGGCAATCATGTCTTCCGAGGAACGCTCCGGATTCTTCTCCGCTTCCAGGACATACCGGCCCTTGTCATAAAGCTCGCTGGCAGCGCAGTCGAGCGCCAGGGCAATGTCCCTCCCCGTCTTGTACCCGGCCTCTTCGATGGCTTGCGAAATAAGAGTCAACGCCTCCTCATTCGATTGCAGGTCAGGGGCAAAACCGCCTTCATCTCCTACGGCGGTATTGAGTCCCTTCTTCTTCAGGAGGGACTTCAGTGAATGGAATACCTCCGTCGCCATCCGCAGCGCCTCGCTGAACGTCGGCGCCCCGACCGGCATGATCATGAACTCCTGCAGATCGAGCCGATTGTCCGCGTGAGCGCCCCCGTTGATGATGTTCATCAACGGCACCGGCAACACGCGGGCATTCGTTCCGCCCAGATAACGATAGAGTGGCTGGCCGGTTTCGTCCGCCGCTGCCTTTGCCACAGCCAACGACACGCCCAGGATCGCATTCGCCCCCAGTTTGCCTTTGGTCTTGGTCCCGTCGAGCGCGATCATGGCGTGGTCGATCGCCGCTTGATCCAAAGCCTCTTTCCCCAGCAATTCCGGCGCAATCACCTTACTGATGTTGGCTACCGCCTTGGAGACACCTTTGCCCATCCAGCGCTTCTTGTCCCCGTCGCGCAGCTCGATGGCTTCCTTCTCGCCTGTCGACGCTCCTGATGGCACCGCCGCCCGTCCCTTTGCCCCGCTCTCCAGCGTCACCTCGGCCTCGACGGTCGGATTACCCCGCGAATCGACAATCTGACGGCCCTTGATCTCTCTGATCGCGCTCATCGTTCTCCTCACTCAACAGTACGAACGTTATCTTCTGCGTCACTTTGCCTTTGAATCTGTAGCACCCATGTTGAGTAACCTGCTAGTGCAGCGACGAATGGAAACAGTACATAAGCAGGTTTACCACTGCCGACAAAAGGCACTAAGCCCAGCACTTCGCCCCACACAAGAAATAAGATGGTTCTCTTTGCCCATGTCTTCTTTTCGAGAAGTTTCCAGCCGGCGAAAGTTTGAAGAAGCCCTACTGGCAACAAAGTTCCTCCTATCAAAACCACTGCAATGAGCAACATCCCTTCATGAAAATGCCCTGGAGACCGTTCATTCTGACCACTAGCCCACCACGCAACACCTAGCGACCAACAACTGAAGATCAGAATTAGCGAACCCAGAATAATGTTTGACCACGCTACTGCTTTCCAATTATCTGCTTCGGTTCTTGATGAACTAGCCTCTTCAACTGACATAACACTTTGTGGCACCCGGTCCTGAGCGAACTTCGCCGAAGGAGCGGGGTACCCACCGCGGCTCAGCCGAGGAGGAAAGCTGGAACTGACCAAAGCACCACGGTCGTAGACCGTGGCTGCGGGAATTCCAGAAGGTTTCCGCTCGGCTGAGCCTGGAAGGGTCGCTCTGAGAGGCGAGGAGTCGAAGGACTGGTTGCCACAATAACTTCATCCGGCCAACCTTTTCTTCAACAACTCATTCACCTTGCCCGGATTCGCCTTCCCCCCGCTCGCCTTCATCACCTGGCCGACCAGGAAGCCCAATACTTGTTGCTTTCCTTCCTTGAACTGCGCTACCTGGGTCGGACTCTTACTCAACACCTCGTCGATGATCTTCTCCAAGGCCCCTTCGTCTGACACCTGCGTCAGGCCCTTTTCACTGACGATCTGCTCCGCTGACTTCCCACTGCCATAGAGCTCCGGAAAGATCTCGCGGGCCACCTTCAAGCTGATGACACCCTTTTCGACCATCTGTAGGAGATCCACCAACCGTTCCGGTGAAACGGGAGAGCCCGCAGCATCTATTCCGGAGTTGTTCAACTCTCTCGTCAGCTCCCCCATGACCCAGTTACTGACGGTCTTCGGTTGATTGAACAACTGGACGGACGATTCGAAGTAGTCCGCCAACCCCTTCGTGGCCGTGAGCAATGCGGCATCGTACTCCGGGAGTCCGTAGTCGGCGACAAAGCGCTTTGCCCGCATCGCCGGAAGCTCGGGCAAGCTGCTGCGGAATCCCTCGATCCACTCTTCCCCCAGTTTCAGCGGCACTAGATCCGGGTCCGGGAAGTACCGATAGTCGTGCGCTTCCTCTTTCGAGCGCATGACGGCCGTCTCACCGCGATCGATGTTCCACAAACGCGTTTCCTGATGGACCTCGCCGCCTTCGTTCAGAACCTTGGTCTGCCGCTTGATCTCGTATTCGATCGCGTCCTTGACGAATTTGAACGAATTGATGTTCTTCAGCTCGACCTTCGTGCCGAACTCCTTCTGCCCCAACGGCCGGAGCGAGAGGTTCGGCTCGCACCGGAAGCTGCCTTCGTCCATATTGCCGTCGCACACTTCGAGATACATCAGAATGTCGCGAAGCCCTTTCAGATAACTCACGACCTCGTCGGCCGATCGCATGTCCGGCTCGGTGACAATTTCCAGGAGCGGGGTGCCGGCGCGGTTCAAATCCACGCGGCTGCCGCTCCCCCCATCGTGCACGTTCTTCCCGGCGTCCTCTTCCAGATGCGCGCGACGAATCCTGACCCGCTTCTTGCCGTCACTCGTTGAAATTTCGATCCACCCATGCTCACAGATCGGCGCCTCGTACTGGGAAATCTGGTAGCCCTTCGGCAAGTCAGGATAAAAATAGTTTTTCCGCGCAAAGCGATTGTTCGCCCCAATCGTGCAATTCAGGGCCAAGCCGGCGCGCACGGCCATCTCGACTGCGGCCTTATTGATTACCGGCAAGGTCCCGGGCAATCCCAGGCAGACCGGACAGGTCTGGCTGTTTGCCGATCGGCCGAACGTCGTCCCGCACCCACAGAACATCTTGGACTTCGTCCGCAACTGGGCATGCACTTCCACGCCGATGACGACTTCGTAGATCATGCGTCGTGCGAACCCTCGCCCCTCGCCCGCTCCCGCCGCATGGCCTCGCGCCCTGCCTCGAAGGCTTCGCGGAGTACCGACTTCTTGGCCTCGACGAACTCGCGGCCCTCACCGACGGCCTCCTCAAAGGCCTCTCCGGCCCTGCCCGCGAAATCGCGAAGCTCCTCCTCCGCTCTGTGCGCATACCCGCGCAACCGTTCCCTGGATTCGCGTCCGGATTGCGGCGCCAACAACAACGCCGCCACAGCCCCCAACGCCGCCCCGCTCAAGAACGCCAATACGACTCCCGCCGCTGATCCTCGATCATCCGCCATTGTGAGGTTCTCCTTCCTTGCGGTAGCGCTCGCGCATCACCTGCGTCGCGGCTTTGAAGCCTGCCACCACACTCGCCACGTTGGTCAGCAGGGTGCCGCTTGATCCGCGCACCGCGTTATGAACCTGTTGAACCGATTCGCCGACCTCACCGACCGCATGGAGCAACGTCGCGGCATGCTCGACTCCACCGCGGGCCCGGTCGGTCAGCTCGTTCAGATTCTGGCTCATGGCCCGCAGCTCCGATACCAGGGCCGGCATGTCGGCGTTCATCTTCGACAGCAGATGTTCGGATTCGGCGACGGTCTTCCGGATCTGGATCAACACCGGCACCAGATAGCCGACGAGCACGGCAAACGCGACAGCAACTAGTATCGCCGCAACTTCCACGATGGTCATGGCTTCCTCCGACTCTCTTTAGTTCTCACTTCTCACGCCTACCGTAATACCGGCTTCTTCAGATGCCATTGCGTCGACTGTTCATAAGCATGGGCCGCCCGCAGCAACGTTTCTTCCTGAAACGCGCGGCCGATCAGTTGCAGACCGATGGGCAGGCCGGCTCGGCTGAATCCGCAGGGCAGCGCGATCGCGGGTAGTCCGGCCAAATTGACCGAGATCGTGAAAATATCGGAGAGGTACATCTGCAACGGATCTTCGCTCTTCTCTCCCAACTTGAACGCCGGGGTCGGGGTCACCGGCGTCACGATCAAGTCGACCTCTTCGAACGCCTCGGCAAAGTCCTGACAGATCAGCGTGCGAACCGTCTGCGCCTTTCCATAGTAGGCGTCGTAGTAGCCGGAACTCAGCGCATAGGTACCCAGCATGATCCGGCGTTTGACTTCCGGCCCGAACCCTTCCTGCCGCGTTTTCATGTAGAGATCGAGCAGATCCTTCGTCTCTTTCGCACGCAACCCGAACTTCACCCCGTCGAATCGGGCAAGGTTGGAACTCGCCTCCGCCGTCGCAAGAACATAATAGACCGCCACAGCCGCATCGGTCCTGGGCAGCCGGATCTCCTTGATCTCGCCTCCAAGGTTCTTGAGTTCCTCGATCGCAGCTCTGACGGCTTCCTCGACTTCGGGGTCGAGTCCTTCACCGAAAAATTCGGCCGGGACGCCGACTTTCAGTTTCTTGAGATCCTTCTTCTTCAGCGCCTTCATATAATCCGGCACAGGAACGTCCGCGGACGTCGAATCCATCGGATCGTGTCCTGCAATCGCGCCGAGCAAAAACGCCGCGTCAGAAACGTCTTTGGTGATCGGGCCGATCTGGTCGAGCGATGAGGCAAACGCCACAAGACCGTAACGGGACACGCGCCCATAGGTGGGTTTTAATCCGACGACCCCGCAAAACGCCGCCGGCTGCCTGATCGATCCGCCGGTATCCGACCCCAGCGCCGCCACACATTCGTCCGCCGCGACAGCCGCCGCGGACCCGCCGCTGGACCCTCCAGGCACGCACTGCACACTCCAGGGATTGCGGCTGGGACCAAAGGCCGAGTTTTCCGTCGAGGATCCCATCGCGAACTCATCGAGATTCGTCTTGCCCAGCAGCAGATATTCCTGCTCTTTCAGCTTTGCGATAACCGTCGCATCGTACGGCGGGACGAAGTTCTGCAGCATGCGGGACGAGCAGGTCGTCGCCACACCCTCCGTGCACATGTTGTCCTTGATCGCGATCGGCATTCCCATCAGCGGCTTGGTCCGGCGCCAGCCCTTGAGCTTGTCGTCCAATGCCGCGGCCTGCACCAACGCCGCGTCCTTCGTCTGGGTGACGTAGGCCTTCACTTTGGATTCGACCTGGCCGATGCGCAGTGAATAGGCGCGGACGATCTCGGTCGCCGTAACTTCTCCGGCCGTAAACTTCCGCTGCAATTCGCACAACGACAGTTTATGGATCGACATCAGCGCTTTTCCGTGGTTTCAACAATCCGGTTTTTTTCGTTCACCCGGACGATTTTCGGCGCATGCTTCTTGATCTCTTCGTCGCCGTAGTATTCGTAGCAGAAAATGATGATCTGATCGCCGACCGCCGCCTTTCGGGCGGTCGGGCCGTTCAACACGATCTCGCCGCTTCCACGCTTCCCGCCGATGGCGTAGGTCATGAATCGTTCGCCGTTGTTCAGGTTGGAGCAGATGATCGCCTCGTACGGCAAAATGGCCGCCGCTTCCATGAGGTCCTGGTCGATCGTCAGACTGCCTTCGTATTCGAGATGCGCTCCCGTGACGGTGGCGCGATGAATTTTCGACCGCAACATTTGTCGAAACATGTTACTCCCTCGTGAAACGCAAGGCGCTAAGCGCCTGGGAAATCCTTCCGTTTCTTCTGCAACATCTTACGCCTTGCCCCTCACGTCTCACGGCTGGTCAATGATTTTCGGCACGCAGAACCCGTCCGCTTCGCGCTCCGGCGCATTGGCCAATGCCTGATCCACCGACAAGGACGGTCGAACCTCGTCCTCCCGAAACACGTTCACCTGCCCCAATACGGTCGAGGTCGGCTCGACTCCGGTCGTGTCATATTGTTTCAGCTTCTCAACGTGAGTCAGAATTTGGCTCAACTGCTTGGCAAACGCGTCTTTCTCGGCCGGTGAAATCTCCAGCCGGGCCAGCTTCGCGACCTTCTCGACTTCTTCTGTGGTGATATTCATAGAAATTCGTCCTTCACGTCATCACGTCGAAAGTCCGGCTCCCTTCAGACTCAACGACGCTTCGGCTTCATGACTTTTGACTCATCATTCGACCGTCACGCTCTTCGCGAGATTCCTCGGTTGATCCACATCCGCCCCCCGTAGCACCGCGATGTGATACGCCAGCAACTGCAGTGGAATCGTGAACAGAATCGGCGAAATCAGCGGATGCGTTTCGGGAATGGTGAACACGGCGTCCGCCGTCTTTCCCAATTCTCGCTCCCCTTCCGCCACCAGTGCAATGACTGGAGCGTGGCGCGCCTTCACCTCCATCAGGTTGCTGACGGTCTTCTCGTAGAGCCGGTCGCGCGGCGCCAGAACGACGACCGGCATGTCCTTGTCGATTAAGGCGATCGGGCCGTGTTTCATCTCGCCGGCCGCGTACCCCTCCGCATGGATGTACGAGATTTCTTTCAGCTTCAGGGAACCTTCGAGCGCGATCGGGTAGTTGATGCCGCGTCCCAGGAAGAGAAAGTTCCGTTTCTTGTAGTACCGTTTGGCGATTGCCACGATTTCGGCTTCACGTCGCAACACGCTCTCCACCAGGACGGGCAGCCGCACGAGTCGATCGAGCCAAGCCTTGCCGTCCGCCAGCTTCATCACGTTGCGCACCCGGGCCAGATGGAGCGCCAAGAGATAAAGTGCGGTCAGTTGCGCCGTAAACGCTTTCGTCGAGGCCACCCCGATCTCCGGCCCGCAATGGGTGTACAGCACCCCGTCGGATTCGCGCGCCAGCGTGCTGCCAACCACATTGACGATCGACACGACGCGGGCGCCTTTCTGTTTCGCCTCGCGCGCAGCCGCCAGCGTGTCCGCCGTTTCTCCAGATTGCGAAATCGTGATGAACAGATCCTGCTTGCCGACGAGCGGATCGCGATAGCGAAACTCGCTGCCGATGTCGACCTGCACCGGCGTGCGGACCATCTCCTCGAACAGATATTTTCCGACCTGCCCCGCATGCCAGGACGTCCCGCAGGCCACGATCCAGATGCGGTCCACTGCGGCAAACTCCTTCGGCGTCAGTCCGATATCCGGCAAGTCGGCTTCCCCGGTTTCGTAGGAATACCGCCCGCGCATCGTGTCCAGAATCGTCTGGGGCTGCTCGTGAATCTCCTTGAGCATAAAATGCGGATAGCCGCCCTTCTCTGCCACCGATGCGTCCCAATCGATCTTCGTGGATTTGCGCGACATCGTATGGCCGTCCGAATCGGTCAGACAGACGTCTGAAGCGGTCACGACCGCCACGTCGCCTTCTTCAAGATAGGTCACGTCGCGCGTATGGGCCAGCATGGCCATGACGTCCGACGCGACGAACGAGGCCTGCTTCGTCCGTCCAACGACGAGGGGACAGCCCAATCGCGCCGCCACCAACGTGCCAGGTTCCCGTTCGGAAATCACCGCGAGCGCATAACTCCCCCGCACCTCTTTCGTGGCCGCGCGAACCGCGTCGGCCAGTCCGAGACCCTTTTGCATATGCTTGTCGATCAGATGCGCGACCACTTCCGTGTCCGTATCGGACTGGAATTTGTAGCCGTCCCGTTCCAATTGCTGCTTGAGCGGCTGGTAGTTTTCAATGATCCCGTTGTGCACGAGCACGCAGCTTTTGGATCGATGGGGATGTGCGTTCTGCTCGGAAGGTTTGCCGTGCGTCGCCCACCTGGTATGGCCGATACCGACTATCCCTTTGATTTCCTTCTCCTGGAGCGACTTCTGAAGATTCGCGAGTTTCCCGACGCTTCGGCGCACTTCGATCTTCTGCCCCTGGAGCACGGCCACACCGGCCGAGTCGTACCCGCGATACTCCAGTTTGGCCAGGCCTCCGATGAGAATCGGCACAGCCTCTTGATTGCCGACGTATCCGACGATCCCGCACATGCGAATGCTACCTCCGCTTCTTGGACCGGACCGTTCCCCCCGCCGGACCTTTAGGCTTGGGTGCCGAAGCAGCGCGCGTCGGCTGTTGGGGCCCCGCCATCGCCCGCTTTCTCGCAGCCCAACCGGGACGATTGACTTGCGGCACACGCGAGATCACCAAGGCATCATTCGGTGCGTCACACGTTACCGTCGTTCCCGCTGCAATGATCGTCCCGGCACCAACCGTGACCGGCGCGACCAATTGCGTGTCGCTGCCGATGAAGACCCTGTCGCCGATGATCGTCTGTGATTTTTTCACTCCGTCGTAGTTGCAGGTGATTGTGCCCGCGCCGATGTTGACGTCCTTCCCGATCGTGGCGTCGCCGATATAACTCAGGTGGTTCGCCTTCGACCCCTCGCCCAGCTCGGACTTTTTCATTTCGACGAAATTCCCGACCTTGGCCTTCTTCCGAACCACGGCTCCGGGCCGCAAGTGTGCGAAGGGTCCGATCGTCGCCCCTTCGTCAATGCGGGACTCACAGAGGACGCAATGGTCGAGAATTTCTACCCCTTCGCCGACGATACAGTCGGTGAGACGGCTTCCCTGACGTACGATGCACTCCTCGCCAAGAACCGTCGCCCCTTCGAGCGCGACGTCCGGATACAAGATCGTGTCCTTGCCGATCGTGACACCGGCATCGATCCAGGTGGACGGTGGATCGATCATGGTCACGCCGGCTTCAAGCCATCGCTCTCTGATCTGTCGGCGAACGACCTGCTCGGCTTCGGCCAACTGACGCCTCGTATTGACGCCCAATCCTTCGTCGGGATTGTCGAGCACGGCCGCCGCCACATGCCGTCCCTGATCCACCGCGATTTGGAGAATATCAGTCAGATAGTATTCTCCTTGCGCATTGCTGGGACTGAGTTTGTCCAAGGCGCTGAAAAGAAACGTGCCGTCGACGACGTACGTGCCGACGTTGATCTCTTTGATCGCTTTTTCCTTCGGACTCGCATCACGGTCTTCGACAATCCGCGAAACGGCGCCGCCGGGCTGCCGTCTGACGACACGCCCGTATCCGCTTGCATCATCGAGCAGGGCGGTCAGGATAGTCACAGCGGCCTTCCCTTCTTGGTGGACGCGCAGGAGATGTCTGACCGTCGCCTCCCGCAACAACGGCGTATCCCCGTTGAGAATGAGGTAGCTTGTCGGAGGCGAGAGCTTGCCGGCTGCGAATATCGGCCGGCTCTGAAGCACGGCATGCCCAGTCCCCAATTGCTCCCGCTGTTCGACTATCGCAACCGGCTTATATCCTCGGCCGCCGGCTGTGGCGGTTTCGATGACCTGGCGGACGCGATCGGCCTGATGCCCTACGACGACCGCCACACGGTGGCCCGCGACCCGGAGGCCCAACGCAACGGAATACAACACCATGGGTTGCCCCGCGACCAGATGCAGCACCTTGGCCTGCTTGGAGCGCATTCGTTTTCCGAGTCCCGCCGCCATCACAACCACGGCGAGTCCTGGCAAGGTGGCCTGTAGGTCCACTTCAACAAAGGGGCGCTTCGGCATGTTCGAGCGTAAGGCGCTCATCCGATCGGCACTCCTGTTTCGGGCTGCTTGACAGCCCCCCACTTGGCTTCCGCTGACATGGCTGCGGCCAGCGAGGGTGTCGGAGAATAGAGTCCGCCAGACACGATCAGCTTCATGGCTTCTTCAACGGTGATATCGACGGTCGTGACTTCGCGTTCCGGCACCAGTAGAAAGTACCCGGACGTCGGATTAGGTGAGGTGGGCACATACACGTGCAGCAGCGTATCCTGAGCGAGATCCTGCATTTCCCCTTTGGTGATCCCGGTGACAAACGCGAGGCAATAGTGACCGTTCTTGGGGAATTGGATCAGCACGACGCGCTTGTAGGAGCCCCGTTCCGCAAACGAGAGAATGTCCATCATGGATTTCAGCGTCGAATAGATGCCGCGAACCAGCGGCACTCGATTCAACCAGCCCTCCCACATCTTCACGATCTGGTTGCCGATAAAGTTTGCGGCAAACAGGCCGGTGAGAAAGACCAGCGCAATGAGGGCGACGATCCCAAGCCCCGGCACATAGTGACCGGGAACCAACTGGGCCAAAAGATCTCCCAAGATGCCGTCGACCGCCACGAATAAGGTCTTCAAGACGAGGACTGTCCCCCAGATGGGGGTTATCACCAGGAGTCCCGTCAGAAAGTAGCGTTTTAGCGAGGCTTTCAGCATGAAATCGACTGGATCGAGTAAGATCTCCATGATACAGACTTTTACGAGGCTGTCGCAAGCCTTTTCTTGCTAATTTCAATGACTTGGACTACCATCCCGCTCGTTTTCACCACCCGGAATCGCCCCATGCTGAAACAGGTTCGCCAGCGCAGGTCCCAAGGTCTGTTCATCACTTTGGAGGGACCGGAAGGAAGCGGCAAGAGTACACAGATTCGTTTTTTGGCTTCCGCCCTTCGACGAGCCGGATACTTCGTTGTCCAAACGAGAGAGCCCGGCGGCACTCCCCTGGCCGAAGCCATGAGAAATCTTCTGCTGCGTTCATCTCCTCGCGAGCCGATCGCCCCTCAGACCGAAGCGCTCCTAATCCTCGCGGCCCGCGGCCAGCATGTGGCTCAGTTCATCCGGCCGGCGCTCGAACGAGGAGCGATCGTCCTCTGCGATCGATTTTCCGATTCCACGTTGGCCTACCAGGGGTTCGGCCGTGGCCTGAATCGCAACTGGCTCAAAGCCGCCAATGACACCGCCACGGAGGGTCTGACTCCCGACCTCACGATCCTGCTGGATCTTCCGATTCATGTCGGATTGGCCCGTCGGCGTACAGCCAAAGGGAAACAGAATCGGCTGGATCGTGAATCCGAACGGTTTCACCGTTTCGTCCGTCGTGGATTTCTCACCTTGGCCAAGCAGTCGCCCCGGCGGATACGGATCGTCGATGCCGACCGCCCGGCGCAAGACATCCGCGCTGAGCTCGTCGCGTTTGTGTTAGGCTGGGCGAGGAAACGCCGGCGTCCCCGGAATCGCTGACATGCCATTCCACGACATCATCGGTCACAGCGGCACCATCGAGGCACTGCAAACCGCCGTCGCCAATCAACGCTTGGCCCACGCCTACCTCTTCCATGGCGAAACGGCGATCGGCAAACGACTGACCGCCTTACGATTCGCGCAGGCGCTCAACTGTGAATCTCCCAGATCGGACGGTCCGATTGATTCCTGTGGAGGCTGCCGCGCCTGCCGGCAAATAGAAGCTCGGACCCATCCCGACTTCTTCGTCATCGAACCGGACCAGGAAATGGCGGCCCCGCAGATCAAGATCGAGCAAATCCGAGAAATCGAGCAGCAGGTCATGTACCGTCCGCTGATCGGCGAACGGAAGATCTGCCTGATCGACGATGCGGACCGTATGACCATCGGCGCGGCTAACGCGCTGTTAAAAACGTTGGAAGAACCGCCTGACCATAGCCTCTTTCTGCTTATCTCCAGCCGGCCCGCCGCGCTCCCTGCCACGATCCGCTCCCGCTGCCAGGCATTGCGTTTCGCGACACCGGCCCGCATGCATGTGGAAGCCGCACTGATTCTCAAGCGGGAAATTCCACCGGCCGACGCACGGCTGCTCGCCATCGTCAGTGAAGGACGTATCGGAGAAGCCCTCACGACCGATCCCAAAGACACGAGAGCACGACAGAAGGAACTCCTCGATCTGGTCCAGCCGAAGTCATTACAGTCGGCAGCCGCCATCCTGACCGCCGCCGAATCCTTGTCAAAAGGCGATCGGGTCTCGGAAATGCTGGCGTGGCTGGCACGATGGATCAGAGATCTCGTTTTTTTGCAGACGGGAGGGGATCGAGAACAACTCGTCTTCATCGACGACCTCGCCTCGTTGGAATGTCTCGCCCGACAGGCAGATGGGGCAATGCTGCTCGATCTCTTGCAGGAGATTGAAAAAACGGAACAGCAGGCCACCAGGCACCTGAACCTCCAAATGGCGTTCGAAAATATCCTGCTCAAATTGCGCGATGCCGTTGCCGCATCCGCCCCACAACCAGCCTAGCTTTCGTCGCCGACGACCTGTTATCTTTCCGCGAGCGCGCCATGCCTGTACCGAAACCGTTCTACATCACGACACCGATCTACTACGTCAACGATGTTCCCCACATCGGGCACGCTTATACGACCGTGGCTGCGGACGTTCTTGCCCGATACTGGCGGCTGAGAGGTCGCAAGGTCTTCTTCCTGACCGGCCTTGATGAGCACGGGCAGAAAGTTCAACAAGCCGCTGCGAAGGCAGGTATCGATCCGCAGCTCCATTGCGACAAGCTCGCGCCTCAGTTTCAAACCCTCTGGAAACGCCTGAACATCTCGAACGATGCCTTTATCAGGACGACCGATTCCCTCCACAAATCTGTCGTTCAACGATATCTTCAAGAGCTGTACGATAACCAGCTGATTTACAAAGACTCGTACACAGGATGGTACTGCACATTCGACGAGCGATTCTGGACTGAGAAAGACGTCGAGAACGGCCTCTGCCCAGATTGCAAGAGACCGGTCGAGAAGCTCAGCGAGCACAACTACTTCTTCAAGATGGGGCAGTATCAGGAGCGCCTGATCGATTACATCAACACCCACGAACAATTCATCCGCCCTGAGTCCCGACGGAACGAAGTATTGGGATTCTTAACCTCACAGAAGCTGGGCGACTTGTCGATCTCGCGGCCCAAATCACGTCTCGCCTGGGGTATCGAACTCCCCTTTGACAGGGACTACGTCACGTACGTCTGGTTCGATGCGCTGGTGAACTACCTGTCTGCCCTGGAATACCTTCCGCAGGGGAAACCGATCGGCACAAGCTATTGGCCAGCCTCGGTGCATCTCGTCGGCAAAGACATTCTGACGACCCACGCGGTCTACTGGTCCACGATGTTGATGGCGCTGAACCTGCCTCTGCCGGAGACCATCTTCGCGCACGGCTGGTGGACCGTCGACGGCGAGAAGATGTCGAAGAGCCGCGGCAACGTCATCGATCCAAACAAGATGGTCGAGGCCTACGGTGTCGATGCCTTCCGGTATTTTCTGCTGCGCGAGGTCCCCTTCGGACAGGACGGGGACTTTTCCCAGGCTGCGATGGTTGCCAGCATCAACAGCGACCTCGCCAACGGCATCGGGAACCTCCTGAGCCGCACGCTCACGATGATTGAACGGTTCGCCGGAGGGAAGATTCCCGATCACGGTATGCCGGCCGTCCCGGAGCTCGAGCGCACGATTGCAGCGGCCGCCACGGAACTGCCGGCCATTCTCGAAGAGGGGTTCGTCGCGTTGAAGTTTCGAGACAATCTGCAGGCCATTTGGAAGCTGGTCGGGCTCTGCGACGAATACATCGACAAAGCGGCGCCATGGAAACTGGCCAAGAGTCTGGACGATGGACCGAAACTCAACACAATCCTGAACACGGCTGTCCGCGCCTTGCGGCTGTTAGCTGTCTCAATCTACCCATTTATGCCGCAGACGGCTAGAGAAGTGGCCCATCAGTTGGGTTGTCCGTTCGATTTTTCGAAAGCGGTTCCAGCTTCAGCCTATCATTGGAACAGTGAGCTCCCCGCAAGTGCCGTTGTTAAAGGAGCTCCGCTGTTTCCTCGGATTGAATCACCACCACAAGGAGCCAAAGTCGTGAGCGACTCAACCACATCCTCTCAGCCGACCCCCACTGTGCCGGCATCGGCCCCCCAGGCTACCAGCCCCGCCCCTCAACCTCCTGCACCATCTCAGATCACGATTGACGACTTCATGAAGATCCAACTCAAGACGGCAAAGGTGATCTCCGCCGAACGGGTTCCGAAGTCGGAGAAGCTGCTCAAGCTTCAGGTGTCGCTCGGGACCGAACAGCGGCAGATCGTGGCCGGCATCGGCAAGAAATATGAACCGGAATCGTTGATCGGCAAAACGATCGTGATCGTGGCGAATTTGAAGCCGGCGAAACTGATGGGCGTCGAGTCTCAGGGGATGGTGCTCGCGGCAGGCGACACGGAGGTTCGTGGACTGGCCACCTTCCTCGAAGAGATAGACCCAGGCACCAAAGTCAAATGACGAGTGCGATCCGCATTGTGTGTGCGCTACTGGTCCTGTCCGCGCCCCTGCCCTGCCTCGCTATCCCGGCCGAAGACGAACCGCCACCCGATCCGCATCTGAACGATCCAAAACCCACCGCGGTGCTCGTGCGGGTCGTCGCACACGGCTCGATGGTATTGGGCCGGGAAGTCGGTGGAGCCCGCGTCACCATCACTGATGTCGCCACGAAACAGACCCTCGCCACCGGCATTCAAATGGGTGAAGCGGGCGACCAGAACCAAATCATGCGGACGCCCCATGTCATGGAGGAGCCGATCTACAGTTCACGCCCCTCCGCCGCCTTCACGGCCACTCTCGAGTTGAGCCGGCCCACGCTGGTCGAAATCGCCGCAGAAGGCCCCCTCGCCTATCCCGCTGCACTGCAGAAGGTCGTCAAGACCGTGCTCTTGATTCCAGGACAAGACCTCATCAATGACGGCATCGTCTTGCACTTGTACGGCTATCTGGTGCAGATCGAACGGCCCAAGCCGGGCGACGCGCTGATCGCCAAGGACGACGTGAAGCTCCGCGCGTCGATCCGGACCCTGTCCGGCGCGCCGGTTCGGCCACACGGAGACTGGGATTCCCGCAAACTCCGCATCTACGCCGAACTGCTCGTCGGCGGCCGGGTGACGGAGCGGCTTCAGTTGTTCTATGCCGGAGACAGCAGCAGCTTCGAAGCGCCGTTCTTCGTCCCGACTTCGAAGGATGCGCCTGACGGGATGTCGCTCCGGGTGGTCGCCACCGATCTGTCGACGGGCAACGCGGGAATGGCCACGGCCAACTACACGGTCTTGACCGAACGGTTGCCGCCGAAGGCGGCGCGCTAGCCGAGCGTAGGAACTCAGTTGAATACTTGCCGCGTCATTGCGCGCATGCGACACTGTGATTCATGACGACCCTGGCAACCTACCGGCACCTCCGTTCCAGGCTCCATCTCGCGTTGGCCTTGAATGCCGTCGTGATTGTCGCCGAATTCGTAGGAGGCTGGTGGTTGAATAGTATCGGCTTGATGGGGGATGCCGGCCATAATCTGATCGACCAGGGCTCGCTCTTCCTCGCGCTCTACGCCCACATTTTGACCGCACGTCCCGCCTCCGAAGAACGGACATTCGGCTACCACCGAGCTGGCATTATTGCCGCGTTGCTCAATTCGTTCATCCTCGTTCTGACCGCCATCGGTATCGCCCTTGTCAGCATCAAACGTCTCATGGAGCCGGTCGCCATTGACGGCGCCTGGGTGATGGGCATCGCCGCCGTCAGCTTTGCCGCCAATCTTGGAATCGCCCTGTTGTTGCAGCACGGCGCCAAGGACGATCTGAACATCCGCAGCGCGTTCTGGCACATGCTTGGGGATGCCTGGGTCTCGCTCGGTGTGATCGTCAGCGGCGCCGCGATCATGTGGACCGGCTGGACCGTGCTCGACCCCCTGGTGAGCCTGCTCGTGGTGGGCGCGATCCTGCACGGCGCCTGGCCGCTCTTCAAGGAATCATTGGAGGTGTTGATGGACTCGACCCCTCCCGGTATCAGCGCCTCTCACGTCGCAGCCACGATCGAATCGGTCCCGGGCGTCAAGAACGTGCACGACCTGCATATTTGGGCCGTAGAGCCTCGCCTGGTCATGTTGACCTGTCATGTGCTCGTCGACGGCGACGGCGAGGGGCTGACCAATGCCTTGCTCCGTTCGATCCGCTCCCGCATTGCCACGGATTTCGGCATCAAACACATGACGATTCAACTCGAGACCAATTGCTGCCATCCGGACATGGTTCATTGCGATCTCTCCAAGCTCGCCGAACAACATCAGGCGATCGAATCCCTCCACGTTCATCATTGAACCGCGAGCCATGGCGCCTGCCCCTGTCCCGTTCTATCTCCTCTGCGGTTCACTCGGCGCCGGAAAGACCACCCTGCTCATGCGGCTCCTGGAGTACTGGAAGGGACAAGGCAAGCGGGCCGGCGTGCTCATGAACGAGGCGGGAGAGGTCAGTATCGACGGCCCTCGCGCTGGGACGCTGGCCGAGCAGGTGATGAACTTGGCCGGCGGTTGCGTCTGCTGCGACACGAAGGAGGATCTCTCCTGGGGCATCGCTCAGCTCGTCAGGGATGTGGGATCCGACGTACTCGTCCTCGAGTGTTCGGGGCTGGCCGATCCGGCGGAAGTAGTCGACGCGGTGACGGATCTCTACACGGCCCGCCTCGCGACCCTGGAACGGGTAATTGCCCTGCTGCATCCGATCGCCGGCGATACCAGCCATTCCAGCCGATATGTGACCGAGCAAGCCGTCCGCTGTGCGGACGAACTCATCTTGAACAAGCAGGATCTCTATGTCCCAGGCCACTGGGAGGAGTTCAGAAGCGGTATCATCAAGCAGAACCCCCATGCCCGTCTCTGGGAAACCACACAGGCCCGTATCAATCCGGCTGCGCTCCTGGCGCCGCTTCAACAGACTCGACCGGCTGTTCCGGGTAACGTGATCTTTGGCGCACCGCAGCCGCGAGCGTCCTATCACCCGATCGCCACGACCGTCCGCCTTCCGCGCCCCCTCAATCGCCAACGGTTTCTAGCCTGGATTAAGAACATTCCGAAGGAACTCGAACGGGCGAAAGGATTTTTCCGCTTTCAAAAGGACCCGGAGTTGCAGGAATTTCAGTACGCCCCGCCGGGCCAGGCGACGATCACGCCCACGATGCTCCTGGACGAGCCGGAACCGGCGATCGTCCTGATCGGCAGAGACTACGATGTTGAAGGTTGTCGCGCAGCGTTGCTGGCTTGCACCGACTGAGTTGGGCTCAGCCGGGCTGGGATGCGGGCGGGATCGTCGGACTCGCAGCCATCATCTTTCTTCGAAACACCGGCCATTGCAACAGACCCCAGGCGATGGCGGCTCCGCCTGCCCCGCCGATCACCCACCCTCCAAGCACATCCGTCACATAGTGGGCACCGAGGAACACGCGGGACAAACCGATCAAGCCGACCAAAGGCCAGCTGATCCAGCCGGATCTTGGATACAGAACGTGGAGAAAAGCCGCCGCCGCGGCTGTGTTGATCGCATGGTTCGAGGGGAAACCGAATACCTTGCCGCAGGCCTCCACCTGATAAATATCCGCAATCGACATGCAGGGACGCGGTCTAGCGGCCAGTTCTTTGAGTCTCGCGCCGACAAAATCAAGCAACCCGATCGCGCCGCCGAGCAACGGCGAGGCGATGAGCATTTCCCTCCGGCTCAGCCAGAACCAATAGGCACCCAAGAGAACCCCGGGAACCCAGAGCAGGCCGGGAGAAGAAAGGGTCAACGCGAGCCAATCGAGAAAAGCCGATTGCCCGGCCCAGCCGTTGATGGCACGGAAGAGAGATTCGTCCCAACCCATGAATGGACGATAAAGGGTCACTCGTCATTCGTCAACCGTCACGGGCAAAAAGCGTCTCTCCCTGAGCGTTCCCCAACCATGAATGCCGTCTGACGAAACTCACTTTGTATGGAAGTGGATCCGGACCGTAAGCTCGCCGTCGATCGGTTCGTCGCCGTTCATCTGCGGGTCGAAAGTCCACTTGCTGAGGGCGGCGATCCCGGCCGAGGTCAACTCGCGATATTTGCACGGCTCCAGGACGACAACCGTAACCTTGGCGTCCTTCGAGACGAGCATGCGGGCCTTCATCCAGTCGTCGAGATCTTTCCCTTCCAGTGACGAGGGGATGCCGGGCCAAGGGGTTGCCTTGGCCACCGGTCCAACCTGTTGGTCTTTGTTCAGCGGCAGCCCATGAACATGGACTTCCGGGAGTTCCAGAACATCCTCTTGGTGATCGCTCTCATGCGTGGCCTCGTCGCCGGCCACCGCATGAACGGTGACCGGCCAGAGTGAAACGCAAAGGGAGCAACAAGGCACGATGCGCTTGCCCGCCTCGATAACTTTGTCATACCAGAAACCCATCGTTCGATACTTATATCAAAAGAACCATTGTGCGCGGAAGAAGAAAGACCGCGGCATGCCGGCGTGCGACACGCCCAGCCCGATGCTCCCCTCTCCCTGGTTGATGAAGTACTTCTGATCGAGCAGATTCACCACGTCGAACCCTAGCAGGAACTTCTGTCCTTCCCATGGCAACGGGATCACATGCGTCACGGAGAGATTGTAGACGGTATAGGACGGACTGTGCGTGGAGTTGGTCTTTCCTCCCTCTTCGGCCGTCCTGAGTCCCGACGCATACAACATCTGACCGGTAAATGTGGTCCGTTCCAGCAAGCGATAGCTGAGCACGGCCGAGCTGGTCAGCGTCTGCATGTGATCGCAGAAGACGCCGCCTTTGGAATTGATGTCGTTGATCTCGGCCGCTTCGAGCAGGAAATGGCCGGACTGAAGTCCGTATCCTTTGCACTGTCCCCAGGCGACGTTCCCTCTTGCCGTCAGGTTGTCCATCACCTGGACTTTCAGAGCACCGTCGATCCCGCGTTGCCATCCCCGCTCGAAAGCGAAATAGTTCAGCAGCGGCGTAGTGCCGAATTGCCCCGCATCCGACAGGTAGTTCGCCAGCTTGTAGTAACCGGTCAGTTCCAAGGTCGCCCACTTCGTCAGCGCGTGGTAGCTGCCGATCTCGAAATAGTGCGCCCGTTCCGCCCGCACGGTGTTATTCGTCGTGTCCTCCGGCTGGGCCGTGGTGCCGGCCGTGTTGAGCTTGGCAAACGAAATGGCCTCCAGATTCGGCGGCGTGAACAGCCGACCGTAGAACGCGTGGAAGACGTTCGCCTTGTCATGTTTATAGGTGATGCCGACTCGAGGGCTTACCTGCCCTTCGTTCCGGAGGTATTGCACCGCATCGCCACGGACGCCGAGGTTGAACGTCCAATGATCGTTCGGGCTCCATTGGTCCTGAATCCAGAACTCCTGCCGGTAGCCGATCAACCGGTTGTCCGCGTTGAGGCTGATCACATTTCCGGTCGGATCGGACTCAGGATCGTTCGGATCGAGCCGGTTGAATGCGAACAATCGCGTCTTGTTGACGGCCTGCGTCCGGTCGATCTGAAACCCGGTCTTGATGAGATGTTCCTTGCTGTGGACATAGGTGTAGTCGAACCGGATGCCGGTCGAGTAGGCATTACGATCCTGATCGGACGCGGAGAACGGCTCCGCCGGATCCGCCGTATACGCCAAGAGATTGAACGGGTCGGTCTTGAACGTGGCTCTGGTATGCCGGAAATAGCCGGCCAAGCTGAAGAACTGATTCGACGACACATCGTGCCGCCACACAAGATGGGCATACTGGTTATTCTCTTTCTGATTCTCGTCGATCGACTGGGACGCCGCGGGGGAAAAACCGGGCCTGGTGTTTTGGAGGAGCGGCAGGACGAGCCCGCTCGGATCCACCTCCCCACCGGGCGAGGTGGGAATCTGATACTTCGCGACCGAATTCAAGAAGAGCAGCGTGAAGTTGTTCTTGTTGTCGTACTGATAATCGCCGCGGAACATCGTTTGGTTCCGCTCGCTCTGGCCGTGGAAAATCGAGTGGCCCAGCGTCGGCGGCTCGATACCCCGATTCGTCGTGGTGTAACTGTTTAAAATGTAGTACCGGAATTTCTCGCCGACCGTCCCTCCATACTCGAAGGACGGATTGATCGTCTGGTTCGACCCGCCGAACATCTGCACCGATCCGAAGCCGGGCTTGGTGCCGCTCTTGGTCGTGATGTCGAGCAACGCCGCCGTCTTGTTCCCGACGTTGGCCTCCATGCCGCCTAGCACGATATCGGCCCGCTCCCAGGCCCTCGGTGTGATCACATCCGAGAATGTCGACGAAACCGTATCGGGAATCGGCACGCCATCGATGCGAAGTTGCAGGTTCGCATGATCCTGACGGATGTGCACCTGTTTCAGCGACCCATACGCTGCGCTCGGAATCGTCAACAGGACGTCGTGCAACTCGTTGTTGTTTCCCCGCGGGAGCGCCTCAATCTCCTTGCGGCTGATCGAATAGGTTTCGCTCGAAGCCTTATATTGAATCGGGGGAAGAGGCGCACGCACTTCCAATGCGATTTCTTTTGTTTTGGAAAGAGTCAAGGTCACCGGTTTCAGTTCCTCGGTTCCCAGGACCAGGACGACATACTCGCTGCGATAGGTTTCCTGTACCGCGCTGATGGAATAGGTGCCGGAGGACGGCACGGCGATCACAAACTCGCCGGCGTCGTTGGTGACGCCGGTCGAGACCAGATCCCCTTGCTGATTCTTGACCTCGACGACTGCCTGAGGCACGCGCCGAAGATCTTGGTTCTGTACGGTCCCGGCAATCGAGGTAGGAGCCTCTTCTTCAGCTGCAGCGGCATTCGTCCAGGACCCGATTCCGGCGAGGACTACGCACAACATGGTCCAATGCCCAAGCAGTGACAAACGCGAAATAGCCCAATGCATCATATCCTCCTGCCTTACCAGCTACGAAAAGAATGACAGCCATCGGCGAGCCCGCAGGGACCCGACCGATCGACTCTGTTGTCACTTGTCGCTGGTTAGCTGAGCGGAGGCGCGCGGGAAGGACCGACCGACGTCGATGTAACAGAAAGAAGGACGGAATGAGGAGGCTGACTGAACTGGCTGACAACATCCCAGATCGAGAAGATAGGGCCGCCGTCATCGACTGAACCGGACGTGTGGTGCTGAACCCATTGGCAGAGGTCGTTGTCGGAATGTTCGTGACCGTCCCGGTCGGCCGCTGCCAGCTCGTGGTGCACGTCCTGCGCGACAGCAAACGGCGCGATGGCAAGCAGGAGCAGAATCAGGCCGACAGATAGTCCGGCTCTCAATCGATGTGTGAGATCGTTGAACTTCATTGCGGGGGCTGTGAGTACCACAACAGAAAGAAGCCTGTCAAACGGCCGCCACGATATGTAGACAATTTGCCTTATTCTTCAACAATTTACACTTGAACACATAGACTTTCGCTGAAGTTTTCGCTATGCTTCCATACTTTCGAGGGGTAAGAGCTATGGCCATCAATCGTCCGATCGACAATCAACACGTCATAGAAATCAAGGCGTTGCCTGCGCCGCGCACCATTAAAACCAAGCTCCCGATTTCCGACCAAGCTGCGGCGCTCGTCGTCGACACCCGTGAAGCCATTCGAAAGATTCTCCACGGTCAAGACCGTGACCGTCTCCTCGTCATTGTAGGCCCCTGCTCTATTCACGATCCCGAAGCCGCCTATGAGTATGCATCCAAGCTGAAACCTTTGGCTGAATCGCTTCGCGACCGTTTCCTGATCGTCATGCGAACCTACTTCGAAAAGCCTCGCACAACGGTCGGATGGAAAGGTCTCATCAACGATCCCCATTTGGACGGCACCTGCGACATTGCAACCGGCATGGAATTGGCCCGAACCATCCTGTTGAAGCTCAATCAGTCCGGTATGCCCTGTGCGACGGAGTTGCTTGATCCGATCAGCCCGCAATACATCGCCGACCTGATCAGTTGGACCGCCATCGGTGCGCGAACGACTGAAAGCCAGACGCATCGGGAAATGGCCAGCGGCGTGTCCATGCCAGTCGGCTTCAAGAATGGGACGGAAGGAAGCTTGCAAGTCGCGGTAAACGCCATGACCTCGGCCCGTACCCCTCACCATTTTGTCGGCATCAACGCCGATGGCCAGACCTCGATCATCAAGACCATGGGAAATCCGGACCGTCACATCGTCCTTCGCGGCGGCGGCGGCAAGACGAACTACGACGAAGAACATGTCGCCAAGGCCGAGGCGGCGGTCGCGAGCGAAGGCATCGCACGCCCGATCATGATCGACTGTTCCCATGACAACTCGAAGAAAGACCATACCCGCCAGGGTCTCGTGGCCCGCGAAGTACTGCGCCAATTCCGCGAAGGCCGCCAATCCATCATGGGCCTGATGCTCGAAAGCAACCTGCACCCCGGCAAACAAACCTGGAAACAAGGCGTCGCTCTCGCCCACGGCGTCTCGATCACCGACGCCTGCCTCGGCTGGGACGAAACCGCCGCGCTCCTGAACGAACTGGCCGAGAGTATCGTCACCAAGCCCGTCTAGCTGTTCCCCCAGTCTTCTTCTCCGCGAGAATCTTCCTTCCCTGCCGACTCAAGCCATCTCAATTTCAGGAAGTCTTTCTCAACAAGGAGGCATTCCATGATCAGTCCTTTGAAAAAACGTTTCAGGTTCTGGGCTTGCTCTTTGACTCTCCTGGGCTTGGCCTGCTTTGGCACAATCCCAATGTTGTCAGCATCTCAGCCGACAAGAGCTATTCACTATCGCACCGTCACGATGCCCTTTCCGCCCACTCCAGCTTTGTTACAGTCCAAGCTGGAGGAGTTCGGTGCCGAGGGTTGGGAACTGGTCTTTGTCATCCAACAGTCCGGCACCCTGATTTTCAAGCGGTCGTAGGAACTAGGTCCTTCGTCAGGCGCCGTGATAGGATGCCGCATCATGCTGATCGACACCCATACCCATCTCGACGACGCGCATTTTAACGATGACCGCGAGGCCATGATCGCCAGGGCCCGCGAAGCCGGCATCGAGGCGTTCGTCACGATCGGCTGCGATCTCGAGACGAGCCGGGCAGCCGTGGCGCTGGCCGATCAGTATCCGTTCATCTACGCCTCGATCGGGGTCCACCCCCACGAGGTCAGGCACATCGGCGACGGCTGGTATGACGAGTTTCGAAGGCTGGCGATCAACAAGAGAGTCGTGGCCTATGGCGAGATCGGGCTCGACTACCACTACAACCACTCCTCGCCGAAGGATCAGCGCGACCGGTTCCGCGAGCAAATCCAACTCGCGAGGGAACTCAAGCTGCCCGTGATCATTCACACGAGGGAAGCACAGGAGGATACGATTGCCATTCTGAAGGAGGAGAAAGCCTCAGACGTCGGCGGGGTGTTTCACTGCTTTTCCGGGGATGCCTGGCTGGCGAAGGATGCGCTGGATCTCGGATTCTACCTTTCGTTTTCGGGAATTCTCACTTTTCAAAACGCCACGATGCTGCGTGAGATCGCGAAGAACGCGCCGTTGGATCGCGTGCTCATCGAAACCGACTGCCCCTACCTCACACCGGTCCCCTACCGCGGCAAACGCAACGAACCAGCCTACGTAACCCAGGTGGCCAAACAACTCGCTTTGCTCCATGAACCGGACCTGTCGCTCGAGCAGATCCAACGCACGACGACCGCGAATGCGAAACGTCTCTTCAAAATCGCTTGAGTTGCCAGTCTCGTTGACGCATCGTCTTCGGTAACTTTCGAGGATTGCCCTTCTTGCCCGGCCGCCGAAGAGAGATGTCGTCTCCAACGTCTAATTCTTTGTGCGGGACGCCGGATGACGACGAGGCGGCCACGCACAATCGCCCTACAAATTCTTGGGATCCCATCACAAACGCTCCATGAGTTCTGGCTGAGTTGACGATTTCATGATCGGAACTCACGACGGCGCAGTCGGCGCCGTACTGGCGCACGAGCCGTTGAATGACTTGGTCGGCTTTTTCACCGCGCTTCGAATAGATCACCTGCACGCCGGCTCGATGTTCTCGGCCTTCGACTGCTTGTCCATGCTGCCAGCCATCGAATACGACCGTGATGGCATGGCCCTTTCGATGGCGGTAAGCCGCCAGGTCTTGGATGAGCGACTCTCGCGCCATCTCCGATCGTGAGGCCGAATGAACGGCAAGGAGATTATATCCGTCGATGAGCAGATGGATCGCCATGGGAAAACCTACGCTGCCATCGCGCAGGCTGTCAATCGACATATGCGCTTGGGAAGAAGGCCGCTCCCCTTGACAACCCTGGGATCTTTTGAGACATAGATGTTATTCCCTTCTTTCTGCGGAACGTCATGCCATCAGCCTTGTGGCGGATTGTCACCACCCTCTTCGCGGTCGGATTGACGGGACTCTGCGTCCAGGGCCCCGATTGGTCCTTGGTATCGTCCGCGTGGGCGGCAGGCGGCGAGTCGTCACTGGGGCACCATAAGTCCTCCAAGAAGGCCAAGGGCTCGCATGCCAGCCTGGCGCCGGTCCCGCTCAGCCTGACCACGATTGAAAATCTCCGAACGGCGACCTCGTCCGGCGTCACGAGACTCGTGCTCGATCTCGATCGCCGAACCAAAGTCCCGAAATCTCCGACGTTCCAGAACGACGGCCTGGTGATCGAAATCCCCAACTCTACCTTGGGGAAATCCGCGCAGGCGAAACTCGCAAAAGGGACGTTGGCCAAACCGTTTGTCATCACCCAGACGTCGGACCATTCGGTGTCCGTTTCGCTCCCCTCGGGCTCCTATCAAACCTACAAGATGATCTCGCTGGCCAATCCGCCAAGGCTCGTCGTGGATGTCATCCCTCCCGCTGCGCAGGAAGAACCGGCTCCGCCGGCGGAACAGCCTGCCCCCTCATTATTACCGTTTGAACTCCCGCCGCAACCGGTCCAGCCACGGACCAAGACGTTCAAGACCATCGTGATCGACCCCGGTCATGGGGGGAAAGATCCCGGCGCGCATGGAATCCGTGGCACGGCTGAAAAGGACATCACGCTGAAGGTAGGACTGAAGCTGCGGGAGATCCTAAGCAGGCAACCGGGCGTCCGGGTGCTCATGACGCGCGAGCGCGACGTGTTTGTGGAATTGGAGGATCGGGCAAAGTTCGCCAACAGCAACGATGCGGACCTGTTTGTGTCCATTCACGTCAATTCCCACCCCCAACGCTCGGTGCGGGGCATCGAGATCTATCATTTCGGAGAAGCGAAGGATCAGCGGGCCCTGGAAGTGGCTGCCCGGGAAAACGGCACTCCCCTCGGCAGCACCGGCGTCGGCTGGGAATATCTCGTCGCGGATCTGCTGACAACAAAGAAGATCGAAGCGTCGCTCGAACTGGCCTGGAATACCAAAGAAGCCATGATCGCACATCTCAACGGCCATTATGCTCTGGTCGACCATGGCGTGAAGACCGCGCCGTTTTATGTGTTGCGCTTTACCAGCATGCCCAGCATTCTGGCGGAGATCGCCTACGTCTCGAATGCGTCTGAAGAAGAATTGCTCCGGACGAACAGCTTCCTGACGCGCATCGCCGAATCACTGCACGAAGGCGTCAAGTCCTACCTCGTGGCCTCAAGGCAGCCGGCGCGATGACCGCCGGAACATGACTGCGGCGCATGCCCACCATCAAACTCACCGTCGAATACGATGGCACGAACTACGCAGGCTGGCAGCGACAGCCCAATCAACCGACCGTCCAGGAAGCGATCGAGACCGCCATCCACCAATTGACCCAGATCACACTCTCGGTCGTTGCGGCCGGGCGCACCGATGCCGGGGTCCACGCCCTCGGACAAGTCGTCAGTTTTCGTATCGAGAAAGACTGGACCAGGCAGGAATGGGTCAAGGGTATGAACGCCCGCCTCCCCGACGACATCGCCGTCCGGTCGGCCACACTCATGCCGGACGAGTTTCACGCCCGCTACGCTGCCAAGGGGAAGCTGTATCAGTACCGAATCCTAAATCGGTCTGAACGCCCCGCATTGCACAGGGCCTACGTCTGGCATGTCTACCGACCGTTAGATCTCGCTGCCATGCGTGAGGCCGCCTCAGGGCTGGTCGGGTCTCACGATTTTTCGTCTTTTGAGGGCACGCTTACCGATAATGAAGACCCGATCTGTCGGCTGGAGCGGTTGACCGTCTCCAACCAAGGAGATTTCGTCTACATCGAGGCTTATGCCGACCGGTTCCTGAAACATATGGTGCGGAACATCGTTGGAACCCTCGTTGAGGTCGGGACAGGCAATCGAACTGCGCCGAGTCTCAAGGAGGTGTTAGACGCTAAGGACCGGACAAAAGCCGGTCGAACGGCCCCCCCGCAGGGCCTCTTCCTCATGCATGTGGACTACTAGATTCCAGCGAATACTCCTGTTTTCAGGAAGTCCCCTAGAGACAACCCCCCGGCCTTTTGTTATAGTGCCCAAGCGCTCCTCACTCACTCACAAAGGAGAACGATGATGAAGATTGCCAACGTGGTGGTCCTCTCACTCTTCAGTGCCGTCGTTGTCATGGCACCGGTCGCCAGCTATGCCGCCGGTCAGCAGAATAAGATGAAGGCCTGCAACGCGCAGGCGGATGAGAAAGGTCTCAAGGGCGAGGGATCAGGCGAGGCGCGGCAGGCGTTTATGAAAGAATGTCTCTCCGCCAAGCCGGCCAAGGGCGGTAAGTCGACTCAGCAGGAGAAGATGAAGGCGTGCAACAAGGAAGCGGGCGAGAAGAAACTGGCGGGCGACGAGCGGAAAAAGTTTATGAGCGGCTGCCTTTCAAGCTAGTCGCTTTATGATCGATTCGGCGCGGCACCCTGTCGCGCCGGTCGGACCCACAGAGAAACCTAGCCTTTATCGTTTCCGGACACAAGCGAAGGGGATGTGAAGCGACTCGTTATCGACGAGGAGGTGCCTCGTCTGGATTCTCGAGCTTCTTGCGGAGCTCGATCAACTCCTGCTCGAGGGCCAGGAAACGGTCGCTGATGGGATCAGGCAGGTTGGTCTGATCCATGGTGAGATCGGGGAGTCGTTCACCTTGAGTCTTGATCACGCGGGCCGGCACTCCGATGACGGTGGAGTTCGGAGGCACGCTCTTGATGACGACGGAATTGGCTCCGATCTTGACGTTGTCTCCGATCGTGATGCCGCCGAGAATCTTGGCACCGGCGCCGACCACGACGTGGTTGCCGAGGGTCGGATGCCGTTTGCCTCGCTCCTTTCCGGTGCCGCCTAACGTCACACCCTGAAACAGGGTGACATAGTCGCCGATCTCGGCGGTCTCGCCGATTACCACCCCCATCCCATGATCGATAAAAAAACCCGTCCCGATCTTGGCGGAGGGATGGATTTCGATCCCCGTCAACCACCGAGCCAATTGGGAGATGGCCCGAGGGAAAAACGGAACTCCCCACGATTTGAGCCGATGCGAAATCCGATAGGCGAGGAGGGCATGGAAGCCGGCATAAGTCAGAATCACTTCCAGCGCACTCGTGGCGGCCGGGTCCCGATCAAAGACTGCTCGCAGATCTTGGCGGATCGCGTTCAACATGGCTGGTATTCTACGACGGTCAGGCCTGCTCGATCAAACAGACGGCATGGGCGATCATGCCTTCTTCCTTGCCTACCGCATCGAGCCCTTCGCCGCTCTTGACCTTGACGTTCACAAGAGCCGGGTCGATTCCGGCAGTTTCCGCCATCTTCTTCTGCATCGATGCGAGATGCGGTCCGAGTCGCGGAGCCTGGGCCACAATGACCGTATCAATGTTTGCGACTCGATACCCCTTTGCCTTCAGCTTCGACATGACATCTTCGAGTAATCTGAGGCTCGAAATCCCCTTATACTTCGGATCAGAGCTGGGATAATGCCGACCCAGATCGCCTTCCCCCATCGCGCCGAGTAAGGCATCGCACACGGCATGCACGAGCACGTCGGAGTCCGAGTGGCCAAGCAGTCCCTTGCTGTGGGGGATTTCGACTCCGCCCAGAATCAGTTTCCGGCCTGGGCCGAGCGGATGTACGTCGTAGCCATACCCGATGCGCATGAAATCCTCCTTCAGATCGCGGACAAGCCCTTAAGCTGATACCTTCTCTTAGGGCCCGTGCTTGTGTCAGCTTGTCTCCTTTGCTCTTGAAGCCAGAATCGCCTCCCCGATGATCATGTCCTCCGGCCTCGTGACCTTGATGTTTTCTCCGCTCCCCTCGACAACCTTCACTGGATGTCCGCACCATTCGACGAGGTAGGCATCGTCAGTCGCAGCGACGTGAGCAATCTGTGCCTTGGCATGGGCTTCCTTTAACCAGGCGGTCCTGAATGCCTGCGGTGTTTGCGCCAGCCAGAGTGGCTTCCGGTCGACCGTCCGTTCGATGATGTGTTTGGGTCCGACCTGTTTGACCGTATCCCTCATAGGCAGAGCAATGATCGCGGCGCCGACAGCCTTTGCCGCCGCAACCACGTCTTCCACCATCTGCCCGGTGAGAAACGGCCGCACGGCATCGTGCACGACAACGATTTCGGTCTGATCGGTCACCACCGACAAGGCATTCCGGACGGAATCCTGACGTTCCTCTCCGCCGGAAACGATCTTCACTACCTTGCTAAATCGATGAGCATCGACGATGTCGGTCCGGCTAAACTCCAGGTCAGCTTGAGGCACGGCCAGGACGATCGAATCGACGACGGGGGAGGCCTCAAGCACCCGGAGGGAATGAACCACCAGCGGAACGCCGCCGAGCAGGCGAAACTGTTTCCGAACAGACCCGCCCATGCGGAGCCCGAGCCCGGCCGCAGGGACGATGGCTACCACAGAATTAGGCACGCGCGACTTGCAACTCCTCCCGCTCGGTTTCTTCCTTGAGACGAGTGAAGATCATACGGCCGGCGGTCGTCTGCAACACGCTGGTGACGACCACGTCCACGTTTTTTCCGATGTAGCGGCGGGCGTTGTCGACGACAATCATCGTGCCGTCATCCAAATAGGCAACCCCTTGTCCCGCCTCTTTCCCTTCCTTCAAGACGAAGACCCTGATCGCCTCACCGGGCAAGACGACCGGTCTGAGCGCGTTGCACAGCTCGTTGATGTTCAGAACTCGGACACCCTGAAGCTCGGCCACCTTGTTCAAGTTCAAGTCGTTGGTGACAATCTTGGCTTCCATCTTCTTGGCCATCACCACGAGCTTGGCATCGACTTCCTTCACATGGGGAAAATCTTCGTCGATGATTCGCACGTCGACACCCGGCAGCTTCTGGATCTTGTTCAAGATGTCCAGCCCGCGGCGGCCGCGGGCCCGCTTGAGTGAATCCGACGAATCGGCGATGTGTTGTAGCTCATCCAGAATGAAATGGGGGACCAGAAAGGTCCCTTCCAGAAACCCCGTTTCGCAGAGATCCGCGACACGGCCGTCGATGATGACGCTGGTATCGAGCACTTTCGGGCCAACCGTGCCCCCATCCAGCTCAGACAGTTTTTGCTGCGGACCAGGGAACTTCTCTTTACCGAAACGGGCCCCCAGGACAAGGCCTAGATACGGAAATCCGAGCAGGAACATCAGACCGCCGATGTGAAACAGGAAGGTCTGGACGTCGAATACTTCGCCCCCAACCCATTCGACCAGTCCGGTCAGCAGCAATCCTACCGCCAATCCGGTAGTTCCCCCTATGATGATGCCGAATGACAGATTCCGCAACGCATACTCAGCGGCTACGATCAGCCCCCCGGTTGCCGCACCGATGCCGAAGCCGTAGAGCCAATAGATCGGGGGCGCATCGCCGGCTTTGAAGAACAAGGCCGTGCCGGCCAGCGCACTGAGAAGGACGAATATGGTCCTCAACACCATACCTTACCTCCTCCCAAGAGGCGACGTGATACCTCCCCCTCAGGGCTTGAGCGTGAGAAAGATCGTCTGTCCCTTTCGCTTCAGCAGCAAGAGCACCGGCTGATCCTTAACGAGGCCCCCTACAGCCCGTTCGTACGACTTGAGCGATCCCACGGCCTTCCGGTTCACTTCCAGAATGATGTCCCCTTCCCGCACGCCCATCTCTTCCGCCGTGCTGCCGGCTCTCACCCGCACCACGACGACGCCGCGCTCCGAGGACTTCAGTCCGTATCGTGCCGCCAATTCTTCGTTCAGCTCGCGGACGTCAAGATCGGCGAGCACGCCGGTCGGCGCCGTGGCCTCTCCGCTGTCCTCAGAGGCGGGCTGGCCCAGCGTCTTGGGCTGCTCCACGATGGTGACGTCGATGGTCTTCGGTTTCTTGTCACGGACCACCTTGACGGCGACCTTACGACCGATCGGCGTCTGTGCCACCGCATTCCGCAAATGCGTCGGGGAATCCATGGGCTTGCCGTCGTATTCCGTGATCACGTCGGCCCGCTCGAACCCCGCTTTCTTTGCGGGACTGTCATCCATCACGTCGCTGACCAAGACTCCCTTGGTATCGGAAACCCCGAATTGCGAGGCCAGTTCTGGCGTCAATTCCTGGATCGCGACGCCGAGCCAGCCGCGAATCACTTTTCCCGTTCTCACCAACTGGTCCATGATGGAGCGGGCGAGGTTGCTGGGGACGGCAAAGCCGATGCCCATGTTCCCACCGCTCTGACTGAAGATCGCGGTATTGATCCCGACGAGTTCTCCCCGCACATTCACGAGCGCACCGCCGGAGTTTCCGGGATTGATCGCGGCGTCGGTCTGGATGAAGTCTTCGTATTCGGCAATGCCCATGCTGGCTCGCCCCACCGCACTCACGATCCCCATCGTGACGCTCTGAGTCAACCCGAATGGGCTTCCGACTGCAAGCACGAATTCTCCCACTTCAAGCTGGTCTGAGTCCGCGAGTGCGATCGTCGGCAGGCCAGCTGCCTCGATTTTCACCACGGCGATGTCCGTTTTCGTGTCCGTCCCAATCAATTTCCCCTTGAACTCCCGCTTGTCCGAGAGGAATACCCGGATTTCATCCGCCTTGTTGACCACGTGGTTGTTCGTGATGATCAGACCGTTCGGGTCCACGATGACGCCGGAACCCTGCCCACGCTCTTTCCGTTCCCGATGCGGTTGGTCGCGTTTGAAGAACTCGTCTCCGAAAAATCGCCGGAAGAACGGATCGTCGAACGGCGACGCTTGAGGCCCCTCGCCGGATTTTCCGCTCCGCGTGGCAGCGATATTGACCACCGCCGGCTTGACCATCTTGGCGATCTCGACGAAGTTCTTGCCGCTGCCTCCCGCCATGGGCAGTTGCGGCGCCGTGGCGACTGGAGTCACAACGGGATTCGGCGTCGGTTCAGGCCCGGCCGTCCCGGTCGGCAGCCATCCCAGATCGGAGGCCGCGACGATCCCAATGGCGACCCCGACAAGGACAAGCAGAAACGGCACGAACCATGAGCGTCGTTGCGTCATCGATAATGCCTATTGGATTTCGCCAGAATAGATCCCCATGATCGTATGGAGAAACTTGATCGCCTCCGCCTTGGGTCGCTGGAACGAGTTCCGGCCGATGATGGAGCCGAATCCCCCTCCGTCACGGATCGCGCGCGCCTCTTCGAACACATTCTTGTCTTCGCTCTTGGCCCCTCCTGAAAAGATCACGATGCGGCGGCCGTCGAACGAACTCTGCACCACGTGCTTCACCCGCTCGGCCAACGTCTTGATCGGAATACCAGACGTTTCATAGACCTTCTTTGCAGCGGCCTGTTCCAGGTGAGCGGAGGGCAATTTAACTTTGATGATGTGGGCGCCAAGCTGGGCCGCGATCTGCGACGCGTAGGCCACGACGTCCATCGCCGTCTCCCCTTCTTTGCTCAGGACGGACCCTCTTGGGTAGGACCAGACGACAACCGCCAGTCCGTTTTCCTTGGCCTCCTCGGCAATCGCCCGGAGTTGTTCATACATCGTGTTGCAATGCGCCGATCCGGGATAGACCGTAAATCCGACCGCAGAACAACCCAGGCGGAGCGCATCCTTGACGCTGCCGGTGACGGACGGCAACGGATCTTTCTCGTCGTGGAGTACGTCGTGATTGTTTAGCTTGAGGATCAACGGAATCTGGCCGGCGTAGTGGCTGGCCCCAGCCTCAAGAAAGCCGAGGGGAGCCGCGTAGGCGTTGCAGCCGGCATCGATAGCCAGCTGAAAATGATAGAGTGGATTGTATCCCGGAGGGTTCGGGGCAAAGCTTCTGGCCGGCCCATGCTCGAATCCCTGGTCGACCGGGAGGATGACGAGTTTGCCTGTTCCCGCCAGTTTCCCGCTCCGTAGCATCCTGGCAATATTAGTCTTCGTCCCCGCATTGTCGCTGCCGTACCAACCCAGAATTTCCTGAACTCGATCCCCCATGTGTCCCTCCCGTGGATTCGTGAAACGTCAGTCGTTAAACGTGTCGAGAAACCCGGCCCTGCCAAGTCTCTCTGAATTCACGTGTAACGATTCACGGTTAACGTCTATTCTGGACGAAGTCCTCCGCCTCCCGTACGTCGTCCGCACTGCCGATGATCAGCGGCACACGCTGATGGAGCTTCTTCACGTCGAGATCGAGAATGCGCTCAGACCCCGTGCTGGCCCGTCCTCCGGCCTGTTCGACGACCAGCGCCAATGGATTGGCCTCGTAGAGGAGCCGCAGTTTCCCTTCCGGTTTCGCCACCTCGCCCGGATACAGGTAGATCCCTCCGCCGAGCAGCATCCGGTGCACATCGGCAACCAGACACCCGCTATAGCGGCCGCTGTAGGGACGGCCGGTAGCCTTGTCCTGTACCTTCAACTGATCGAAATACTTTTTCATCCCATCCGGCCACTTGTGATAGTTGCCTTCATTGGCTCCATACACCTTCCCGCGCGCCGGAATCTTGATGGACTCGTGCGAGAGCAGAAACTCTCCCAATCCTGAGTCGAGTATGAACCCATGAACGCCACTCCCGGCCGCGAACACGAGCATCGTACTCGGCCCGAACAAGAGGTATCCGGCTGCGACCTGGTCGCTTCCCCTCTGCAAAAGATCGCTGTCTGAAACGGCACGACCGCCTGTTGGAGCAGCCACCACCGAAAAGATCGAACCGAGCGGCATGTTGACATCCGTATTCGACGATCCGTCGAGCGGATCGAACAGCACCATGTAGGGTCCCTGCCGTTTCCGATCAGATATGATGACTGGCTTTTCCATTTCTTCCGACGCGAGGGCCGCCACCGCCCCGCTTCGTTCGAGCACCTGTACAAAGGTATCGTTGGCAATCTCGTCGAGTTTTTTGACAGTTTCCCCCTGGACGTTCGTGTCGCCGGTGGTGCCTAGAATATCAAGCAGGCCGGCGAGTCGGAGATCACGCGAGAGAGCCTTCCCGACGAGTGCAATATGGGAAAGCAGCGAGATGAAAGCCTGAAGACCCCCCGGCACAGGCGGAGAGGTGGAGAGAAGAACTTGCTGGACGGTCCGAGGATACTTGCTCATGAATGGGCAGGCTTGAGACCCACCGAGACTGTCGAATCCCCCGCGGGTTGGGGCGCCTGTAGCCCCCTATAAATGAGATGATTTGGAGGTAATTATAGCCCGTCTCGTGGGGATGGGCAACGAAAGCGTTCCTCCTTACTTGGCCGCTCCTGGAGTGGATAACCCGTCGACCAGGTCTGCCACGATTGATCCGATGATGACCTTCGCCTTCATGCGAACGGGGACCCGTCGTTCATCGGTTGTGAACCACACCCGGATGTTTCCTTGATTGAGGAATAGCCCCTGAAACGGCATGATCACCAGCACTTCGGCGGTCTCGGCTTTTCCCCAGGCCCCTTCGATCGTCTCGAGTTTCTCCACTCGGACCTCGACTTTCCGATTCTTTTTGTCGTGGTACACGTTCAACGTTTGCGAACTTCCCGGTTTCAAAGTCAGGGCACTCCTGACGAAGTACAGGCAGGAAATAAGATCTTGGGTGCCCGGTTCGATAGGAATCGTGTCCGTCGCCCCACCCTTCACGGCAACAACGGTGCCCTCTTTATGGTGGAAGGTGTACTCGATGTCCTCCTTCTTTTTCCCCTCGCGCCGTTTGAAGAACATGTGCTGCGGAAGGTGCGTTGAAAGATCGAACTCGGACTCGACACGGTTGTCCACAGGAAAAAACTTGGTGATCGCAGGCCTGGACTGTGCCATCGTCACTAATTTCACCAAGGACGAACCTTGTGGTCCGCTATTCGCCACCACTTCCATCACCGCAGTCCCGGCCAGGATATTTAACCAAGAAATCTCATAGGTCAGTCTTTCCCCCGGTTGCACAGGAGACCGTTGAGACGTTTCACCGGCTATTGAAGGGATGAGCCCTATTGCGAGCGACAGGACTAGGGCTGCAGCGGAGGAGACGGTGGCGGCTTTCATAGGTGAAACCAGAAGGCGCGTGAATGACTGGTGGCAATTATCCTACCAGACGCTTGGCTTCGGCGAGTTCCCCTTCCACGGCTGATCGAATGGCGGCCAACCGCTCGGGGGATGAGGCTTCGAACCGTAGAACCAGGGCGGGTTGGGTATTGGAAGCTCGAATCAACCCCCACCCGTCCTCGAAGATTGCGCGGACTCCGTCGATCGTCACAAGATCCCGCAACACCAACTCCGCCTTCCCGATCCCCTTGCGGGATCGAAGATAGCCGGCGAACCGATCGTGCACCTGCTTGACGACGTCGAACTTGATGTGGTCAGGCATGTCGGCCCGCAGTTCCGGCGTCACGGACGTTTTCGGAAGATCGGCGACGAGAGAGGACAGAGGCTTTCCGCAGTTGGCGAGGATCTCGACCAGGCGGCACGAGGCGTAGATCGCATCGTCATATCCGAAATAACGATCGGCAAAGAACATGTGCCCGGACATTTCTCCGGCCAAGACGGCCTTCTCGCTCTTCATCTTCGACTTAATCAACGAGTGACCGGTCTTCCACATGATCGGCTTTCCGCCCCGCTTGGCAATATCGTCATAAAGGCATTGGGACGCCTTGACCTCGGAAATAAACGTGCTGCCGGGTTTGTGCTTGAGAATCTCGCGCGCGTACACTACCATGAGGCGATCTCCCCAGAGCACCTCGCCCCGCTCGTCGATAGCGCCGATCCGGTCGGCATCTCCGTCATATCCGATACCGACGTCGGCTTTCTTTTCCCTGACCGCTTGCATGAGGTCTTGCAAATTATCCAGCACTGTCGGGTCCGGGTGATGATTCGGAAATCGGCCGTCCAACTCGCAGTACATACCGGTCACCCGGCAACCGAGCAATTCCAGCGCCTCTTTGGCGACCACGGAAGCGGCCCCGTTTCCCGCATCGATGACGACGTGGAGATGCCTCGCGTCGAGTCCCGCAAAGCTCTTCTTGATGTAGGCCAAATAATCGGGAACGATGGGATGCTCGGTCAGCGTGCCTTGACCGGACACGAAATTCCCCGATTCCATCACGCGCCGGAGGTCTTGGATTGACTCTCCATGTATCGCTTCTTTTCCGACACAG
>FKKE01000338.1_pt1 | contig 37342 bp, 35 predicted proteins | sample 1106331 | NCBI WGS metagenome assembly FKKE01 (sample SAMEA3931202, study PRJEB13176) | freshwater metagenome | biome: Drinking water system; feature: drinking water; material: freshwater | place: China | collected 2013-02-06
TCCTAGTCCCCCAGCCATTTTTCTTTTATTCTCCGTTACGGGCTCGGTCAGGTCCTCCCCGCGTGGTGGTTCCGCACGCGCTGTCTTGACGCAGGCTACACGCAGGAGGAAAGGGTACCGAATAGAATAGAAATCATTGCCGGAGCCGGGCGGCTTTGGTAGATACAGATCTGTGCATGCCATCATCCTCGAACGGCCGTATCAATTCACCCCTCCCCGGAAGAGCCGATTCTGGCCCTTGATTACGGGCCTCTGGCTACCTCACTACCTTCGCCGTGTGCACGGCATTCACGAGATCCACTGCCAGGGAACGGACCTTCTGAAGCAGTCACTTGCCCAGGGGCATGGTGTACTGCTCGCTCCGAACCATTGCCGTCCCTGCGATCCGATGGTGCTCGGGATCCTTTCCCGAACGGTCGGATGCCCGTTTTTTACGATGGCCAGCGCGCATCTGTTCACCCAAGGCAGATTGATGGCGTGGCTGCTTCCGCGCGTTGGGGCGTTCAGCGTTTATCGCGAGGGCATGGATCGGGAATCGCTCAAGACCGCCATCGACATCCTCAAGCAAGGCAAGCGGCCACTGGTCCTGTTTCCTGAAGGTGTGATTTCGCGCACGAACGATCGCCTCAACCACCTGCAAGAGGGCACGGCCTTTATTGCTCGCAGCGCGGCAAAGCAGCTGGCGTCCGAAGGCGCCAACCGGAAAATCGTCATGCACCCTGTGGCGATCCGGTATCACATTCAAGGCGAGTTGCCTGCAACGGTAATGCAGGTCTTGGACCGCATCGAGTCGAGGCTCTCCTGGACTCCCAAGCGGGAGCTTCCGGTGGCCGAGAGAATCATCCAAGTCGGGGGAGCCCTGTTGGGGCTAAAAGAGATCGAGCATCTGGGGCAAATCAGGACGGGAGAACTCAAAGACCGTCTCGCGTTTCTGATCGATCAACTGCTGGTTCCCCTCGAGCAAGAATGGGTGAATGGCCAGCGTGAAGCGAATGTGGTGGCAAGGGTGAAACGGCTCCGTAGCGCGATCGTTCCGGACATGGCGGCGGGCTCAATCTCCGAGGGGGAACGGGCCCGGCGCTGGAGACAATTGGCGCAGCTCTACCTGGCCCAGCAACTCTCCCTTTACCCTCCGGACTATCTGGGGGATCCGCCGATTCCCGAGCGGATTCTTGAAACGGTCGAACGATTCGAGGAAGACCTCACCGACCATGCGACGGTTCATGGCCCTCTTTGTGCCATCATTCGAGTCGGGGAGGCCATTGAGGTCTTTCCGGGACGCGACAAGAGTGCCGTAACAGACCCGCTGATGCAGACCCTTCGCGAGCATCTTGAGCAGGACCTTGCTGATCTGCGTCGGTCCGAGGGAGCCCGTTCATGACTTTTTCCAGCCCCCACACGTGGTTTCATCGATCGGTAAGGCTGGCGGCAGTACTCGTCGGTCTGGGGTTGTGGTATTGGTCGCAAGCCTTCATCGGTCGGAGATCGTTTGACGGATCTGGGATCGGGGATGCCGTTCATGCATGGCTCGCTCCACTCCATGCCTTACTGGTGGCCAACCCTGCGATCGCTGATCGTTTGTTGATTGCCAGTTCGCTCGGGATCGACGTCTTCGGTCTATTCCTTCTCCTCTCCAGCATTTTCGGTTCGACGGTTCGCCCGTTTCTCGGACTAGTCGTACTGTTCTCCCTTCGACAGCTCTGCCAAGCACTCTCGGCGTTGCCGCCTCCAGATGGCATGATTTGGCGGGATCCGGGCGTGCCCTCGCTGCTCGTCACGTACGGAGTATCCAACGACTTGTTTTTCTCGGGGCATACGGCGATCGCCGTCTATGGAGCGATTGAGCTATTGCGACGATTCGGGTGGCACTGGCTCTCCATCCTGGGCGGTGGGGTCGCACTGTTCGAAGCAGGGACCGTGCTCGCATTGCGTGCGCACTACACGATGGATGTCTTCACCGGGGCGGTTACGGCAGGTTTGGTGGCGATGGTAGCGGGAAAACTGGCACAACCAGTGGATACAGGACTGGTCCAGTTCGGCGCGCGCCTCTCTCTCAAGTTTCCAGCGTCTTGATGTCGATAACGAAGCGGAACTGCACGTCGCCTTTCACCACCCGCTCATATGCCTCGTTCACCTGCTGAATCGGGATTACTTCCACATCCGACTCGATACGGTGCTCGGCGCAAAAGTCGAGCATCTCCTGCGTTTCACGAATCCCACCGATGAGAGAACCGGTCAAGCCCCGTCGGCAGAAGATCAAGGAAAAGGCCTGGACCGGAGTCGGTTTCTCCGGCGCACCGACCACGATCATGGTGCCGTCGGTCTTGAGGAGGTTCAGATAGGCGTTATAGTCATGCGGGGCCGAGACAGTGTCGAGGATGAAATCAAAACGCCGCTGGAGCTTCGAGAACGTCTCCGGTTGCGAGGTGACTGCAAAGTCGGTCGCTCCCAGCCGTAGCGCATCCTGTTGCTTGCGCTCCGAGGTGCTCAACACTGTGACCTCCGTTCCCAAAGCCTTGGCGAGCTTTACGGCCATGTGACCGAGCCCGCCCAGTCCTACCACCGCCAACTTGTGATATCGCCCGACTCCCCAGTGACGGAGTGGAGAATAGGTTGTGATGCCGGCGCAGAGTAGGGGGGCAGTGCCGGCCGATGACAGGCCGGCAGGGATCCGGAGGACATAGTTCTCATCCACAACGATCTGGGTGGAATAGCCGCCCTGTGTGACTCGTCCTTCCTTGTCCTTGGCGCTGTACGTCCAGAGCGCACCGATCTCACAGTACTGTTCGAGCCCTTCGCGGCAAGCGGCACAGCTACGGCAGGAATCCACGAAACAGCCGACACCGACACGATCGCCGTTGTGGAACCGCTTCACGGCTGCTCCGACTTTTGCCACGGTTCCGACGATCTCGTGCCCCGGAACCATCGGAAACAGCGAGATGCCCCATTCGTCACGGGCCTGATGAATGTCGGAATGGCAGATGCCGCAATGCGATATCGTGATCAAGACATCGTGCGGACCGACCTCCCGCCGCTCGAACGAAAACGGTTGTAACGCAGCTTTTGCCTTGAGTGCGGCGTAGCCTCTTGTGGGGACCATGGCTTTGCTCCTCCAAGAATAGGGGAGAAACCGTAGCAAGAAACAGCGGGTTTGCCAACTGTAAAAAATTGTCGATTTCGGCTCGTCAACCACGCTCCCATCCATTCGTTGTATGATGCAGAGAGCAGAAGGTTTCTATGGCGATGACGTTTCAAGAAGCACGACACTTGCTGGCTCGTACGGGATTCGGCGGAACGTCGGCCGAGATTCGACACCTGGCAAAGCTCGATCGTGATGCGGCGGTTGACCTGCTGCTGGCCGGTACGACGAAAGAAGCCAAGACCACCCCTCCGCGAGACGTACTGGCTGCCTTGCCGCCTGCCGAAGGTATGAAAGGGATGACCTTTGAGCAGAAGAAGGCCTTCAAACAGGAGCGGCGCGAAGAGTCGATCGAACTGAAGGGCTGGTGGTACCAGGAGATGCTGGCCACGCCGGCGCCGCTGACGGAGCGGATGACGCTCTTCTGGCACAACCACTTTACGTCGAGCTTTCAGAAAGTGAAGTGGCCGGCACTGCTCTATCACCAGAACGTCCTGCTCCGGCACCATGCGGTCGGATCATTCCGTGACCTGCTCTTTCAGATCGCCAAGGACCCCGCGATGGTTGTGTATTTGGATACGCAGACCAATCGGAAAGATCATCCGAACGAGAATTTCGCCCGCGAACTGTTCGAATTGTTCACGCTCGGCGAGGGGAATTACACCGAGGCCGATATCAAAGAAGCCGCCCGCGCCTTTACCGGGTGGCACGTGGCGAAGCACCACGGGGCCGTCTTCGAATTCAACCATCGTCAGCATGATACCGGTGTGAAACGCGTCTTGGGTAAGACCGGGGCGTTCGGCGGCGACGATATTCTGGCGATCGCGTTGGATCAACCCGCTTGCGCCACCCACATCACGAAGAAGCTCTGGCGCGAGTTTGTGTCAGATGTACCGGATCCAAAAGAAGTTGAACGGCTCGCTGCGCAGTTCCGCAACAGCGGGTATCAGATCAAGCCGTTGCTTACGGGGCTGCTCATGACGCCGCAATTCTGGGCGCGGGAGCATCGCGGTGTACTCGTGAAGTCGCCGGTCGAATTGCTGGTGGGTACCTGCCGCGTCTTCAATCTGCCGATCAAAGACACGGTCGTGCTGGCGAAGTATGGACGCCGTTTAGGACAGGATCTCTTCGATCCGCCAAACGTGAAGGGCTGGCCCGGCGGCACACGCTGGATTACGGCCACGACACTCCTCCATCGCTGGCAGGTGCTTCAGCGAGGCTTGCGCGGTGCGGAGATGGAAGGGCAGATGCATCACCATACCGATATGCATGAGATGCATGGGGCATCATGGGTGGGAGAGGAACAGCCAGAGACGATCCAGCAAGTCCTCACTCCGATCGCACCGGTGAATTCGCTGGCGGAGATGGCCGATCACTGGCGGATCGCGCAGCAGCTGATCATGGATCCGGCCTATCAGTTGAAGTAGGAGGACGATGACGAGGCGAGAACTATTGAAGCTCGCAGCGACGCTCCCACTAGTTCTGCTGGTTCGGCCTCGTCCGTTCGAATTGTTGGCAGCTCAGCCGGGTATTTCCGGCGTGAGTCGAGGTCGTTACTATCGAGTTGTGATCCTTGTCGAATTGAACGGAGGGAACGACGGGCTCAACACCCTGATCCCCTATGCAGAGGACCGCTACTACCAAGCGAGGCCGAAGCTAGCCATTCCGCGCGAGCGGGTACTGCAACTCTCGCCCAAGATCGGCTTGCACTATGCGCTCGAACCTTTGATGCCGCTCTGGCAGGGGAAGGAACTGGCGTTCGTTCAAGGAGTCGGTTATGCGAAGCCAAACCGATCGCACTTTCGCTCGATCGAAATCTGGGAGACGGCGTCAGAAAGCGATCAAATTCTCGACGAAGGCTGGTTGGCCCGCCTTTTTGAAACGTTCCCCTTGCCGCCGGAGTTTACGGTCGACGGGATCGTGCTGGGCCATCGCGATGCCGGTCCGTTGAACGGGAAGACGGTTCGGACGATCGCCTTGGAAGATCCGCAGCAGTTTCTCCAGCAGGCCGGCCGGGTCAGAGCGGTCCAACAGCCGACGGCCAACGCCGCGCTTGCCCATATTCTCCAAGTCCAACGGGAGTTGTCACATGCCTCGTCCGATCTGCAGACCCGTCTGCGGCAGGCACCGACACTGTCCACTACATTTCCCACGACGCCGATTGGCAGACAACTGCAGACGGCGGCTCAGCTCCTTGCCGCCAACGTCCCGGTGGCGGTGATCAAGGTGTCGATCGGCAGCTTTGATACGCATGCGAACCAATTGGGTCACCATGAACGGCTGTTGAAGGAGCTGGCAGAGAGTCTTGTGGCGTTTCGTCAAGCCATGCAACAGGCCGGGCAATGGGATCGTGTGCTGGTCATGACCTATTCAGAATTCGGCCGACGAGTCGGTGAGAATGCCAGCGCCGGGACCGACCATGGAACGGCGGCGCCGCATCTGCTGCTGGGTGGGAAGGTCAAGGGTGGCTTGTACGGGATGATGCCGTCGTTGACTGATCTGCAAGAAGGCGATCTGAAACATCAGGTCGATTATCGCAGTCTCTACTCGACCTTGGTGACGAATTGGTGGGGCTTGCCGGCCACAATCTTCGGGAGACAAGATTACTCGGTCATCGACTGTCTCGCGTAGAATGTTCCTGCTCATCTCCCTTTTCCAAATCGGGCAACGACGCTTCCATGGTCAGACTGGAGCCGGCCACGCGGTACTGTTCTGAGGCCCAGGTGCCGAGGTCGGTCAGTTGGCAGCGCTCGGAACAAAATGGACGCCAGGGATTCCCTTCCCAGATTGCGGGCTGATGGCACAGAGGGCAGGTCATGCCAATAAGCGTAACACAGGAGGCGTTGAGAGGTCGTTAGCTGGGGCGGATTTGATAGCTGGTCGAGGCCTGTAACAGCCGGTGCAAGCGATTCTGGTCCAATTCCGAGACGCCGACGAACTCCACGCCGAATTCTCCATGCTCGCTCCATCTGACCGCCGCCGATTCGATAGTGATCGGAGAGCCAAGATCGGTGGCGCGAATCAGGATACGGACGGCGGAGCCTGATTGGACCGTCGTGGTACTTGCCACCGCGCAGCCTCCGGCGGAAAGGTCAAACATGGTGCCCTCACGGATCATCGTATTGCCGGTGGTCGAAAAGTAGACTTGGAGATCGACAGGGATGCGGGGGAATTGGCGACATTCGATCATGATCGTCTCCTTGGTCTGGAGTGCGAGAAATCGGCTTGCTTCAGTGTAGCAAACCGGTATGACCCGTAAAGAAAAGGCGAGATTTCGGCGGAAGAGGCCGGCGCGGTGTGAGGGGGAGGATTATTTCGAAGGGGCCCCTCTTTCGATCTTTGCCCAGGCGTCCTTGAGGGGCACGGTCCGATTGAAGACCGCCGATCCGGACAGGGAGTCCGGATCGGCGCAAAAGTACCCCAGTCGCTCGAACTGGAATCTCGAGCCAGGGTGTGGGCGGGACAGGCTCGGTTCAACCTTGCAGCCCGTCAGCCGTACGAGTGATTCTGGATTGAGATACATCGTCCAGTCGTGGTCCGGCGGGACCTTGGAGAGGTCGGCTTTCAAAAGAGGGTTGTACAACCGGACCTCGGCGTCGAAGGCCTGGGGAGCGGAGACCCAGTGGATGGTTGCCTTGACTTTCCGCTGAGCCTGCGCCGCCCCACTCTTCGTCTCGGGGTCATAGGTGCAATGGAGTTCGGTGATCAGCCCGGTTCCCGGGTCTTTCGTCACAGCGGTGCACTTGACGATATAGGCATACCGCAGGCGGACTTCCCGTCCAGGCGCCAGGCGGAAAAACTGTTTCGGGGGATCTTCGAGAAAATCGTCCTGTTCAATGTACAAGATACGGGAAAATGGAACCCGTCTGGTTCCCGCCGACGGGTCTTCGGGGTTGTTGACGGCCTCTAACTCTTCTGTAACGTCTTCGGGATAGTTGTCGATGACCAATCTGATCGGTCTTAACACCGCCATGACCCGAGGCGCCCGCCGGTTCAAGTCCTCCCGGACAAAATGCTCCAACAGCTGCATTTCGACGACCGCATCCCGCTTGGCCACGCCGATATGTTCACAAAAGGCCTTGACCGCTTCGGGCGTGAAGCCACGCCGTCGCAGGCCCTTGATCGTGGGCAGACGTGGATCGTCCCATCCCGCTACGAGTTTCTTCTCAACCAATTCGAGCAATCTGCGCTTGCTCATCACGGTCTGACCGATGTTGAGCCGGGCAAACTCGATTTGACGGGGTCGATGAGGGAGATCGGACTCGGCGACCACCCAGTCGTAGAGCGGCCGATGGTCCTCGAATTCCAACGTGCAGATCGAGTGCGTGATCCCCTCGATGGCGTCCGAGAGAGGATGGGCGTAGTCGTAAGCCGGGTAAATGCACCAGGCCGATCCGGTCCGATAGTGCGAGGCGTGCCGGATCCTGTAGAGCACCGGGTCCCGCAAATTGATGTTCGGCGAGACCATGTCGATCTTGGCTCGCAAGACGTGGGTGCCGTCCGGAAACTCTCCGGCCTTCATCCGGTGGAACAGATCGAGGTTCTCCTGGACGGACCGGTCTCGGAAGGGACTATTCCTGCCCGGCTCGGTAAGCGTGCCGCGATAGGTTCGCATCTCGTCCGCCGTCAGGCTGTCGACGTAGGCCTTCCCCTTCCGAATGAGGTGTTGCGCGATGTCGTAGAGCTGTTGGAAGTAATCCGACGCGTAGAACAGCTTGTCTTTCCAGTCGAACCCAAGCCACCGGACGTCATCTTGAATCGATCGGACGTACTCCGGATCCTCCGTGGTCGGATTAGTGTCATCGAAGCGGAGATGACAAGTTCCTTGGGGTGCGTCGAGCGCCAACCCAAAGTTGAGGCAGATTGATTTGGCATGGCCGATGTGGAGGTAGCCGTTCGGTTCAGGAGGAAAGCGGGTGATGACCTTTCCCCCGTGTTTGCCGGCCGCCAGATCCGCGAGCACGATGTCACGGATGAAATTCGACGCGCTGCTGTCTTCCGACACGGTTCGTCCAATGCTCCGTTGGGGAGAAGAATCCAACTTGCGCGAAAGTTTTACCACAAGAACGACACGGGGGAGAAGGCCTTTGCGATGCGGGAACGGCGGTCAGGCGGCTTGATGGGTCGGCAACTGCATCACGTTGAAGTCTTTCTGCGCGATGAGGTGTCCTTCCATCCGGAGGCGGAACTCGTAGCGGCCGGGTGCGGGGAAAATTAGCGACGGAATATTGATGCCGAAATCGGAAATCTGCAGCCGATCTCCGATGACGATGTTCGGGAGCGTCGCCCGACACACCAGTTGTTCTGTGTTGAGATAGATCAAATCAATGTCGAAGTGATAAGTTCCTTCCGCGTCAGTAAGGCAGAAGTAGAGTCCCATTTGCTGATGCTGAAATGGGAAGGCGACCGCTTGCAGGTGTGTGAATAGACCGATCAGGCTCTTCTTCTTCGTCACACTGTCCTCGATCACCTGGTCGCAGACGAGGAACGCTTGCACGCTGGGCTTCACCAGATCTCTCATAGTTTCCATTGTACGGGAGATTGGCGACTTGTCAAAAGGGATCACAATTTGGACGTCTAGCTTGGCATTTTCCGCCGGTTGGTTAGAATCGGAACGAGGTGCTTATCCAATCACAGCGGCACCGCCTCGACTCTCCGTGACATCTCCAAAACGAGTCAATGCCGTACCGACGCGACAGTAGTGGGGACTGATTGTGACGAGTTCGCCCTTGTGTGTGTAAAACAGCGCACCCGTAATCCGGATCTTCCGTTTTTGGAAGAGATACGCCTCAATGACCGTCTGGCCGGTTTGATGATCCGAGACGACGACTGTCAAAGGGTCATTAAGCGTGGCATCGGGACTGGATGAGGCTGACACCGCAAACCGTGCAGCGGAGCTAGCCGACACACTATTCCGCCTCAGGTGCCCTACACGACGGCTCTGTTCGTCGTAGAGGTCCATAGTCAGCAACAGAGCGGGAGGATCAGATCTGACTTCAAGGAAAATTTGCTCCTTGCCTTGAAGCATGACGACGCCGTTGGTGCTGCGGAAGACATTAGAACCGACGTGGAGTTCGAGTCCCTGTTCCGGTTTTTCTACTTCGACGACTTCCGGGGAATCGTCGAGACCCATCATGTCGGTGTCGGTATGGTAAGACTCACTCATCGCAACGATGATCCATGATTGTGACTGTGTGCAGCGGCGGTACGGCTGCAATACTGGTCTGCTAGTGAGCCGCAAATTAGGCCAAGCGAGCGGCTCTGTCAAGTCGTTCTATCGAAAGGGGAATCCGCGAATCAAGATTCGGATTCGATGGTCGAAGAATTGAAAAGGTGAAAGCTTCCCTTCTGCAGCATTGACCATGAAGGCGCACCATGAACAACGCCGCATCGAACCCTCTCCCGTGCGTTGAACCCCTCTCAGACCCTGTGGTACAGTCCGTGCGCTACTGAGCCATCTTGCCGTTGACGACCTGCTTGGTCCCATCGTCTAGCCTGGCCTAGGACGGAGCCCTCTCAAGGCTCAGACACGGGTTCGAATCCCGTTGGGACCACCAAACCGCGCTCGCGCGTTCCGCCGGCTCATCCGGCGAAGCCGCTCTTCATTGACGCCGGCGGATAAACACCTCCAGAGCTTCTGACCTTCCCCGTGTCGATCTAGCTTCTTTGGGTATTTTGTTCGTCGTTCCATTCGTTGACGCCTCTGGCATCGGTTGTGTATAACGGATTCGCGTTGCGTGTGGTTTAACGTCAGAGCAAGGTAGATCCTGCCATGGGCGCACGAGAATTTCGCGACGGGGCGAAAGACGGCTTCGAAGCCCTCGAATCCCTCGATCCCGACAAGATCGCTTCCTTCGACGAGCTCCTGATCGCCATGCGGAAAACAGCGTTCGGCGGGCGCCGCCTCGGCGAGGCCTACGAAGTCTTGTCCGCGATGATCGAGGATCCGGACTGTTCCGTGGTGATGACGTTGTCTGGGGCGATGACAATCGCCAAGATGGGCAAGATCATTAGCGCCATGATCGATTACGGAATGGTGCAGTGTGTGGTCTCAACCGGAGCGCTGATCGCCCATGGGCTCAGCGAATCGGTCGGGAAAACGCATTACCGTGTTCCGCCCTCCATGAGCGATGAAGAATTGTTCAAGAAGGGATACAACCGGGTCTACGACACCTTGGAGATGGAGGCGAACCTCAATTACGTCGAGCACGTCGTGGCCCAGACGATGAAACGGATCGATCCCGACCAACCTCTCTCTTCGGAAATGCTGACGAGGGAACTCGGAAAAACGCTGGCAGCAGAATTCGATGGATCCGGCATCCTCAAGAGCGCCTATTTAAAAAAAGTGCCGATCTACATACCGGCCTTCACGGATTCGGAGATGGGACTGGACGTTGGCACTTGGGCGATGGGACGCGTCGTGGATCAGGCCCGCGCCAAGACCAAAGGAGGGGGCGATCTGGACATTCTCCATGCCATCAACAAGTCATTTCCGTCGTTCAATCCCTACCAGGACCTCAACAGCTATACGACTCACGTGACGTCGGCGAAGCGCCTCGGCATTTTCACGATCGGCGGTGGAGTGCCGCGCAATTGGTCTCAGCAGGTCGGTCCTTACATCGAGATCAGCAATATGCGGCTGGGACTTAACGTGAAACCGCCACGGTTCCAGTATGGGGTGAGGATCTGCCCGGAGCCGGACTATTGGGGCGGGCTGAGCGGTTGTACGTACCAGGAGGGCATCTCTTGGGGAAAGTTCGTGCCTCCGGAAGAAGGCGGGCGGTTTGCGGAGGTCCTGAGCGACGCCACCGTGGTCTGGCCGCTGCTCATGGTCGGACTGCTTGAACGGATGAAAGCCAAGCGCAGGACGAAACCACAATGAACTACGTTTTTGGCTTGTTGGTTCTGACGTTCCTTCTCTGCCTCGGACTGGGCCAGGCTGCCGTGGCCGTTGCCGGAACGATCGTTGACGACGGACGGATCAGAGGTCGAGCCGATGCGCCGATTACGATGGTCGAATATTCCGACTTCACCTGCGGGTACTGTCTTAAATTCTTCCGAGAAACCTGGCCCCGGCTGCAGGCCAAGTATGTGGACACAGGAAAGGTGAAGTTCGTCTATCGGGACTATCCCCGCGCCGATCGCGGTCCCGGTGTCGAGGCCGCCGTGGCCGCCCGCTGCGCCGGTGCCCAGGGCCGCTACTGGGCGATGCACGACCGGTTATTCGCCGAAGGCGGACGCCTCGAATCGACTGTGTACAAAGGTTTTGCGAAGACGATCGGGCTGGATCAGGCGCAATTCGGGAAATGCTTCGACGAACGGCGGCATCTGGAATCGATCTTTCTTGACCGTCAGGAGGCGAACCGGTGGGGATTCCACGGCACCCCCGGCTTCATTCTGATGTACACGGCCGTCGGTCCAACGGAGAAAAATCCGGCCATCGCAATTCCCGGGGCGTTTCCTTTCGAGTCATTTGCCGAGGAAATCGATCGCATGTTGGGGGCTGCTCCGCCGTCGTAACCGGGGGGAGGTCCGTCGGTTCATCTACTTGATCAAAGGATTGACTTATGTCTGCAACACAGTCGTTCTGGCCGGTTCCGCAGCGGGAAGGTGAGCCGTCGTTTTGGGTGTGCATGTCCTGCCTCTCGGAAGCGTTTTATAGAAAAGTTCCGATGCCGGATTGCCCGACGTGCCACGGCGTGTCGACATATGAAGCGTTCACGCTGGAAGCGATCCGGGATTGGGGCACCGAGGAGCTGATCGCCAGGGCCGCGGCTGCTGAACAAGCTGCGCCTTCGGAGCCGGCACCGACGTCGTCCGTCGAGACCGCCCTCTGATTCCTCCACCGTTGGAGCGTCTCCTTGCAGGGACCACGGCCGTTTCTCATCGGGGGCCAATGGCGACAGGGTGACCTTTCCGCCCCCGTCCACAATCCCTTCACCGGAAAAGTGCATACCGAAGTCTCGCTCGCCGGTCAGGCCGAGGCGGAGGCGGCGATCCGTTCGACCGTCGAGGCGGCGGTCACGATGGCTGCATTGCCCTCGCATGCACGCTATCAGATGCTGCAGAAGATTGCGGGCGCCCTGTATGATCGGCGCGACGAGATCACACAATTGATGACGGCGGAGGCGGGGAAGCCCGTCACCGATGCAAAACGGGAAGTCAGCCGGGCGGTGCAAACCTTCACGGTCGCGGCCGAGGAAGCGCGGCGGATTCCTGGCGACGTCATTCCCCTCGATTGGACGCCCGGGACCGATTCTCATCTCGGCATACTGCGGCGATTTCCGATCGGGCCCGTCCTCGGGATTACGCCCTTCAATTTCCCGTTGAATCTGGTGGCCCACAAGGTCGCACCGGCGTTGGCTGCCGGAAATCCCATCCTGATCAAACCGGCGCCGCAAACGCCGCTGACCGCGTTGTTGCTGGGGGAAATCGCCCTCGACGCCGGTGTGCCGCCCGGCGGGCTGAACGTCCTGCCCTGCGACAACACGGTGGCCGAGCAACTGGTCGTGGATCCCAGATTCAAGCTGCTCAGCTTTACCGGGAGCGCGCCGGTCGGGTGGAAGTTGAAAGCCTTGTGCGGCAAGAAGAAAGTGGTCTTGGAACTCGGGGGAAACGCCGGCGTGATCGTGGAACCCGATGCAGATCTGGAATTGGCGACGCAGCGCTGCGCAGCCGGGGGATTCGGCTATGCCGGGCAAACCTGTATTTCCGTTCAGCGAATCTTCGTCCACCAGTCCGTTGCGGATCTCTTTACGACTAAACTCCTGCTGCAGGTGGCGAGATTAAAGGCCGGAGATCCGACCGATAGCGCCACGGTCGTGGGGCCGTTGATCGACCAGCATGCGGCGCAACGTGTCGAGTCCTGGATCGAAGAGGCGGTTTCACAGGGCGCGCGTGTCCTGCTGGGAGGAAAACGCCAAGGCTCCGTCGTTGACGCTACCGTTCTCGGGAACGTGACGCCTTCCATGAAGGTGTCCTGTCAGGAAGTCTTCGGTCCCGTGGTTACCGTCACGCCGTACAGGCAATTCCAGGAGGCTGTAGATGCGCTGAACCGCTCCGAATTCGGTCTTCAAGCAGGCGTGTTTACCCAGAACATCGATAAGGTGTTTCACGCGTTTCGGCACCTGGAAGTGGGGGCCGTGCTGGCCAACGAGGTTCCGACGTTCCGGGCGGACCATATGCCGTATGGCGGAGTGAAGGATTCGGGGATCGGCCGCGAAGGCGTCCAAGCCGCCATAGAAGACATGACGGAACCCCGCTTGCTTGTCATAAATCTCCGGCCACCGGCCCTCCCTTAGTAAAAAAAGACGCGCGGGATATTGCGATTGGTAGACATTCTTGATACAACAGCGGCCCTATGCGGCGTTCGGCGTATTGAGACAGGCCGGGCTTTCAGCGAATAGCCGTCCGATGCAGTGTCGGTCGGACTCAGCAAGGGAGAAGAGACGATGGTCCCTACGCATATGTTCCTGACGAGGGGAGTCGGCGTCCACCGGGAGAAGCTGGCTTCTTTCGAGCAGGCCCTGCGAAGTGCCGGCGTAGCCTACTGCAATCTGGTCAGCGTCTCCTCGATCCTTCCACCGAACTGCAAGATCATCCCCAGAAAGCGCGGCGAGAAACTGTTGAATCCCGGGGAAATCACTCATTGCGTGATGGCACGTTCGGAAACCAACGAACGGAACCGGTTGGTGTCGGCTTCAATCGGGCTGGCGATTCCGACGGACAGACGGACGTACGGATATCTCTCGGAGCATCACGCACACGGTGAAACCGACGAGGAAACCGGGGAATACACCGAAGATCTTGCCGCCCAGATGCTGGCGACCACGCTCGGAGTCGAGTTCGATCCCAATATCGCTTGGAAGGAACGGGAGCAGGTGTTCAAGATGGCCGGGAAGATCGTCCGGACGTTGAACATCACACAGTCGGCGATCGGGAAACCAGGAAAATGGACCACCGTCGTGGCGCTGGCGGTCTTCATCCCTCTGGAGAATCTTCCGAAGCGGTCCCGCCGCTGATTCGTTCCAATGGACCGTTCTGCCGGTCCCTTACCTCTGTGAGTGCGCACCGATGACGCTTACCGCCGGTTGGGAAGGTTACGAGCGGAACTTTCTCGGTCTCGAAGAGCCCTGGTGCCATACGGATCAGGCCGGGGTCTCCGTCCTTCCCGCGCCTTACGAGCACATGTCCAGCTACGTCCCGGGCTCCGCGACAAGGGGGCTCCTGCCATTATAGAAGCCTCCCATCAAGTGGAATTCTACGACGAGATGTTGCGCTGTGGGCCCTATCGGGAGTGGGGAGGCATCGCGACCGTTCATGCATTTGATCTGAACGGCCGAGTGGACGGACAAGCGGTCAAGGCGATCGAAGGGTTCGTCGCTCCACAGTTCTGCAGCGCCCACTTGATTTATCGGTTCTTGGGACGAATCCGGTCCGGCCGCAGGGTGCATTGAACGCCGCCTCCTTCCGTGACGGAACTTATCCGTATCAATAAATTCTTCACCGAGCACGGCATCTGTTCTCGACGTGAGGCGGACCGGCTCGTGGAGTCGGGGCGTGTGACCATCAATGGGCGTAGGGCCGTGTTGGGTGATCGGGTCGATCGGAGCGACGCGATCGCCAAGGACGGCCAGGTTATTCCCTGGGGCGTCGCGCCGATTTATATCAAGTATCACAAGCCGGTGGGGGTCACCACGACAAGCGAGGCCCACGTCCCCCGCAATATCATTGCGGAGATCGGCCATCCCGAACGGATTTTTCCGATCGGCAGATTGGACAAGGACTCCTCCGGACTGATCCTGCTCACGAACGACGGCAACATCGTCAACGAAATCCTGCGCACAGAACACGGCCACGAGCGCGAGTACGAGGTCGTCGTCGACCGTCCCTATAACCAGGAGTTCCTGGACAAGATGGCCGAAGGCGTGGTGATCCTTGGGAGCCGGACGAAGCCCTGCCGGATGGAGCCTTTGGGACCCGACAGATTTCGGATCATTCTTACAGAGGGACGCAACCGGCAGATTCGGAGAATGTCTCGAGCGCTCGGTTACCGGGTTACGGCCTTGCACCGCATCCGGATCATGCACGTGACGATCGCGGGACTACCACCGGGGCGTTGGAAGCCGCTTTCCGCAGATGAACAAGCGCGGCTCTTCCAGGCGGTGAAGCGAGGAGAGAACCGACCGAGCAAGGCAGAGGATTGAATCGAAGGAGATTACTCCGGCCCGAGGGCCGGCGCGTGAGGCTCGGGAGTCAAGGGTACGGACACCGAAGAGGCCACCGACGTCGATTCAGTTCCGGCGACCTGGCGTTTTCTCGTCAACAAGAGATTGAGAAAGGCGATGAAGAAGCTGCCGCCGACCAGCATCAGGCTGGTTTCTTGAATGGCCTTCGTGCCTTCATCCCGCATATCCTTCGCCACATCCGCCACCGTATCCAGGAGGCGGTCCAATGCCAGGCTGACCTGGATCATCTTGGGACCGGCATTATCCGATGCATGTTCTTCTGCTTTGCGTCGCAGAGATTCACGCTCCCCCGGTGTCGAGGCGGACCATTCCTGCGTCAAGAGTTGAATGGTCGTGCTGGCGACGGAAAAGTATTGATCGAGGCTCCGCCGTACCGCTTCGATGTCTTCCGGTTCACTCCGACCGCTCCGAGACACGCGCAAGCCTGCCGCGGCATAGCGGTCGACCGCCTGCTGAATTCGCGCCCGTTGTATCGGTAAGGATTCGGTGATTCGCTCGAAGTCCTTCTGACTGTCGGCCTCCAGGGCGCGGATGATGGTATTTCGGTAGCGCATGACGTCCGCGGAAATGTGCGCCAGGTCTGCGGCGCCAAGAGTATATTCCGTGTACATGATACGCAGGTCTTGATCGACACGGCTGAGGGCTTGCCCGCTCAACCAGCCGAGGCCTGCGATCAGCAGGCTCACGAGTAGTTGAGCAGCGCTGGGTCGGAACGATAGTAGCCACCGGATCACACGCACGCGAGTCGCTCCTTCAGTCGAGTATGAGCCTGCGATCGATATGCGGAGTCAGGTTCGGATCGTTTGACACGAAAATCACCGACCACGGCTCATCCTTCGAGCAAAGCCTGCGCAGAATGGTTTCCCTGAGCGACGGCTGCAAATTGTGCAGAATGCCGTCGAACACGAGAATCTGGGGGCGGCTCAGGATCGCGCGGGCAAGCAGGATACGCATGATGTGGGTCGGGGCCAGGATTTTTCCGGGGGCCCGGATGTGCGTCTTCAAACCTTGCGGCAGCGCATCGACATCTTCTTCAAGCTCGACGAAACGAAGGGCCCAGCGGAGGTCGCTGTAGGGGATGTAGGACCGGCCCAGGGCGATATTGTCTTCGATTGTTCCCTCGAACAGGGTAAGTTGCGAGTCGATCATGAAACCGCGGCAACGGTTGATCACGTTCAGATCGAGGTGACGCAAGTCTACGCCGTTGTATCGAATGACTCCGCCGGTCGGCGCCTCCAATCCGGACAAGACCCGGGCCAGCGCCGTCTTGGCGATCGTCGTGCTGGCATAGATCCCGACTTTTTCTCCAGGCGTAATCTCCACGTTGAATTTCGAGAAGATCGGCGGCATGCCCGCATGTTCGACTGTGAGGTCCTTGCAGTTCACTCGAATTCCGTGGATGGCCGGATCCGGGAGAGGGACAGACAGCGTGGCGGACGATTGATCCTTTGGGAGCGAAAACACGAAGTCCAATTCGGTCAGTCCGGTGAGGAAATAGTAAATGTGCCCCATCCGCTTGACCACGCCGTCAAAATTGGCCAGCAGGCCGCTCACGACCACTTCCGCTGCGACCAACTGCCCGAGCGTGAGTTGGCCGATTGAGACCAACCAGCCCGCAGTGGCGATCAGTCCGCTTTGGGCCACCGCCTGCCATCCCACGGACGCCAGATACTGACGTATCAGGATGCTGAATCGAGCCTGTCTGGTGTTAACGTACTTGGCAACCAAGTCATCAGTCCGTTGCATGAGGATCGCCTGGCTGTCGGTGGCTTTGAAGTGGAGTAGGTTGTACGAGATTTCCTGGATCCAATGGAGCGTTTCATATTTGGCGTGCGACATGTCGATCGTCGCTTTCAGGCCGCCATGCGACATGAGCAAGAATACGACGTTGAAACCAGCTACCAGAAGGGCGCCATACAAGAGAAAGTACGGATGATAGAAGACGAGAATGGTCATGCCGACCGTCCCGCCGACCACAATGTTGATCAGGTCGACGAGTAGAACGGAGAGCGCTCGTTGCATGAAGACGGTCTCGACAAAGTAATTTGCATAACGGGGTTTGAAACCAAGAAACTGCATCTGCGGCAACTGTTCGGCCATCCCAATGGCGACTCGCGCAAAGAATCGCCGTTCCAGCATCTCGACGGCGTAGTATTGCAAGGCCTTGAACGCACCGACGAACAAAAGAGCCGCCACCATGATGCCGGCGAGCGTGACGATCGTTACGGGCTGAATGGCGAATGCGAAGGTATTGACCAGCTCTTGTACGGTCAGCGGAACGATCAGTGAAAAGAGCCCGATGGCGAGCGAGTAGGAGAGCACCAGTGCCAGCAGCCGCCGCTCCAGTCTGAGGATGACACCCAGATATCCGAGCACCGACTGAAACAGATTCGGCTGGCTGTGGGTGTCACCTTGCACGGAACCCGCCTTTTGTATCAGCGACAGGTCTTGGGACAAACCGGCCACCGGGGCCATTGGCCTCGACGAGACTCCCCCTAACGCTATCAAAGCACAGGAGAAAAAGCCACTTCTTCTGACCGATCAGTCGCGGGCGCGATAGGTGACCGGCACGGCAGCCGGTGTCGATTTTCCCCACGCGCCGATGGCCCACTGGTAGAGGGCAAGTGCCTTTTGATAATCGGCTTTCGCGCGGATAACCTGTCCTTCCGAATCCACCGAGTTCCGCTCCCGGAGGTTCACGAACAAGACGCTGGTGGCTCCGAGACTGAAGCGGAACCTCTCGCCTTCTTCAAGCGTTTTCGCGAGGCGAAGGGACTCGACCGCGGCCGCGATCCGCTCTTTAGCCCGTTCAATCGCGGACAGGGCGTTATCCACGTCAACGACAACCTGCTGTTCACGGAATCTCTGGGTCAAGACGAAACGGTCGGCCTTCCCCTGCGCCTCCAGCACCTCCCCTCGGCTCTTGCGTTGGAGAATGGGAACCTTGAGTTCCAAGCCGAATCGATAGCCGAGACCCAGGACAAACTTTTCCGGCGCGCGGGCCGGCGCCGCTTCTGCATCCAGGCTGGGAAGCAGATTGTTCTTGGCCAGTTCCAGATCGATATTGTTGAGCTTGGCTTCGATGTCGACCTCCTTGATCTCAGGACGAGCGACCTTCGCCTGGATCTTATCGGCCTTGATGGTTTCCGGACTCGGAACCAGCGCTTGGGACGGGAAATCGGGAACCCGTTCAAGCGGCGGCACGACGGGGGCGTTGTTTTCCCAGATGAACATGGACAGCTTGAGTTGTTCCTGTTCGACGAACCGCTGAGCGGCGATCGCCACTTCGCGCCGACGCTGGACCTCTTGGTTCGCCTCGACGACGTCCAAGGGGGCGACGGCGCCGGCCTTGGCCCGGCCTTCGACCTGCCGGAAACGATCCTCCGCCACTCCGACCGCCTTTCGCTGCACATCAAGGAACTTCACCGCCGCAACCCAGTCCCAGAATTGCGTGGCGGCCGCCAAGAAGAGGTCCTGGCGCGTCTGAGCAATCCTAACGTCGGCACGGGGATCGGCGAGTTCAGACCGCTGCAGCTCGGCGTTCTCTGGATTGACCATCAGACCCCGCAAGAGCGGCATGAATCCGCCAAGGAGGACTTGTTGATTCCCGCCCCCGAACGAAAGGTCGGGAATCTTGGCGTCCCCGATCGCCTGGCGGACGCCCGCGCTGTACTTGAACCCCCAGGGGTGTCTGGCCTCCATGAGCGTATCGTTGAACCCGACGGTCTGCGTGCCCTTCTGGGGATTCGAACTTGAAATGAACCGTTCGAGCTCCGTATCGTTGATGACGGTCGGTTCAAAAGCACCCAAAGCCTTGAGCATTTTCCCGCGTGCCATGACTTTCTCGGTTCCCGCCCCTTTCAGTAAGGGGTGCGAGCGATCGATCAGGGCGAGCAGTTCGTCGACACTCAAAGGGATGGGAGGCAGCGGCTTCGCCATCGCCAGGTCGGCGGCCTGCGCTAAGGACTCGATCAGCCCCCATGGCGCGATGAGGAGGACGAGGAAGGCTACCAGTCGAAGTATCATATGACACACTCCTTTCATGATGAGCGTAGAGCGATCCAAACCTCCGCGCAGGGTCAGCGCGGCGGCGTCACGATTGTCGATCCTCTGTTGGAACAATACGTCCGAATGGCTGTGGCGGCGCGAGGGCTACTTCGCACCCCGTCCAGCCTTGGGCAAGAGGGTGTCGATCAGGCTCGGCGGCCGTTCCTGATAGTCCGGTGGGAAGAGGTTGAAGCGTCGCCAAAGTTCGTACCAGAGTGGGACACGGTTCAAAATCACCCACCCCATCGCCTTGGTGCCTTGACGCACGTGTTCTTGAGGGGGCCAGGGCCGATCTTCTGGGTCCGGTACGACCCAGAAGCGGAAGTTGCCTTTTCCGTCGTCGACTTGGTCGACCACCTTGATCAGGCCCCCATAAGTCCCGGCCATGATCTCGGGCCAAGCCGGGAGGGGAATGGCAGGAATACCGTAGAACAGGATCCGGACTTTTCGGCCCACGTTTAAGAGAGGGGCATCGAGCCCGTCCGCCGTCATCTCGATCGCTTTGTCCATGCTTGCCGGGGAGATCCTTACAAGTTTATCTCCCGGCTTGACCGTTTCTCCCGCGCCGGTCTCCGACATTTTCACCACTGTTCCGTCGATCGGCGAAAGGATGCGGCTCGCAATTCGTCGCTGCGCTGCATTGGACATCCGCAACGAGACATCCGCAACTTGATCTGCCGCCTTGGCAGCCTCGGCAATCGAGGCGTCGCGCGCCGCTTCCGCGTCGAGCAACCTCTGCAGCACTTCCGCGTTGACCTGGTCGCGGCCAAAGCTGAGGGCCTTCATCCCTTGTTCCGCGGCTTTGAGGTTTGCCTGGGCTCCGGTCAGATCGGCCTTAGTGGCGATTGCGGCCTGGATTGTGACTTCCAGTTCCCTCTGTGACACCAATCCCTGTTCGGCCAACTGCTTGTGCCGATCGACATTCAATTCAGCAGTGGCGACGGCGATCTTCGCCGCCTCCACCTTCTGGTAGGCCTCGCGCACCTTGTTTTCGGCTTCGACCACCCTGGCCTGGGCCGAGGGCACTGCTGCCTTTACAAGGTTTTGCATTTCCCCGATTCGTTTATCCAACTGCTCGGCCCGTCCCAGGGCGGCCTTTCGAGTTTCCTCGAGGGCCTTCTTTCTCTGATCGAGGAGAACAAGTAGGTCGGGGGACATGAAGTTCGGGTCGTAGTCGTCCAGTTCTAGAATCAGGTCGCCCTGCTTGACGCGCACGCCTTCATAAATGTGCCACTTCTTGATTCGACCGGTGATCTGTGCCTCGACATCCTGCGGGCGTTCGTACGGGGAGTAGGCGGAAAGCTGGCCCGTAACGGTGATGGTCTGCGTCCAAGGAACGAAGGCAATGATCAGCAGGAACAGCAGAATGAGCTTGATCGCCAGCTTGGAAGAAAATTTGAGGCGTTCGGGAATCTGGACTGCCTCCCACGCTTGGAGCTTCCGGGAGGTCGCAAGGTCGTCGACCGCGATTTCATCCAGCCCGGTCTGCCGCTGGACAAGCGACCGAACTTTGTGACGCAATGACTGTCCTAGGCCTGCCACCGGTTCTCCCTGCTAGGAGGGGATCGTGGAAACTACGTCCCCTTCATCATAGAGGAAACCGGCTCAACCGGTCAATTTCTCTGCGGAAACGCGTTATCGTATCCGGAAATCTTGACCGGCCGCTGGAGAATCGCTAAGGTGAAGCGCACTTACGCACTACAGCATAAGGAGCTTCATAATGCCTCGTACCTCCAAGAGTCGGGCTGCTCGCCCCAAGCGAAGGGGTCCGTCGGATCCTCTTGTGGGCGTCCTGGGGGGGAGTAAATCCGACTTCCCGATCCTGGAGAAGGCCGTAACGGTACTCAAGGAATTGGGCGTTCCGAACGAATTGCTCGTTGTCTCCGCCCACCGCACGCCGGACCGTCTCTTTTCCTACGCTGAAGAGGCGTCGGCAAGAGGGATTGAAGTCATTATTGCTGGAGCTGGGGGGGCGGCGCATCTCCCTGGCATGCTGGCGGCGAAGACACATCTGCCAGTGATCGGCGTGCCTATCCCCACTGAAAATCTTCGCGGGCTCGATTCATTGCTTTCTATCGTTCAGATGCCGCGTGGGATCCCGGTCGCCACGGTGGCCATTGGAGGAGCGGAGAACGCAGGCCTGCTGGCTGCGCAAATCCTCGGTGGGCACTATCCCGAAATCGCCGAACGGGTGAAGGCATTCCGGAAGAACCAGACGGACGGGGTTCTCCTTTCACCGGAAGCTCAGAGTGCGTGTTCCGGTGGGCGGCCCGTCCGGTTCCCTCGACGATCGTGATGGTCATTGCGCCAGGATCGGTGCTCGGCGTGCTCGGTGGGGGCCAGCTTGGATCGATGTTCGCCGCCGCCGCCGGACGCATGGGATATCGCGTTGCCGTATGGGATCCCGATTCGGACGCGCCGGCTCATCGCCTCGCAGCCTACTCAGTTACGACGCCGTTCTCTGACCCGCAGACGATTCTCCGATTCAGCGATCTTGTCAGCGTCGTGACCTACGAGTGGGAGAACGTGCCGGTCTCCCTCTGCCGAGAATTGGAACGGCGAAAACCACTTCGACCTTCCAGTGCGATTCTGGGCGTGATCCAGGATCGTCTCGCACAAAAAACCTACCTGGCTGAGGCCGGTTTCCCAGTGGCTCGTTTCGCGGCATTGACCAATCCGGCCGATCTACCGCATACGATCGAACAGATTGGATATCCAGCGGTCTGCAAGACGGCGACCGCCGGCTACGATGGGAAAGGTCAATGGAGAATCCTGCGAGCGTCTGACGTCGGGGGAGTCCAGTCGGAGTTGCGGGCGTCGGCGCGAGATGGATCTTGGTGGATCGTCGAATCCTTCGTTCCGTTCGAGCGTGAGCTGTCCATTCTGGTGGCTCGGGGCGCAGATGGAGGTTCGGCCGTGTATCCCGTCGCCGAGAACGAACACGAGGGGGGCATCTTGCGGACCACGATCGTGCCGGCCGACGTCTCTGAAAAGGTGATTCGAAACGCCCGCGAACTGGCACAAGCCGTCGTCGAGCGGCTAGACGGCATTGGGGTTTTCTGTCTCGAACTGTTTCTATTGTCCGGCGAGGAGTTGCTGATCAACGAAGTCGCCCCCCGGCCTCACAACTCCGGCCACTACAGTCTCGATGCCTGCACGGTGTCGCAGTTTGAGCAACAGGTACGAACCGTCTGCGGGCTCCCGTTGGGAGAGGTCCGTCTCCTGAGTCCCGTGGCGATGGTGAATTTGATCGGGGAGGATGCCGCGAACGTCATGAACGAGGAGGGTTGCCGCGCCCTCCTGAGCGTGCCGGGGGCGGTCCTTCATCTGTATGGAAAACAGACGATCCGCCCCCGCCGCAAGATGGGACACGTGACCTTTCTCTCGCGCGACGCTTCGTCAGCCAAGATGAAGGCGGCCCAGCTACGCGAGCGCTTGCACGGAATGCGAGCGACATAGGCAGGCCGCGCCTCTCTCATTAGGCAATGAGCCGTTTTTTGTCCCCGTTTTCTCGTACGTTTTTGATTCCGCACCGGAAGAATCCTACCAAGACGACGAAGTAAGATCCGCTCCGCCCAGCAAAAACAGCAGCCTATCGATCCGTCGAATCGGTACAGGACTTGCTCCACCCGCCCCTTGGCCAACAAATGGATAAGGAAATGTTGCGTAGTCTGCCGTATACCTCGGATGCCGACCAGGAAAACCAGACTCAGATTTCACGGACCCGATATGTCGTACTGCAATCCCTCATCAGCTGCATCCTGGCCTATCAACTGCTCTCCGAAGTGGATTCGATCATTTCCCGTCCGACCGGTCGCTTGATCACGGTTGGCCTGTTCTTCGTGGTCGGCGTTCTGAGCGTCATTCCCGCTTCCATTCTCCGTGCGCCCTGGTTCAGCGGCCTGCTGGTAGGAATCGATACCGTGCTGGTCACGGCGATCATCTATCTGTCTGGAAACGCCACGTCTGATCTGTACCTGTCCTACTTCGTTCTGATGCTCATTGCCGCGTCGCTTCGTCGACTTGCCCACGTCATCGCCTTTTCTCTTCTTCTCTGTGCGGGGTATGGCGCAGTGCTCTATGAGGGCATCGCACTCACGGGCTCGATCTCGGCCGGCCACCTGCTCGGGGTGCCGGTGCTGTTGGTCATGGCGGTCTTCTACGGCATGGCCATGGAAACCATCGGCGTCGAGCAGCAACAGAAAAACCAGTTGCTACGGAGCATCGACGACCTGAAGCGGACCGAGCACCTGCTCCAGGGCTCATTAGGCCAATTGGAAACCCGGATCAAGGGGCTGAAGGACGACTTGTCCAAGGCACATGCGCATGCCCAGCAAAGCCAGATGGAGAGACAGGACCTCGAACGGCAGCTCGCGGACGCTCAAAAGATAGAGGCAGCAGGCCGGATTATCGGAGGGATTGCGAACGAGTTCAGCCATCTCTGTTCCGTTATCGGGAAACAGACCGGGGTGGTGCTGTCCCAAATGAAACCGGGCGACCCACTGTACGGACCGGTTGAAGAGATTTTCCGGAGCGGTGAGCAGGCCGCGGGGTTAACCGCGCAACTGGGGGTTCTCGACGTGCACAACCGGCAGTTCCGGAGCGTCTTGTCCGTTCGGACAGTGATCGACGATCTGTCAGGCGTAATCAGAGGGCTCTTGCCGCAGGGGATCGATTGTTCGATTTCGACGGATCCCGCGCCGTTGCATGTGGAAGTCGATCGGGAGGGACTTGAACAGGCGCTTCTGCACGTGGTCGTCAATGCGCGAGATGCGATGCCGCAAGGGGGACGGTTGAGCATCGAAGCCGGCCGCGGGGTGAACCAGCACAAGGTGATGATCCAAGTCATCGACACCGGAAGCGGAATGAACCGCGCGACCCAGTCCAGGATGTTCGAGCCGTTCTTTTCAACCAAGGAGACGAACGTGGGTCTGGGGCTTACGGCCGTCTATGGGATTCTCAAACGGCACGGGGGTGACGTGGAGGTGTCGAGTCAGCCGGGTCAAGGGACCAGGGTTCGATTGACCCTCCCGATTGTCGAGGCGGTGAAGCCGGCCCCATCCTCTCCGATGTTGGCCTTGTGGGCGAGGGGCGAGGAAACCATCCTCTTGGTGGAGCCGCATGAAATCGAGCGGAAGCTCGCGCTATCGACGCTCATGCGGCACCGGTATCGTGTTCTGGAGGCGAGTTCGCCGGTCGAAGCGCTGATGCTGGCGCAGCAACATGCCGGAGGCGTGCATTTGGCCGTCAGCGGACTCGTAATGCCGGAAATCAACGGCCGCGATTTGGCGAAGCGCCTTCTCAAGCAATATCCTTCGATGAAAGCGTTGTTCGTTTCCGGGTACGACGACGAGGCGATCGATTCGCACCGAATCAATCGGCGATATCTCCTGCGTCGCCCCTACCGGCAAGAGGGGCTAGTCGAAAAGGTTCGTGAGCTGATCGACGCGTAAGCAGCCGACTCCTCTGGAGCCCCTCAGTGGTCTCAGCGCCCTGGAGAGAAGAATGGGACGTCGGGGCGCTTGAACAAGCCGATCAAGGCCATCCCCGCCAAGAACCCTCCGATATGGGCGAAGAAGGCGACGCCACCTCCCGTGGTTCCGAGGCTCATTCCGCCGCTGAGCAGTTGCAGCACGAACCACATCCCGAGCACGATCCCGGCCGCGATCCGTGTGGTGCCCAGCCCAGGCATCAGGACGAGGACGTGGGCCCTGGGGAACAGGAGGAGGTAGGCGCCGAGTACTCCGGAGATTGCACCGCTCGCTCCGACCATTGGAATAGTGGACGACGGTTCCGTGACCGCATGGCTGAACACGGCTACGATTCCGCACACGAAGTAGAAGATCACGTATCTCACATGTCCCATCACGTCTTCAATGTTGTTGCCGAAGACCCACAAATACAGCATGTTGCCGATCAGGTGCATCCAGCTGCCGTGCAAGAACATGCTCGTGAAGATCGTCGCATAAGCCGGGACGGCGACCGCAGCTGCGGGGAGTTCGGCCTGGCCGAAGAGGACGGCTGGGATCGCGCCGAATTGGAAGACGAAAGTTTGTCCCGGTTGGTCGGGAAGACTGACCTGATACAGAAACACCAAGACGCAGGCGAGGAGAAAGGTCACCGTGACGACGGGGGGCCTCTCCGTCGGGTTGTCATCGTGAAGGGGGATCATCTCCGGTCAGGACGAGGAAAGACTGCGGCGCCGGTCAAGGAGCGGGCGGGGAAGCGCCGGGTTGTCAGGAAGCGATCCGTCGAGGCCAAGTGGAATGGAAAATCCCGCAGCGTGGGTATGGCCACCGCCGCCGAATGAGGCGGCGATCGCGCCGACATCGGTGCCGTCTTCGCGGGACCGCATGCTGTAGTAGCGGCGCCCGTCCCGATCGTGCCAGATGATGCAGAACGGATGGTCGGCGGACAATCGCTCGCCGATCTGGCTGGTCAGCACCGCGCTTTGCACGGACGGCACCGTCATCCCCTGAAATTCCACGAGGACGGCCTGGGCCGCGAGCTTGGTCACGATCTCGTGCTCGTACCGGAGGATGGCGCGCCCCTCGTGCTCCAGTTCTTTTTGGGAAAAGCGATCCCAGATCTGGAAATCGAAGGGATGGGATGCCACGGCCGCATTGATCTCCCGGCTGCCCGGCAAGGCCCAATTCCAGAGGTCTTTATCCTGGATATATTCCAGCAGCCAGGGCACCGGCTTGTCGTGCGCCCATTCCCAGGCGAGCACGGCACCAGACTTCTTCAGGTCGAAGTACGCGTAGGGGAGTCCTGCCAGGGCCTTTTCCGCCGTGATGTGATGGTCCAGCACAAGCAACGCTTTGCTCTGCTCGGCCAGCTGCTCCAACGTGCCCCGGTCGTAACTGAAGTCGACAATGACGATGCGTTGGTCACGCAACTCTACCGGCGGAGGATTCCCGTGTTTCACGGGGAGAAAACGGGCCGAAGGATATTCTTTCCAGATCGCCCAGGCTGCGCCGAAACCGTCCGCGCATTCGGCGTGATACAGCACGACGGAGGGGGAGGAGGAGAAATGTCGTCTGGACTCGGCGCCGGGCATACTTCAGACCAGCATACCACGTCGGTCTGCCGGGACTAAAGGGTACTCTGCGCCGGCTTAGAGCCGATTGACGTGGTCGATCAGTTGACGCAGTCTGCCGGCGCTTCGCCGATTGGAAGGGAACGTCAAGCGGGGGAGCGAGGCGAGTTCGGGCTCGTCAAGTTCTTCCGTCAGACAGCCGCGTTGCTCGAAAGTGCCGTCCGTCAGCAGGTCGCCGAACTGCTTGTGCAGAGCTTCGACCTGGTCTGGAGCCAGCGGCCGGGTCAACCGCATGACGAGCTGACGCCCGACGTAACGAATCGAGTGAAACCGTCTGTAGAACGTCCTGATCTCCTCGACCGCCTCATCCGACGTCGTGACGATCTTGAAGAGACTGAAGTCCTCCGGGCTGACGAGCTTGCGGTCCAATAGTTGGCGGGTAATGAACCTATTCCATTCGTCCCAGTAATCGCACCCGGGGGCCTGAAGGCAGACGATCGGCATGGGATCGCTCTTGCCTGTTTGAGCGAGCGTCAGGATTTCGAATCCCTCGTCGTGGGTCCCGAAACCGCCGGGGAAGAGGGCGATTGCGTTGGCTTCTTTCTGGAAGATCAATTTTCTCGTGAAGAAGTACTTGAAGGTCACCAGCTTGGGATCGTCCGCGATCGTGGCGTTCGGTCCTTGTTCGAACGGAAGCATGATGTTGACGCCGAAACTGTGCTCCCGGCCAGCCCCCTCCTGCGCGGCACGCATGATGCCGTCCGCGCCACCGGTAATGACCATAAACCCTTCCTGGACGATGCGCCGGGCGAACTGGAAGGCGAGTTGGTAGTTCGGATCGTCGGAGGCCGTTCGAGCCGAGCCGAAGAAACTGATTTTTCGCTGGCCCCGGTAGTCATGGAACACCCGGAAGGCGTGCCGCAACTCTTTGACGGTCCTGTTGACGATCTTCAGGTCAAGGAGTTCGAGCCGGGCATCATGGAGCCGGAGAATTCCCGCCAGGAGTTCCTTCATCAGCGTGGCTTGAAGGTCGTCGTCCGGGCTATCCAGAATGGCCCGAATCTGCTCCAGCATCTCGTTGTTGGACGGCATAGTACGGGACCGTTGCGTGGTCGTTTTCATGGTGTCGGTGATTCCCTTCTTCCAAAAAAATCTTACCAGCCCATCGCCGGTTGGTCAAAAGATCTCGGGCTTTCGTGATTAGGACCGCGTGGAGCCGCTCGGCATGGCCTGGAGGGCCCAGGCTTTCAAACGGGCGAGATCGGCATTCGATAGGTCGGTGAACTGAATTTCGACCATCGCCACGCGCCGGTCGGACTGTTTCGTTGAATCGGCCGGCCGCGCGTCGCTCATCAACACCTTCCCGTGCATGGTCAACGGAGTATTCTGCCCCGGCAACGAAAAGGCCAACACCACGTTGCTGCGGGGAGGAATCTTCACGTTCGATTCCACCAGCGTACCGAGATGGCTCAGCTGCAGGATGACAACGTTGCAGGCCTGTAGCGGTTCAGGTCCTGCTCCCATCGTGCTCAAGACAGCAGGAATCTTCGTCGCTCTTCTCGGGGGTGTCAGCATCAGATCATGGGCGCTCAAGACTCCCACCGGCTGATTCTGCTTGGTCACGATCAGGAGCGACGCTCCCGAGGCGATCATCAAGGACGACGCTTCCTCCAGTGCCTCGTTGTACTCGATGAACTGCACCGGTCTCGTCATGATCGTCCGGACCTCGATGTCATGAGGCTCGAGCCCCTGGGCCACGACCTTCTTTACGATGTCAGAGGGGGTCATCAGCCCGAACATGGTCTCGGAATCTTTAATCAGCAGGCATGGAGCGTGCTCGCGCTCCAGCATCAAGGCGGCCTCGCTGACGGAGACATCGCCGGGCACCTGTACGACTCCTGGTGTCATCATATGGGCGACCACAGTCGGTAACTTTGGTGGCGTTTTCGGGGGATCAGATTTTGGCCCTGGCATCGCCGACGCCCTCTTCCGACACGTTCCCGACGACTCGTGAGGGCTGGTTCCCCGTTGGCGTAAGCCAAGTATATCAGACGGGTTTCCCCCACTAGGCTGGCCGTCTTCCCTTGTCAAACAAGGGGTTCGAAGACTAGACTAGGCCAAAAAATCTGATAGTACAAGCCTGTGGGGACGCCAGTGACTGCCGCGATCGAACGAAATTTCCTGAACCGGGTCGAAGTGGTTCCGAAACTGGGTCTCGGCCTGTCGGTCGATGTCTATGATCCGGACCTCCGCGACCTGGTTGGGGCGCTCAGGCAACGGAGCTTACACATCGGCTATCTCGAGGTCTTTAAGGCGACGACCCGGGCGCTGGAAATCGTCCGCCGGGATTGCGCCGGTATTCCTCTGGCCTTCCATGGCGAGGGGCTATGGGTCACCCAGCCTGATTTTTCCGAAAATCCGGGGTCCTTATCAGAATTGGAGGAGACCGCCAAGCAGCTGTCCGTAATCGGGAGTCACTGGATCAACCACGAATGCGCAGCCAAGCAAATGGGGGGCTATTCGTTCGGAACGTATCTTCCACCTTTATATACCCCGGCCGGCGCGGCAGTCGTGGCGGCTAACGTCGCGTTGGTCCAGGCGAGGCTGGATCGAATCGGGCCGGAAACCGGGATGGCCAGTCCGCTCTTCCTGCTGGAACTCCCTCCGCTGACGTACTTCTCGGCAGGGATGTTGCCGATACCGGCATTCTTTCGTGAGATCACAGATCGCGTTCCCTGCGGACTGGTGCTGGATGTCGGGCATATGTGGACGATCTATCGTTACCAGGCGATATATCGGGATGCGTCCCTCACGCGATTTCTCAGTCGTTTTCTGGACGAGTTTCCAATGGAGCGGGTGGTCGAAATCCACGTTGCCGGTTTGGCGCGGCATGAGGCTGTGCCCGAGAGGGGGGATGACGGCAGATACCCGGAATGGATCGACAGCCATGCGGCAGCGATTCCCCAGGTCCTGCTGGCGATGCTCGAGCAGGTACTGGGCCATCCCAGGCTCACGAACCTTCGGGGCGTGGCTTTGGAAGTCGACACGAAACCGATCGCGAAGACCGTCGAAGAATTCCAAGCCGCAAGCCGGAGATTCTCGTACACGATCGATCGACTCCTGGGCGTCAACGCAGCGCTATCCCCTGCGCGGGAGGCTCTGGTGACAGAGGAACATGGGGAACCGCTGCTTTCCAGCGAAGCCAGAGACCATCTCGCCCAGCAGTATGAACGGTATGCCAAGATCGTTTCCGGGCTCGTTGAACCTCAAGGCGCAGACTGGAGCGATGTCCTCGCGCATCCGGCGGAACTTGCACGGTACACGAAACACTATCTCCCACATGAAATACTTCATTGGGGGGGTGAACTGACCGACATGTTTCCCGATTCCTGCCTCTTGCTCGCACAGGACGGCATTTCGCTGGATCAGTTCGTCGAGTGGTGGGTGCGCACGTCCCGTCCGTCGACCGAGCCCTATGATTTCTTCCTCATAAAAGTCGCCCGCTTTCTCGAGTATGTTGCGGAGCGCGCGCCCGCCCATCAACGGATTGCGGAGCGTGAGGCAGAACTGCTGAGAGCGGGATATGCAGAAGCCAGCTTGGGGGAAACAGCCGTGGCGGAGCACAGCAGATGAGCTTCTGGCGATCCATGCCCAGGCCGGTGATCGGTCTCTCCCCCATGGACGGCGTCACCGATGCGGCCTTCCGAGGGATCGTGGCCGTACAGGGGAAACCGGACGTCATCTTTACCGAATTCACGCACGTACATGACGTCTGCCGAGGGCCGGAGTTTCTGCTGGATTCTTTGCTCTACGAGGAGTGCGAGCGCCCGATCGTTGCGCAGCTCTACGGAAAAGATCCGGCGCTTTTTTACCAAGCGGCCCACGCGGTGTGCGAACTGGGCTTTGACGGACTGGACATCAATATGGGCTGCCCCTCGCGCAACGTGGCCTCGTCCGGATCCGGCGCCGGCCTGATTCGAACGCCGGATCTCGCCCAGGAGATCGTCCGGGCGGCACGGCAGGGTATCGCGGATTGGGCCGCTGGCCAAACATTGGATGCAGCGGGTCTGAAACCGGCGCGAGCCGAAACCATTCGGAGGATGAATCAGGCCGCAGGAAGAGCTGCCTCGGTCCGGAGGCGGGAGATTCCCCTTTCGATCAAGACCAGACTGGGATACGACGAGGTGATCGTCGAGCGATGGATAGAATTGTTGCTAAAGGAGGCCCCGGCCGCCATTTCACTCCATGGACGGACGTTGCAGCAGATGTATCGGGGTGAAGCGGATTGGCGGGCGATAGCGCGCGCGGTTCGACTCGCGCAGGGAAGCGGGACTCTGCTGTTCGGCAACGGTGATGTACAGAGCCTTCAGGATGCGGTGAGCCGGGTGCGTGAAACCGGCGTCGACGGAGTTCTCATAGGACGGGCCGTTCTCGGTGCGCCGTGGTTCTTCCGGAACAAGGAAGAGGCCCGGCTCGCGATCAGTGCCCTGCAGAGTTCGGGTCCGGAAACGCCGATCCTCTCGCTCGAAGCCCGGTTCGCGGTCATATTGGACCATGCGAATCGGTTCGAGGGGCGCTGGGGAAAGGAGCAGTTCAGGCGAATGCGGAAACACCTGGGCTGGTACTGTAAAGGTTTCCCCCATGCAGCGGCCCTTCGAGCCAAGATGTTTCGCGTGTCCTCCGTGGCCGATGTCGAATTGGCCCTTGCCGACTATTGTGCGGACCGCCGGGGCGTCTTGCCCGATGCGGTCGATCCCTCTTCCGATGACTGGTCCGATGACGTGGCATCGCTGGCGTCGCGATGCGGCTAGTCCTGGCCTCGACCTCGCCGCGCCGCAAGGAGTTGTTGGCTCTGCTCGGTCTTCCGTTCGACATTCGATCCCCCGACTTTGAAGAGCGAATCATACCTGGCCGTTCTGCGACGGACCTGGTTACGTCCTTCGCCAGGGGGAAAGCGCAATCGGTCGCAGCGATGGATCCAGAGGCGGTCGTGCTCGGCAGCGATACAGTGATCGAACTCGATGGAACCGTTCTCGGGAAGCCGCGCGGTCTCAGCGAAGCCGAAACCATGCTGCGCCGAATGGCGGGCCGTGAACACCTGGTTCACACAGCGGTGTCGATCTGCTGTGTCGCGTGTGCGCTCGACCGAACCGAGGTGTCGACGGCGCGTGTACGGATGAATCCCGACGACGCCGGCCGGATTGATCGGTATCTCGCGACCGGAGAGAGCCTCGGTAAGGCCGGGGGCTACTCGATTCAGGGGCACGGTGTCGAATTGATCTCATCGCTCGAGGGCGACTTTCCGACCGTCGTCGGATTGCCTCTTAAGCTCGTGGCGTCAATGTTGACCCAGGCAGGATTCCGTGTGCCGGTAGACGTCGATCATCTGTATCGCACGGCTTCGTACGGGAGTTGGATTCGATTCAGAGAAGCGCCGAAAGCTTGATCAGACGCGGATTGCAATGGATCGGGGCATTTCGTACAATGCGCCCTCGTTCGATCTTATTGCTTACGGAGGAAATCATGGCGGTTCGGCGGGCGGGGAATACAGGCGGGGCGGTCGCGTTCGCCGCGGTGCTGGTACTGGTTGCCGGTCAGGCATGGGCCATCGATGTCAAACTGTCGATGGAGGATGCGCAGAAAGCTCTGGAGAGCGGCCGTATGCCAATGGAGAAAGCCTCGACCCCAGAGGAAGTCAAGAAAGTCCTCCAGCAAGCCTCGATGGTGACGAGAGTCGGAGCCGATCCTGAAAAGGACTCCTGCGGAGCGAGCGCCATCTTACGGACCAAGCGCTACAGACTCGAAGCGTTCGGCCGCCAGGAGGCGTCGGAGTCGAAGAAGCGGAAGTCCGACATCCGCATGCCCGAGGAGTTCATCAAGAAGGTCGTCGACATGCCCAACATGGAAGTCGAGGTGCAGCTCTGCGGAGACGACGAATATTTCGCGGAGGGAGCCGTGATCGAGCTCCAGCAGGGCAGCAAGAAGGTAAAGGCGATTGATGTGGGCAAGGCCGAACGGGGGCGCAAGAACGAAGGGGCCGGTCCGGCCTATCGGTCCCGATTCACCGCCGTCTTCGCGTACGAAAGCTTCGATCCCAATGCCGCGTCCGTGTTCGTGATCAACCTCCAGGACGGCAAGGAAGTCCGGATCAACGCCGATTTCTCCAAAGTGAAGTAACGCGTCTCCATTCCGCGCTCACCGGGACAGGGATCGGTGAGCGGATCTGTCCCCACGGGAGCGGCGACCGGGCAATCGCCCGCCGCCCATCACCCAATCTTCATTCACGCTGCCAGGGTGTTCTGTCGGGACGTTAAAGCTGACGATGCGGACCCCTTGAGTTTCTGGCGCTGACCGAGAATGTCGAGCGCCGCGACCCGGTAGGCTTCGGCCAGGGTGGGGAAGTTGAAAATGTTCTCGACGAACGCGTCGATGGTGGCACCGGTTCTTAACGCCATCTGGCCGACGTGTATCAGTTCGGTGGCCCCCTCGCCGACGATTTGCACACCCAAGAGATACTCACCGTTCGGGTCAGCGACCATTTTCAGCAATCCGTTACAGATACCGGAAATCTGGCCACGGGCGATCTCTTGGTAACGGGCACGGCCGACGATAACCGATCGGTAGCGCTTGCTCGCGGCGGCCTCGTCCAGCCCGATACTGGCCATTTCCGGGATGGTGTAGATTCCGACGGGAATGATTTCCTGGACGTCGCTTTCCTGAAGTCCTAAGGCGTGGCAGGCGGCACGTCGCCCCTGCTCCATGGCGGTGGAGGCGAGCCCCGGAGGGCCGATCAGATCTCCGATGCCGTAGATGTGAGGCACCGCCGTCTGGCAATGTTCATTGACCGGCAAGGTTCCCTTCTCGGTTACGGACAGGCCCGCCGATTCAAGTCCCAGATCCTCCACGTTCGCCTGTCGGCCCAACGCCACGAGCATCTTGTCGCTCGCGATCGTCTCGCCGTTCTGAAGCGTGGTGATGACCTGCGAGACGCCGTCCCAGCGGACCTCCTTGATCCGCTGTCCACCGACGTAACGCCCTCCCTGCTGCTCGAAACTCTCTACGAACGCCCGTGCCATCTCGGCATCGAGAAACTGGAGAGGCCGGTCCGCCCGGTCGACGATGGTGACTTTCACGCCCAGCTGCGAAAAAATCGATCCGTATTCGCAGGCGATAATGCCGCCGCCAAGTACGGTCAAGGATCGGGGCAGGTAGATCATCGATAGGATCGAATCGCTGTCCAGAACGTGCTCGTGATCAATGGGAATTTCTGGCGGATTGCGCGGCCTCGATCCCGTCGCCACAATGATCGTGTCAGCGGAGATAACTTGTGTCTCGCCGTCGACGGATTGCAACTCGATCTCTTTGTCGGAGAGGAAGCGTGCCCGGCCATGAAAGCACGCGATGCCATTCCGCTCGAGCTGATTGCGCATATAAACCGCATGAGCCGCCACCACCTCGTCGACCCGGCTCATCAAGACCGCAATAGGAATGTCCGATAGGAAACGGGCCTCCAACATGGTGGCGGAGCGTTTCGCGCGCTCCATTTGGAGCGCGCTTTCGCGCAGGGTCTTACTGGGGATCGTGCCTCGATAGACGCAGCCGCCACCCACGCCCTGTTCCCGTTCGATGACGACGACCCGCTTGCCGGCCTTAGCGCCTTGCACGGCGGCTTTTTGCCCAGCCGGCCCGCTGCCGATCACGGCCATGTCGTAACGGGCTGCACTCATAGCGCCATCGCGTCGACGAGGCTCAGCATCTTGTCCTTGATTCTGAGGAGCGAGTCCACGTCGTTGGGATACAGGTTGAGATCGGCGAACACGGTGTGTTCTCTGACGGTGGTATCGTCGAACGAACCGGGAACGACCAGATAAGTCGCCAAACGGTCTGAAAGACAGGTCATCATGACTTCTTGTTTGTAGTTGGGCGCTTGTTCATACATCGTGTAGTAGGTGATAGCCTCGCCGACCTGTTTCGGCAAGGTCCATTCGTTCGCGACCATGGCGCCGACGCGTGCGTGGTAGCCGTCAAGAAAGGACAGCACCGTATCGTGATCGACGGCCAGGCGCTTCTCGGCCACGATCGCCACGACGGTCTTGAGCACAACCGGCTTCCCGATCGCATGCAGCAGGCCGCACAAATAGGCACTCTCGACATTGAACCGCCTGATTCGCGCGACCTCTTTTGCATAGACTCCGCTGGCCAAAGAATGGCGCCAGAGCTGCTTCACGTCCGCTTCATAGCCCGGTACCTTCAGGGCGCTGTTTTTCAGGGAGACGGTCAGAGCGATTTCAGACAACAGATTAACCCCGAGCATGGCGACGGCATGCTGGAGCGACACGATCGGCGTTCTGGGCATATAGGCAGGGGAATTGGCAATCCGCAGCACATGGGCGGCGAGCGACTGGTCTTGATGGATCAAGGCCGACAGGCGCGCCGCATCAGCGGAAGGGTCGTTGGCCAACGCCATGACCTGGCCGGCGACTTGAGGAAGGAGCGGCAGTTCGATCTTCCCTTTGTCGATCCGTTCGACCAGCGCCGCTTCGAGTTGCTCCGACAGGGCGGTAGTCTGAGGGGAACCGGTTTCCGTACCCATGGAGTCAGATCGTCCTTGGTCGTCGTTGGGAGTCACTCTTTCCAGACAGGATTCTTTTCGGACGAATGCAGATGAATCTTTACTTGAGGAGGCCGATCCCCATTCTGCCCCTTCTTGAGCGAATGATTGGTCGAAGAAGACAGATTCCGAACAGCGCATCCGGTATCCATCGGGGCAAGATGCCTCTAGCGGACTAGAGCCTCTTAGCCCAGTTGACAGTGGTGATGAAAAACCTCTACATAGCCCTCCTAAATAAACCAGGATTTCCATCCTCCTATGTTGGCAGGCCTGTCGAGCCTCGGAGTGATCGGCCCGTGGTTCCCGTTCACGGCCAAGAAGTTCGGGTGTAAGCTCGACTTTCCGGGTTCTTCCGACAAGACCATCCAAGGACATTTCCTCGATCGATCCCTTATAAACCTGATACTTACAACGCTCCGCTGCATGCGGTTGATGGAGAGATCCGGCTACGGTCTCTCGTTTCCTATCTAAGGAGTCGCTATGAGCTCCCCCAATACCCTCCAGCAGGCCATGTCCGAGATCGATCGGCTCCAAAAGCTGGTCGAGGTCTTGCGAGAGAGTCTCGGCCATCGGGACTTGGTCGATCCGTGGCGTCCAGCGGACCAGGAAGTCGACCATCGAGAGTCGGCCAGGATCCTGCGCGAATTGATCGAAGGGACGGATCCCGCGACGGGCACGGATTTTTTCCCGTCATTGGTGCAGCACCTGGCCGCGGCATTACAGACGAAGTATGCCGTGGTCTGGACCTTTGTCGAGGGTGATCGGAGCCGCATGAGGTCGTTGGCCGTCTGGGCCGGCACCGGTTTCGGGGAGAATTTCGAAGGACCTATCCCAGGCTCTCCCTGTGAGAGAACGGTGGAAACCCGGAGGTATTGCGCCTTCCCCACCGGAGTTCGACAGCAGTTTCCCGAGGTGGCCATTCTCGCTGCGCTGGGAATCGAGAGCTACTTCGCGGCTCCCCTGTTCGATCGCCATGGAGACGTATTGGGGAATCTGGTCGTCATGGACGATCAGTCCAAGCAGTTGACATCCGAGCAACAGAGCATCCTCGAGCTCTTTGCCGGCCGTGCCGGATCCGAATGGGGCCGCCAACGAGCCGAGAGAGAAGTCAAACGGAGCGAAGCCTATTTTCGTGCCCTGATCGAACAGGCATTGGACATCGTAACGGTTCTTTCGCCGGACGGGACGGTCCGCTATCAAAGCCCCTCGCTCGAACGCGTCGTGGGTTGGCGTCCTGAAGAACGGGTCGGACGACATGCGTTCGAACATGTCCATCCTGACGATCTCGAGCTCGGTCGAACAACGCTTCGCGCCGTTCTCGAACGTCCTGGGGAGATAAGGACCGGGGAGTTTCGCCTACGGCATCGCAACGGCTCCTGGCGCACATTGGAAGCGGTCGGCCGGGCGACGACAGACCACGATGGCGATACCTGCGTGATTGTGAACATGCGGGATATCACGGAGCGGAAGCGGGTCGAGCAAGAACGGCTGCAGGCCCTCCACGATCTTCATAACATCATGGAGACGGTCCCGGACTTCATGTTCACGCTCGATACCAAGGGAAACCTGATCCAGTGGAACAGCCGTGTCTCAGCCGTGACCGGCTATCGCGACGAGGAGTTATTGAACAAGCCGGCTCTCGAATTCGTACCCACCCACGAGCAGGAGCCAACAGCAGCGGCCATTCAACGGGCTTTTACAGAAGGCTATGCCGAACTCGATGGCCACCTATGCACCAAAGACGGATGCCTCATTCCCTACCACTGGACCGGGGCGGTACTCAAGAATCTCCAAGGAGAACTGATCGGAATTACCGGGGTCGGGCGAGATGTGTCGGAACGCAAGCGGACGGAAGCGGAGATCCGTCGGCAGCGGGAACACCTGATCACGGCACAAGCGCTCGCTCATCTGGGAAGCTGGAAATGGGAGATCGAAACGGGCGCCGCCGCATGGTCGGACGAGCTGTTTCGTATCTTCGGGCATGAGCCGGGAGGGATCGCCACAACCTATGACAGCTTCTTGACTGCGCTCCATCCGGAGGATCACGACCGCGTCCTCGCTGCGGTCAACGGGGCGTTGGTCCGCGGCAAACCCTATGATGTGGAATGTCGCATCCTCCGTCCGAGCGGCGAAGTTCGCACGATCCATTGCCGGGGCACGGTCGATCGCAACGCTGCGGGCGATCCGGTCAGCATGGAAGGCACCGTCCTCGACGTCACCGATCGCAAGCAGATCGAAGAGGCTCTGCGGGCCAGCGA